>Ga0268262_10002138_pt1 | contig 23276 bp, 19 predicted proteins | sample TergutNc150P3_FD_190354 | JGI IMG/M metagenome (GOLD analysis project Ga0268262, IMG submission 190354) | Nasutitermes corniger P3 segment gut microbial community from laboratory colony in Florida, USA - Nc150 P3 (SPAdes) (version 2) | ecosystem: Host-associated > Arthropoda: Insects >...
CCTTTTTCAAAGCCGCTTTTCCCTTTTCATCCGCAGATTCCATCTGCTTTCCCACGGTCTCATTTACCCCGTTGTTCACGCTGTCTATGTGCTTCATAATTGCAGCACGCTGTTGAGGCGTTTTTGCGAGGCGCCAGTCACGTGCAGAAACTTGCAAGTCTTGCACCTGGTCCTGTGTTGCCACAAGAACACCTAAAGGGACAGCTCCAGTATCGTACATTATATCAGTTGCTAAGGATACCTTTTGCAGGCTGAGTATAGTATATATTCCCATAAAAGCCGTTAGAGCGGCTAAAAACAGGAATGATGCGATTAGCTTTGGACCCATTTTGATGTTGTTCATGCTTGCCCCTTAGTTGGTTTAAACTTTAAACTGGCTCACAACTTTTTTCAAGCCTTCTGCCATCTTTATCAGATCATTGGCACTTGAGTTGACACTGTGTGCGCTCTGCGAGCTATCCTTGGCTATCTGGCTCATCTCTGCAACATTCTTGCTGGCATTGGCAGCGCCTTTGGCGGCTTCGCCTGCATTGCGCGCAATGTCTTTGCTGCCCTTGGCTATCTCGCCTATGGCTGCAGACACGCGCTTTGCTCCTGTGTTTGCTTGCGCTGCGTTGCGTGCAATGTCTTTGCTGCCCTTGGCTACTTCTACCACAGATTCAGACACTCTCTTTGCGCCAGTATTTGCTTGTGCTGCATTGCGTGCTATGTCTTTGCTGCCACTGGCTACCTCGCCCACGGCTTCTGCCACTCGCTTTGCTCCGTTGTTGGCTTGCGCCACATTGCTCGCAATCTCGGAGCTTGCTTTTGTCTGCTGGTCGGCGTGGTTGGATATGGCCTGAACGCCTTGGTTTATCTTTGTTATTATCTTGGAGACATCGTTTATAACCGTCACAGCTTCGCTGGTACCTGTCTGTATGCCCTCTATGCGCTTTGCTATGTCGTCTGCGCTCTTGGCGCTCTGGTTGGCGAGTTCCTTGATTTCGTTGGCAACAACCGCGAAGCCCTTGCCTGCCTCGCCGGCAGAGGCTGCTTCTATGGTGGCGTTCAGTGCAAGGAGGTTAGTCTTGTCCGCTATGTTCTTTATTACATCGGTCACCTGACCTATCTCTTTTGCGGCGGTACCAAGCTTGTTCATTGTGTCGGTTGCCTCGCGGGACTTGACGGTGGCTTCGCTTGCCACATTGCGGGCTTCGCCGGCGGTGCTGGATATCTGGCGTATGCTTGAGCTCATCTCCTCTATTGCCGCTGCCACTGTGTTCATATTTGCGGACATCTGTTCTGCCGCGCCTGCCACTTCGTTGGCATTCACCGAGGCTTCCTCCGCCGCGCTTGCCATGGCGTTTATGTTGCCGGATACCTGTTCAACCGCACTCGCAACATTGGTGATGCTTGCCGAGGCTTGCTCCGCCGCGCTTGCCATGGTGTTTATGTTAACCGTCAATTGCTCGACCGTACTTGCAACGTCGCTGGTGCTTGCCGCGGATTCTTCGGCTGTGCTTGCTATGGAGGTTACGCTAGAAGCTGCCTCTTCGGTGACTGACGAGACCAGCGAGGCTTTGGATGCGGTTTGTTCCGAGTTGCTCACAAGCTGGTTGCTGACGGCAGATAGCTCTTGCGAGGAGCTGGCCAAGTTATCCGAATCAGAGCGCAAATTTTTCATTATGCTTTGGAGTCTGGAGGCTACGGAATCTACGGATTTGGAGAGCGTTCCGAATTCATCCCCGCGCTCCATATCTATACGAGCGGTCATATCGCCTTTCTCTATCTTGCCAAGAACGGCAACAACCTTTTTCAAGGGGGTGGTTGTGGAAACGGTCAGGAATATGCCAAGAGCAATGGCTAAAAGAAGCACCACCACTAAAATTACAGTTGCCGCGCTTATATTGCTTTTAGCATCGGCCGAGGCATCGTCTGAGAGTTTGCTGGTTTGAGCAACTCTGGCTTCTTTGGCTTCTTTTATAGCATTAGTCATATCTCTTGCGGCTTTGTTCATAGAGTCTGGAAATTCTTCTGTGCTAATGCCTTCCGAATCATAAGATTTGGTGGTTTTAGCAAACTTGTTTATTTCAGCAATATACACGTCCGTCAAGTCCATCACTCTTTTCAGAGCCTCTTTTCCCTTTTCATTCGCAGTTTTCATCTGCTCTTCTACGTTCTTATTTACTTCATTGTTGAGGCTGTCCATTTTTTTAAAAAGCTGAGTGCGTCTTTCTTGTGTCTTGGCAAGACGCCAATGTTGAGCCTCAACCCTCATCTCTTGTATATTGTTGGACATATCCACAAAAACGCCCAAGGGAACAGCCCCTGTGTCGTACATAATGTCGGTTGCATCTGAAACAGTTTCTAGGCTGTTGATGGTGCGTATTCCCATAAATGCCGTTAGGGCGGCTAAGAATAGGAAAGATGCGATTAATTTTGGACCCATTTTGATGTTGCTCATAATTTTGTACCTCTTTGTCAACGATATTTAGAAAGTTAATATAGAAAATATGTTTACACCACAGTTTTTTTCTCGAATTCCGCCATAAATTTAACCAACGCCTCAACGCCTTCAATGGGCATTGCATTGTAAATGCTCGCTCTAAAGCCGCCAACCGAGCGATGACCCTTTAATTGTTCTAAGCCTCTATCTAAGGCTGCCTTCAAGAAATCTTTTTCCATTGCCTCTTTTTTGTCTGCGGAAACAGCGTCTTCTCTGAACACAAAGGGAATGTTCATTATTGAGCGGTCTTCTTTTGCTGCCGTGCCTTTGAAAAGTTTTGAATTATCCAGAACATCATAGAGCAAGCTGGCTTTTTTGGCATTTATCTTTTCCATTTCTGCAACGCCGCCTAGTTTTTTTATCCAATGCAAAACTCTGTTCATCACATAGATAGAGAACACCGGCGGAGTGTTGAACATCGAATGTTCGGGAATGTGCGTGCGGTAGTCCAGCATTGTTGGGATATCGCGTTCCACTTTGCCAAGAATGTCGGAGCGAACTATAACGGTAGCCACACCAGCAGGTCCCATATTTTTCTGTGCACCTGCATATATAAGCCCGAACTGAGAAACATCCACATGGCGGCTCAAAATATCGGAGCTCATATCGGCAACCAAATAGGTATTTGCTTTTGGAAATTCTTTCCACCGAGTTCCGTAGATGGTGTTGTTGCTCGTGAGGTGCAAATATGTTGCGCCGGGTGTTTGCTCAAAGTCTTTTGGTATATGGTCATAAGTGGTTTCTTTAGAAGAGCAAACCACATTCACTTTGCCGAATTTCTTTGCCTCTTTTATAGCCTTGTTAGCCCATAGCCCCGTGTCTGCGTAATCTGCAACGGCATCTGTACCCAGCAGATTCATTGGAACCATGCAGAATTGTAGCGATGCGCCGCCGCCTAAAAATAAAATTTCATAGCCAGCGGGTATGGAAAGAAGCTCTCGCAAGAGAGATTCTGTTTCTGCCACCATTCCTTCAACGAGCTTGGTGCGGTGGCTAATTTCCAAAATGCCAATTCCGGTGTCTGCAAAGTCTGCAATGGCTTGAGCGGCTTCTTCGGTTGCTTGTTTTGGAAGGGTGCTGGGTCCCGCGCTGAAATTATAGACGATTTTGCTGACTTCCTTCACAATCACACTTTCTATTATAACATCTTTTTTTGGGAAGTCGTGTCTGTCTGTTTTTACATTGGCTATGGAATCCAAGGTTTCAAAACCCTCGTAAAGCTGCCCGAAAACCGTGTAGCCTTCATAAGCATGCCCGCCTTCTGGATGGTCTAAAGAAGGTGCTCCGTCTTTACCATGCACAATAAAAAACTGGCTACCTATGGAATGCGGCTCGCTAGTTTTTGCCCAAGACACTGCACCTTTGATATGTTTTAAGCGAGGGTCGTAAACATCGCCTATTGTGCAACCTTCGCCCTTTGCGGCATAGCCTCCGGTTCCGTTTTTGTGCGTGAAGTCACCACCCTGAATCATAAAATTTTTAATGATTCTGTGAAAAGGTGCTCCGTTATATTTACCCTGCTTGGCAAGCTCAATAAAATTCTTCGCCGCAAGTCCGACAATTTCTGGGAACAAGCGAATTTTCATTTTCCCATAGTTGGTGGAAATAATCGCTGTGGTTTCGCCGCTTTGCGGCATATCGGTTTGATTGAAATCTGACATGAAGGGAATATAGTAATTATCTTTTGCGATTTTTCTATCTTAACTCCAAATGTTAATCGTCAACCCCGTATATTTTGAGAAATATTACCAACTTCGCAAGGAGAATTATGAACAAAATTAAACGTATTCGCGCATTTTTCCCTTCCATCGTCAAGATTTTTCCCGTTTTTGCGGTGCTCACTATTTTAAGCTGTAGTGGCAGCAAGCCCGGGAAACCTCCTGAACAGCCGAGTAGCCCTATTAGCCATCCCAAACCCCAACCCCAACCCCAACCTAGCAGTTCAAGTATTATTGGCAGCACGTTCAAGGATGCTCGTGATGGCAAGAATTACAGATTGGTGAAGATAGGCACCCAGACATGGATGGCGGAAAACCTTAACTACGCCGCTAGCGACAGCAAATGCGGCGGAGACGATGGCAAATTGAAGGACGAAAATACCGCAAACTGCGATAAATACGGGCGGCTATACAACTGGGCTACAGCTATGAAGGCATGCCCTTCCAGTTGGCATATTCCGAGCAACGCGGAATGGGACAAGTTGATGCGCTATGTTGATGGCGATAGCGGTACTTCAAGCCCTTATAGCAGCCTCACGGCAGGCAAATCTCTAAAAGCTGCTGGCGGCTGGAACGAATACAATAAGAGTTCAGGCAGCGGCACGGATGCTTACAAGTTTACGGCTCTGCCGGGCGGCAGTTACTCCGGTGGCAGTTTCAGCGGCATTGGCAACTACGGCTATTGGTGGAGTGCCTCGGAGAAAAGCACTAACTACGCTTACGGTAGGTTAATTACTTACAGCTACGATAAAGCCAGTTGGGGTTATGGCAATAAACGCTTTCTGTTCAGTGTTCGTTGCCTTAAGGATTGATGTAGATATGCTTCGCTCGCTTTTGATTTTATTTTTTTGTGTTGTTTTTTTAGCGTGTTCATCGGATGATTCAGTCGCTTTAAACGAATGGTTTAAAGACCATGGCATTGCAAGTTCTTACCATTTGGATGCGGAAGATATTTATTTATCTGTTAAAAATTCTTTTACGAATGCCGATACCTCCGCTTACTTAGTCAATTCTTCTGCTGCGCTTGGCAATGCGAATGGCATTGAGCAAATGCTTTACTTTGGCTTGGAGGTTTTGGATTCTCTTCCTGCTGTTTGGAAATTAAGGGCAGATTCCATTTTTTATGCGGATTTTTATGGCGGCAAGATTCCGGGAGAGAAGATAAAAGCTAGATTTTATTGGTTAGAGGAACCTGAAATAGAACATGATACCACTTGGCTTAAATTCCAAAAAAAATTCAAAGATTCCGCAGACATAACCATTGATGCATTTAACATTCCTTTGCCGAAACTTAAAGCTGATACTCTTAGGTTGCTTATAGGCATAAAATTGCTCACGGATAATGCAATTTTGCGCATTGCGCCGCCGTCCGCTAAGGATATACCCGGTTTGTTGCGCGTTGCCCAAAAAACAGGAATTTCAAAATGTGAACGGTGTTTACATGCTGGAACCAGAGAATCCCTTTTAGTAGCTTTTGATATAAAAGCAGAGGATAAGATAAAAATTGCAAGAAAACCGGTGGTGTTTGCGGAATTGGTTTTGCCCAAATCAAGCGATTCCACAGGGAGCGAGCCTAAACGTCCGGTACCTGTATATGTGAGTTTGGAAGACTACAGAGTGGATACAGCTTATGTGAATGAACACAAGCATCATCCAAATCTTATATTTTGGGAAGGCGATTCCCTAAGGCTCCAAGTTACAATGAGTCTGCGCAATTATGTAAATGCGGCAAATGATACTCTTGGATTTAAGCTAAGGCTTGGAACTCCTATGCTGAATCCAGAATCCAATCATTTTTATAACTTGAGAACCAGCAGAGTTTTTTCAGATAGGTTTACATTCGTACGTTATGATTTTAGTTCCACTCTTGCTCCTGCCAAACAGGTAAAATTAAGGCTTTGGTTTGCAGATTTTGGCGATAAAAAATAGCTATGCTTAAACATATTTCCATTAAGAATTTGGCTCTCATAGCTAATGCGGAAGTTTCATTTTCCAAAGGCTTTTGGGCTATAACCGGCGAAACCGGTGCTGGAAAATCCGTGTTTTTAAGCGCATTAAAACTTTTATGCGGCGCAAAGGTTGCTGTTGGTTTGGTTAGAAAAGACGAAGATAGCGCGGTTTTAAGAGGAGTATTTGAAATAAAAAATTTATCCGATGTGCAGGAATTTTTGGAAGCCAGAGAAATAGATTTTGAAGACTTTGAGCTTGAAATTCAAAGGGAAATTTTTGCAAGCGGAAAGAGCAAAGCGCGCATAAACGGAGTTCTTGCCAGCCAAAGCGATTTGCAGGAGTTGGGGGAAATGCTTGTGCAACTGCACGGGCAGAGCGAGCAAATTCTTTTGAGAGATGTCAAAGCGCAGCAAAAACTCATAGACGCTTATTGCGGGAACGAAGAGCTATTGCAAAAATGCAAAGAGGCTTTTGATAAATGGAGCGCGATAAATAAAAAAATAGAAGAATGCAGGCAAAACGCCAAATCCATTGCGGAGCAGAAGGAATTTTTGGAATTTCAATTCAACGAACTTAAAAATGCTTCCTTGCGCATGAACGAAGAGGAGGAATGCGAGCGCATTGTGCAAAGCTCTGCGAGCGGCGAATTTAAGCGCAGAATGGCAAACGAATGCTTGGAGCTTTTAATAGGTGAAGCGGGAATTTCAAATCTACTCGGTGAGCTTGTTTCCAAGTTGCAAAAACTTGAGGGCAAATGCGATGGCGTTCCCAAAAGCGATGCCGCTGCCAACGCTGAGGATTATTTCAACAATTTGGTTTTGGAATTGAAAAAACTCGGCAAGGAAGAACTTTACAGCGTGGAACAGATAGAAAAGGCAAATGCCCGCATAGCCCTTATACAAAAACTTAAACGCAAATACAAGGCGGATTTAAATTCCCTCATAGAACTCAGAGAAAAGAGAAAACAGGAATTGGAATCCTTGGAAAATTCAGACTCGGATATAGAGGAATTGCAAAAGTCCGCTGGGAAAATTGGGCTTGAATTGGAAAGAATATGTGCGGAACTTTCTAAGAAAAGGCGTGCGGGTGCAAAGAAATTGGATGCGGAGGTAGAAAATCGGTTGCATTTGCTTTCAATGCCAACTGCCGTGTTTTCCACTCGCTGGGCATCTGCGGAATGTTTAAGTGCAAACGGCGCAGAGCATGGAGAATTTTGGCTTGCCCCAAACAAAGGCGAGGGCGAAAAACCATTGAGGCAATCTGCAAGCGGCGGTGAACTTTCCAGAGTATTGCTTTCGTTTAAGCGTGCGATGGCGGCAAGGGATAAAATTCCGCTTTTGGTTTTTGATGAAGTGGACAGCGGCATTAGCGGCGAAGTAGCCAATATGGTAGGGGAGTGCTTGCGCGAACTCGGTCAATATCATCAAGTGCTCACAATAACGCATTTGCATCAGGTTGCAGCTCTTGCAGATGGGCAATTTTGCGTTAAAAAAATTGAAGACAAGGAACGTACCTATACAATTGTCGAATCACTTGGCAAGGAAGAACGTATTTCTGAAATCGCGAGAATGCTGGGAGACGAAAAATCCCCAACGGTTCTGGCACATGCCAGAGAGTTATTGTTGAGATGAACGTATAGCTTTAAATTTATCATTTACATCAAAGAATATTTTCGCTATGTTAGCGTCAAATTGTTTGCCTGAGTTTTCCATGATTATATCCGTTGAATTTTCGTGTGAGAAAGCTTTTTTATAGGGGCGCTCGGAAGTGAGCGCATCATAAACATCGGCAAGTGCCATTATGCGACCTTGCAACGGAATATCTTCGCCTTTAAGCCCACGTGGATAACCCAAGCCATCCCAACGTTCATGGTGATAACCGGCGAACAGTTTTGCATGTATTAAAAAAGCATCTTCTCCTGTCTGTTCAATAATTTTATCTATTATCTTTTCCCCTTCTATAGCATGGGTTTTCATAATTTCAAATTCTTCCGGGCTCAATTTTCCCGGCTTATTCAGTATCAAATCCGAAATGGTTATCTTCCCTATGTCGTGTAGTTTTGCTGAATGAACCACCACATCCAAATCCCATAAACTTATCTCTTCTATGTATAAACCTCTGGATATAGCTTGGTTCAAAAGTATATTGACATAACGCGTAGTGCGCTCAACATGCCCGCCTGTTACCTCGTCTCGGCTTTCTACCATATCCGCTAAAACAGATACAATGCTGGTTTGCAAACGTTCAATGTGTTGAGTGCGTTTTTTTATTATATCCGCAAGATGCAGATGGCTGTTTATTCTGTTTATCAGTACGGGTTCAGAAAATGGTTTGGTGATAAAGTCAACTGCACCCATTTCAAAGCCGCGGCTTTCAACGGCAGCATCTGTTTGAGCTGTCAAAAATATAACAGGTATTTTTGCAGTTTTTTTGTTTTCCATCAATTTTTCCAGAGCGGCAAAACCATTCATCTCTGGCATTTCAATGTCTAATAAAATCAAATCTGGTATAATTTTTTCCAGAAGAGTAAACATCTTTGATGCAGAGGGCATTGTCAACACACGGTAAGTATCTTCCAAAGATTGTTTCGCTTTGGCTAGGTTGGTATCTGCATCATCCACTATAAAAACTGTTTTCATACACACTTCCTGTCTTAAAAACTATACCTCTCGATTGACCTTTGATATTTTAACATAGAAAAACAAATATAGAAAAACCGAAACAAGCCCACCTATGAAGTTTGCCATTAAATCGCCTAGGTTGTTTCCGGAGCGCCCAGGAACATAAGATTGGTGATATTCATCTGAAATTCCAAAAAGCGTACATAAGACAACAACGATAATGCACCAAAAAATCGGTTTAGCAAGCCAGTTTTTGCGGGGAATCCATATACAATACGTTATTCCTAAGACAAAATAAGCTATAAAATGTTTTATTTTGTCGTTGAATTCAAAGGCATTTAACAACGAATCATCTCCGGGCAGGGAAGAGAGCATAAAGATTCCTGCCATAACCAGAATTGTAGGAATTTTCATTAAAATATTCATCATTCAATTTCCATAAAAAAATTACCTTTGGAGTCGCTTTCAAAAGCAACACTTTCACCGGTTGAGCATTTAAACTTCGCTATTGTATATAATATAGGTTCTTTGCCGCTGGAAAAAATTTCGCTCAATTCTTTTTCGGAAATCAAAAAAGAATCTTGCGCCTTTTTAAACATTTCAATATTCCAGTCAAAAATCTCAGGAGTGGTATAAACAAAGGCTTGAAGCATGACGGCAAGTTCGCTTTTAAAAAAATCCTTGTAATCCTTAACCGTTTCCGCTTTTTCTTGGAAGCTCATTATTCTGAAGTTTTTTGGAAAAGGCATTTTTTCCCTGTCTTCGCTTTTGTAAGCCATTCTTATATTTTTACCCTCTATTATCAGCCTTAAATTATCGCTATCTTTATGAAAAAATAGGCAGGGTGATTTTTTTTTGCACGGTAGCTTACCCTGTTGTATGTCAAAGCTCTCAAGGGGTTTTCCTTCCTTGTAAATTATTTTAGGCGTATCTGCGCCATACACGATGGCGCAGAGAAAAATTACAGTTGATAAAAGCTTTTTCAATGTTGCCCATAAAGTTTATTTATGCCACCAAATACAGCTCGCATGTTTGCAACAAGAGTATCGCTAGAAACGCCCCTGCCTATAATGGTCTTTCCGTTGGCGGAAAGACATATTTCGGAGAGTGCTCTGCCAGCCCACAATTTATCGGCATTGCTAACCACACTCTGTTTGTAGCTGTTGAGTTCCACGGGCAAGCCAATTTTGCGCGAAAGCAACAGAGCCGCCTCTATAGGCCCTTCTGCGGATATGGATTCTTCTTGAGAAACTCCATCTTTTTGGAATTTGAACACAAAGCGATTATCTTCGGGTATAACATCTATGGTGCGGAAAATCACCCTGCCATTTAAATTGCAGCATTTCTCTCTAAAAATTTCTAAAATGCGTGAATCGGAAAGTTCACCCTCACGCTCGCTAATCTCTTTGAGCACAGGTTGCAATTCCGCTGCCTCGTCCAAATCAACTGGATAACCGTTGTGGCTTAAAATTTCGTATACTGCGGTTTTCCCGCTTTGGCTTGTAAATGTCAAAACATCATTTTCATTTCTTCCTATAAGCGAATAATCTATGGGGCGGTAAGCTCCCTTTTTCATGTTCTTTGTTTTAGAGGCTCCGTCTTGATGAATGCCACTCCTATGCGCAACGGCTTCTATGCCTATAAGCGGAGCTTTTGAGTAAATGGGCACTTTTGCCCACTTGCTTGTTAAAAGAGCAGTTTCGTAAATTTCGCCGAGGTTCATGTCCATTTCCACGCCGCAATTATGAAGCGCAACGGCAACCTCAAACATATTGGTGTTCCCAGAACGTTCGCCCAAACCGTTTAACGCACATTCCATTTGGCTGGCACCTGCAAAATAGCTCTCCACGGTGGTGGCTGTTGCCATGCCGAGGTCATTATGGCAGTGAACGGAAACAGCGATATTTTTTGGCAAAGCTTCCACAACCTTGCGAACCATATCCACAAAGAGCATGGGGCGGTAACGTTCCACAGTGTTTGGCAAGTTAATGGTGGTGGCTCCAGCTTCTGCGAGCTGCTTTAAAGATTCCAGAACAAAATCAAAATTTTCACGGCAGTCGCCAAAGTGCTCAGGGCTGAATTCAATATCGCCCTTTTCACCGACAAGCGATTTTGCAAAAGCCACAGCCTCTACAGCCTGCTTTCTGACCTCTATAGGTTCCATTTGCAAAACGTGCTCCATGCTGAGCGGGCTCATCGCCAAAAATACATGTATGCGAGGCTTAGGAGCCTCCTTAATCGCGTCCCATGCTTTTTGAATATCCGCTGTTTTTGCCCTTGCCAAAGCGGATATAACAACATTTACAGCAGTTTTATCGCCTTCAGATGCTAGTTTTGCCGTGACTTCAGCCAAATTCTGGCAGCTCTCAAAATCCATTTCGGAAGCTATGGGGAAACCCACCTCAACACCCTGAACCCCTAATTTTATGAGCTGCCTGAACACTACCTCTTTTTGTTCTTTATTCCAAGGGGTAGCGAGAGCCTGATTGGCGTCACGCAGGGTTATATCGTAAAAAAAAGGTTTTGCGGTCATCTATAGCTCTCCAAGGCGAAAATCTAGAAAAAAACCGCTTGTGAATTTTCTATATTTACAGAGCGGAGTTTTTTATGAAAAAAAAATTTGCTTTTTTAGCAGTTGCTATTATTTTCTCAGTTCTCTTCTTTGCTTGCAAAGAAGAAGCAATTCCACTTCCTATACCGCCTCCGTTGCCGTATGCGCAAACAGACGATTCTACTCTGCCTAAGAATGAGGTGGCAGATAATGCAGATGCCCCAAAGACTGCCGCCGCGCACAGCAAGGAAAAATCTGCTCCGAAATCTGCCCCTAAAAAAGGATTGAAACCTGTCCCTGTTCCGTGTTCCATGCCGTGTGATACGGATTCGGAACAATTGAGCTCTGGCAGATATACCGTTCAGATAGCGATTTTCCCAAATGAGTCTTCGGCAAAAGCTTTGGTAAAAAAAATGGCGGGAGACGGTATTAAAGCCTATTATACGCAGATAAATAACCCTGCTCAATTGCTCGGTTTGTATTATAGAGTTAGGGTGGGTTTTTTCAATGGGAGAGTTGAGGCGGAAAGCTTTGCCAAAACCAGACTGGAACCTCTTGGCTATGCATGGTGGGTGGATAAACGCAAAAATGATAAGGGTGGCACTTCCATATCGAAAACGCCAGATGATGAGTTGGAAGCGGCAAAACGAGCGTATAAAGAGCAAATAGCTAGAGGTGGTGCGGCTGCAAGCCCGCAGAGATGAAGTTCGCCTTATTTAACAAAAAAATCGCTCAATTTTTTTTCCAAAAATAGCGGGTTACGGTTTTTAGCCAGAGCCTCAAGGTCGCTGAATTTAAGAGGACTTTCCAAAATGTATTCCCTCAGATGGTGGGTTGCCATTCGCCTTTCGTATTTAAATGGTTGATTATACCATGCGGTGCGTATGTTGGAATCTGTTATATATTCCAAATTTAAGTTTGTTCTATATATCCAAAATGTATCGGCTTCTGCGGTATGTGACCATCTTATATAAAGAGAATCGCCTTTTCCATCGCCGTAGCGAATCCCTGCCTTGTAAAAGCCTTTTGGAATTTCACCGTCAACAATGATACTGGCATACGGCAACTCTTGAGCCTGAATTACGATAATTGTAAGAATTATTATTAAACTCTCAATTTTCAACTTCGGAATCCTCGCTACTGCTCCGGAACATCTCGATATCTTTTTTATGTTCGCGAATTTTCTTTTCAATTTCTTTGGAAACATCTGTGTTTTCTTTTAAATATTGAAGGGCGTTTGGGCGTCCCTGCCCAATTCTTTCGCCGTTATAAGAGAACCATGAACCGCTCTTTTGAATGAACTCCAAATCAACAGCCAAGTCTAGGATGGAGGCTTCCCTTGAAATTCCCTGCCCGTAAAGAATATCGAATTCGCATTGGGTGAACGGCGGGGCAACCTTGTTTTTCACAACCTTAACTCTTGTGCGGTTGCCAATGGAGTTTTCCCCTTCTTTTATGGTGCTGACACGGCGGATATCCATGCGCTGAGAGGCATAGAATTTTAGGGCGTTGCCGCCCGTTGTTGTTTCTGGGTTGCCAAACATAACACCTATCTTCATGCGAATTTGGTTTATAAAAATCAAAGCTGTGTTTGATTTGTTAAGTATGCCGGTTAGCTTGCGCAGAGCTTGGCTCATAAGCCTTGCCTGGAGACCCATGTGGCTGTCGCCCATTTCGCCTTTGATTTCTGCCTCAGGGACGAGTGCCGCAACGGAATCTATCACTATAAGGTCAAAGGCGCTGGAGCGCACCAGAGTTTCGCATATATCAAGGGCTTGTTCGCCGGAATCCGGTTGGGAAACTAATAAACTTTCTATGTCCACTCCGAGCTTGCGGGCGTAGTTTGCGTCAAAGGCGTGCTCGGCATCTATAAATGCCGCAACGCCGCCTGCTTTTTGCGCTTCTGCTATGCAATGAAGGGTAAGCGTGGTTTTGCCAGAAGATTCCGGTCCAAAAATTTCAATTATTCTGCCCCTTGGAATGCCACCAACTCCAAGAGCCATATCCAACTGGATGCAACCGGTTGATATTACCGGAATTTCTTCGGTGGCTTCTTTGCCGAGGCTCATTATAGCACCTTTGCCGTGGTTTTTCTCTATTTGCGCAACGGCAGCTTCAACTGCTTTTGCTTTTTCCGGTGAGAGCGTGCTCTTGTTTTCTTTAGCTGCTTTTTTAGACATACTACCTTCCTTTTGTTTTTGTTTGCGTAAATATAGTAAAAAAATACTGAACAAAAGGGCAGTTATTGCATTTTGCAAACAGATGTTGACGTTTTTTCAAAATTTTACCTAGTTTGAGGCGGTTGCCGCGATAAAATGTTTGATTTTGAGTCTTTTGCAATTATGCCTTCGTGCCATAAAAGCCAAGATTTTCTGAAAATTCCACTTGAATAACCGCCGAGCTGCCCATTTGCCATTATAACTCTGTGGCAAGGTATTAAAATGGGAATGTTATTTTGCCCGCAAATTTTTGCGCATGTTCTAACCGCACTTGGCTTGCCTGCCAAATTTGCAAGCTCTGAATAAGATATGCTGATTGGGTAAATATTTGGCAGGGAATAAATTATTCCCCAGACTTTTTTTTGAAAAACCGAGCCTCTAAGGTCTATGGAAATTTTTGAACGTATTTGCTCAAATACGCCCCATTGCCTTGCAAAATAGCTATTGAGAGCAGAAACGCACAGAGCCATGCTGTTCCTCGCATTTTCGCAGTGCGGAGTTTCTGGCACAGGTTCTGTTGCCGCTTGTTCTCTGGATATATATCTTATGGAACACAGACCCTTTTCAGAAGCCTCTAAGCGTAACATTCCTATTGGCGAAATATAATCCAAAACAACCTCTTCGCGAATTTAGAAATTTACTGGTGAAGTCCATCGGCGTTGGTAAAGAGAAAGCATTCCGCTCTTCTGTAACCGGAGCTTTTTGAACCTTGCGAATAGATAAAAATACTTCTCTCATCAATGCCGTAAAAGCGAGATAATGTGTAGCGAATGCGCAGCGAACGTTGGAAAGCTGTTTCGTAAGCAAGGGATTCGGATTTCAATTTTTCCGAATAACCTACGCAGTGAAGCTGCGAACCTGGTTTTGCTTTAATGGCATCCGCTATTTGCGAAATCAAAACGGTGTGAAGCGAGTCGCTTGGGCTTGTGCGGGTTTCTGGATAGTTGAATATAAAATCCGCTTCTCTGTTCAGGAGGAATTCTGGCAACGGCGGAATGTGGAAACTATCGCCTGACATAGGAATGGGGCTTGGCAAAATGAGCTGAGATTGCGGGTCAATGCCATCAACAGGGATTGGCGGCGGCAATGTGTCTGCTCTTACGGTTATGTTATGGTTTTCGCGGAGGGTTGTATCTATGATTGGCAATTCCTTTTTATCGGGTTTAAAGCTGAAGGAGAATTTTACCATTGCCCCTACACTCCAAGGTCGCCAAGATTTCCAAGTATCATTTGCAACAAGCTCTGCACCGTTTTCTCTCTGGACTCTTTCAATAATAGGTGGAAGGGTTCTGTCAAAGCTTTTGTTAATGGAATAATCTGCAAACGCTCCTGCGAGCAAGAAAAGATTGGTGTTTATTTTAAATTTCACCCCTCCTTCCGCTGCAAGCATAATTAAGTTTTTTGCATCGGATATTTTTGTTTTGACTGAATTGTCTTTTTGATTGCCAAAACCTTGATAAGCCGGTGCGGGTAAATTTAAGTTATATTGAGGAAAATCAGCTTCCGTTTTTAAGCCTCTGTAGCTTATATCTGTTCTGGTGTTCCGCGGTATGCCTATTTTCATGCCTGCGGCTGCATAATAAAAATCATCACTGTATTTTACTAAAATTGGAATTTGCAAAATTTCTCCTCGCCGTTCATCTTTGTATTTCTCCATTGTATATCTGAAAATGAAGGAATCGCCTTCGTCATCAATTGTTGGACTTGAGCCACTGAGGCTGCTTACTTCTTTTTGCCAGTGCCATGAATATTCAAGCCCGGCAGAAATGCCAAAATTACCAATAGGGTAAACTGAAATGCCGATTCCCGGAACGCTGTTAAACGAGAGTTCAGATGCTCCAAAGCTGTAGTGAAAGTCCAATTCGTAAGAAGGTTGAGCAAAGAGGGCTGTATGGAATGCGAGAATAAATGTGACAATCAATATGCCCATGAGTTTTCCTATTTATCCTTAATTATGTAAACCCCGGCGGGCGTATTTTTTCTTTGAGTTCCATAAACATCATAAACTTTTTGCTCCGGTTTTGCGGTTTTTCCGTTGATGCCCAGCACCTGTTTTGCAACGATGGGTTTTCTTGTTGTCTGGATAATTTTAATTTTTGGGCTGCCTTCGCATGTGGAAATTCTAACGCCATCTTTTGTGTGCATGGTAATTTTGTAAATGTCGCTTGAGCTCAGAGTGTCCGTACTTTTTGGACCTGCCGAATAGAATTGCAAATTGCTGACTGTGCTGTCATTTTCAAACCATCTGAAATCTACGAATTCATAGCCTCCGTTGTCTTTTGGATTGTTGTTTATAAATATAACATTGTTCCATTTTTGCTTGGTTATAGAATCAAACGGAATGGGGGTTTCTATTAGCAGAGTGTCGCTTTCGCTATAGATGTTGTCTGTGGAGAGCAAGGTGTAAATAAGGGTGTCCAATCCGGGCTTGCCAAATTTAAAGGGGATTTCATAATAATAACCGAGGTTCTCGTCCCCTTGCTTACGCGGAGAATCATTTCCAAGTTTGAGGACAATATCGCGTTCCTCGGTAAGTGTTATTTTTATAGTTGTGCTTTTTATTCTGTTTTCGCAAAGGTCTCCAAGGTAGTATGCCCGCAGTTTATCGCTCATATCGAAATCTTTTGTAAAATAGTCTTCTGAAAATTCAATTTCGTGTAAGACCGATTTTGCATTGCCCCTTATAACTCTAAAAAAATTGGAATCCACTGCGCCTGTGTAATTAGCGGTTGCAGGCAGGGTTGCTCTGATGAACCAATATCCAACCCTCATCGGTGGGTTAGTTGAGTAGGCATCATCTTTTTCACCATCTCTTTTGTATTCAAATTTTATCACGCTGTCTGGAATAAAAGGACTTTTGTAAACGATGGGTTTGGTATATTCTTTTGTGTATTCGTAAAACGGTGGTTCTTTATCAAAGCGTTGGTCAATTATGCGCAACTCTCCAGTTGCTTGAAATATGTCTGCTGTTGTGGTATAGATGGGTGAGGGGCTGATATTGTAGTTCTTGGACAATGAGTTATTTGGAAGCCAAGAGATGGCTACTTTTACGGTGATTCCGGAGCCCACATCTGGTGAGACAAAGTTTGCGTCAATGGAGTAGTCGCTTGGCAAATATACATCGCTTCCGTAAAGCGAGTTTATTTTTATCTTAAAATTTGCCTTATCAATTTCAGCAGTGGTTTTTGCATCATAAGTTTTGGATTTTGCAGTTGCAGAAACAATGGATGAAGTTGCTGTAGCTCTAGCTATGGTCATGGGACCGAGCGAAATTGTTGCGGAATCGTAGTCTCCGCTTATGTGCTTATCGATGAATGCGGATATAGCATACACGCCTGCGTCTTTAGGCGGCGTTTTTTTCCCATCGTATAAAATTGTTATAGTACCGAACTTTCCGTAAACTTCCGGTTTTTGGTCTGCAGTTGGCAGGGTAGTAATTTGCGCTCCGATGTAAACCAATTTATCTGGGATTTTCACGTCCAGCATTTCTGCTATTGGCCTTGTGCCTTTGATAAATTCCCATTTAGCATAAAGTGTGACTGGTCCAGGATTTTGATAAATTGTCGTTGTCTTATATTCTGTTCCGCCATTTTTTTCAGAATACCAGCCTATAAATTTGTGAGCTGCTCTTGTTGGCGTTGGCATAGTTCCCACGGGCGAATTGTATGTAGCGAATTGTTTTGCAGGGTTAACCTTGCCATCAGTGGAATTTACATCGAAAGTTATGTCGTACTGTTTACCTGTCCATCTGGCGTAGAGCGTAATGTTGCCTGCAGTTTGATAAACCGTTGTCTCCGTATATTTTGTTCCGCCGCTTACGGCGGAATACCAACCGCTAAAATCGTAATTTGCTTTGGTTGGCGCTGGCAAGGATCCGACTGGAGCATTGTATGTGACTAAAAGACTTGTGGTGCTCGTTCCGTTTTGGTGGTCAAATGTTATTGTGTATTGTTTTGGGGTCCATGTAGCCTTGAGCGTTATGTTACTCGTTACGGGAGTGGTGGAAAAATAGTAAGCGTTTCCAGGAGTTATTTCCCATCTATAAAAATTATAACCCGATTTTGTTGGGGCATTTGGTTCGATTGCTTTATTTCCGTGGGTTATTGTTTGTTCGGTAATAGCTGAACCTCCATCTGAGTTAAAAGTCACCTTGTATTTTTTTAATTCCCACCGAGCATAGAGCGTAATATTGCCTGCGGTTTTGTAAACCGTTGTTGCCGTATATTTATCTCCGCCGCTTGCGGCGGAATACCAGCCGCTAAAATCGGAATCTATTTTGGTTGGCGTTGGCAGGGGTCCGACTTGAGCGTTGTATGTGACTTGAGGGCTTATAGGAGGGTTTAAAGTTCCGCCTTGTGTGTCAAATGTTATTGTGTATTTTCTAGGTTTCCATTTGGCTTTGAGCGTTTTATTATTCATTATGGGAGTATTAATAAAATCAAATGCCACATTTTCATTATTCTCATACCAATGGCTAAACTCGTACCCTGTGGGCGACGTGGTGGGTGGCGCGGCGGGGCTTGAAACCTTGTTTCCGTGCAACACTGTATCTGCCTTAGGATTTGGCGTACCTCCGTTTGCGTCATAAGTCACCGTATATGTTCTAGGACTCAGCACTATATTTATGGTTTTTTCAACTACGCAGTTTTTTACTTTTAGCACCATGGTTTGTGCGGTGTTGTTCCCTATAGCTCCTATGCTGATAGGAGGGGCATAAGATGACTTGTCACTGACTGTAATACCTGATTTTGTCCATATTATAACATCGCCTGCAGGAGAAACTTTAAATTCCAAATTCTCTCCTATCATTATGGGATAGTTAACGCTTGAGTTGCCCGAAGGGGCATTTATTGTTTTTTCATTCGCATAAATTTGAAAATCAGAGCATGGCGCTGCCCTAGCTATTGAAAGGGCGGCAAAAGAGAATAGCATAATAAAGCGCAAAAGCGGCATAATCTATATAAATAATATAGTAAGTTTTTATAGTTAAAATCCCAGCAAGCCTTTAATCTGTTTCTCCAGCAGGTTCGGTGGAATGTCGCGGGTTTCGTCAAAATCCACTTCTATTGCTTTTTGGTTGGGTTTTAAGGCGATGAGGGCACTTCCCCGAATGGTGAATTTTTTAAGGCTTGGCACAGCCAAGATTTTGAAAAGGTCAAGTTGAATTGCTCCGGAAAAACTCAGCTCATTGTTCCCCGGAGAAAGCCATACGGATTTTTGCAGGCTAATTGGAATTTCAAAGAGCGAATCCAAATAGAGCATTCCGTTTAGCCCTTGTGCAAAGAGCGAATCTTTGCCCTTATTGTTGGCATTCAAAAACACGCTGAATTTTAAAGAATCGCCTATAAAGCCGTCCACGCTCGCTCTTTTGAATGAAAAAGAGCACTGTTTCAATATGTTTGCGGCTTGGATTTTTTTGGATAGAGTACAGGAGAACAGTCCTATGGACACAAGCCATATACAAATTACTATCTTTGCTTTTATGCTTAAATTTTTCATAGCCAAAATTCCAAAGTTGCACGCACGGTTCAAATCTACAAACTTTGCGGTGGCAACGTTGCTTCTAGCAGGGCTTGCAGGTGCGGCTATAAATGTGAATACCTCCGATAATGTGGAAATAGCCGCTTTTATGCAAAGCGAGAGCAAAAAAATTATGCAAATACCTGATTCCCTAACTTTAAATTTAACTTTTCAAACGGCAAATGATAAGCATAGCAGAGTATTTTTTCTGTTTTTTATGGGTAAGCGGAACGTTTCGCTGAATATGGATTATTCAATAGAGCAATATAAGGGTACTTTGCAAGCGGATACGTCTTGGGTCACGGGCTATTGTGGGATGGTTGAATGCCAAACAAAGCCCATGCCGGCGCAGCAGAGGATAGATGTTATGAAAGCTTTAGTCTCAAGGCTTTTAACAGAGCTCAACGACAAATTTTACCTGCTCTTTAAGCAGAACGTCGTTGCCGCACCTGCTAGTGATTCTCTATCTCCGCACTGATTTTTGTTAAGTAATTTTGGAGTTGATTTAGCGATAAATCGGAATTTTTCTTGAACCAAGGATGGCTGCCGCCGCTTGGCAAATCCCCCCTGCCGCTGCACAGTTCGTAAACATTGCTTAAATAGCTTTGGGGGCTGTCCAGAACGGAATATTTTTCGTGCCATTTTAAGTTGTGATGATATCTGAGCATTATCTGTTCGGTTGCTTTTTCCGCGCTTTTGTAGCCAATGGTTTTTGTTTTATTAGCTTGGGTTGGTGAGTCGGCAAAGCCGTGATAGTTTCCGTCTTGGGCGGCGTAATCCTGAAAAGTCCAGATTTTTCCGTTGTCCTCTTTTTCAATTTTATTTTCATCTATAAATTTCTCATCGCCAACATATCTGCGCCAGCAATGGGCAAGGACAAAACTGTCTTGCAGTATATGGCATAGTTTTCCAAGTTCAAAGAGACTTTCCGGGTATTTTTTTTTCTGTTTAAACTCCCAGGCTTTTGAATACCATTCTTCGCATTGTTTTAAAATAATATTGCGAACTTCGTTGTTTGTGGGGATGTTCTTCAATTTTGGGCACATTGAGTGCCAGTGCTGGTTTTCGCCGAAATGACTTTTGTATACGATGTCTGTTTTGCTTACGCTATACGCTTCGCTGAGAATCAAAATTGCATAAGCACGATTTATGGCGAGAGGATTTTCGCTTGGAAAATCGGGCCAGATGCTTCCATATTCCAGTTCTTGTATCGATTTTATCCCTGAGTGTTCGGCTCCTGTTTTGGTTAATTTTTGATGGGTTGCATTTGCAAAATTCCCGCCTTTGTTCATTGTCCCTATAATTTCGCTTCCAAAAAATTCCACGTCGTTTGTCATATCGCCGTTAGGGAGTTTGAGGTTTGCGTTTTCTAAATTTTCGCTATATTCAAAAAGGCACAGGATTTCCTTTCTTTTTTCATAGCTCAAATCCGAAATTTCAAGTGGAAATATTTGGTTTTCCCCTTTTTGGTCTGGGGCGCTTAAGTCCGCAAATTTGAAGTCTGTGTTGAACAGATTTGCCGGTGAATATTCCATGAATTTGCAAGCGAAGTTTTTGCCCTCTTCGCCTTCGGAATCCCCAGTGATGCCTGCTAGTTCGTGCAGAACATCGTCTAAAAAATGCCCATATTCATGGAGCATGGTGAGGAGCAGGATAAAGCGGGCGGTTGAATCTCGCAGAGCGTCCAGTGCAAGCCGGTGGTTTATGTAGATTTTTTTGTTTTTGTAGGCACCCAGTTTGTTAGCTTCCATTATGCCTGTTCTTATGGATTCGGGAGATGGCAGTGGGTGGAGATTTTTGCAGACATTTTCGTCAAAGATTTTTTTCAGGAATTTTATGAGTTCGTTTTCGTCATTTTGATGTGGGAAATTTTTATTTAAAAAATCGAAGAATGTGGAGTCTATGCAGAGGAAATCGCTTGAGCAGAGAGCGGGTTCCAGAGGCAGAAGGGGTGAGTCTTTTAGTTGTTTTTCGTCCATGTTTTGCGGAGCGAATATGATTTTCAATTCATTTGAGCTTTCGTCATTTTCTTCACATTCAAAGACTTTTAAGTTTGGCAATTCGCATTTTGTTGATAAATATTCTTCTGTTAGGAGCAGGAGCGTTTTGAACAAGCTGAGCCAGGAATCTCTGTTCAGGTGCTCTGTTTTTTCAAAGACGAAGCCATGTTCTTCCAGTGTTTGGGCGCATTGCAGAAAATAGTTTTCGTCTTTGCAGGTTTCGCAGCTTTCTGCGAAGAGGTTTTCGTTTTTTTCAAAGAGGGCTTTTGCGATTTTTGAGAGGAAGGTATTTCCTTGCAAGAAGATTTTTTCTTCATTATTTTCCGAATTTCTGAGATATGCGGTTGCGAGGCTTTCTGAGAAGCTGAGATTTGAGTCCACGCAAAATTGTGTTTTTATTGCTATATAATAGAGTGTGTTTTTTGAGTTAGGGGTAATTTGGGCTTCTTCTTTTGGGTTATTTTTTGCTTCTTGCAGCAATTCCGGCATAAAAGCTGCTGGCATGAGTCCAAAAGAGGGGGGTGAAGCCAGAAGTGCCATTTTCCAGATGGGTAGGTTTTCGTTCATATCTATATTAGACGCTTTTCGAGGGGGAAAAAATTCAAAAAAGTGTAAAAAATCGCCTTTTTTCACATTTTTATTTTTTTTTGTCGCTTTTTAGCAGAAAAATTATATATTTAATAACAAATAGACCCTCTTATTTGGAGTTTTTATGAAACAGTTTCGCCCCTTGATTGTTTCGGCGGTAACCATTGTGGTGTTACCCCTTTTCTTCTTCGCTTGTAGTAGCAGCAGCGAAGATGACCCCATCATCACGTTCTCATCCTCGAGCTTGTTGTCCTCGTCGTCAGGCGCTTCTAGCTCTGGCGGCGCTCCACCGGCTAACGTGGTAAGTAGCTCGTCTGTAGGTAGTAGCAGCTCCGGCGGTGAAACTGCGCCGCCCGATGACCGTCTCACGTTAACGTGGACTGGTAGTGTAACTATACCGCAATCGGGATACGATAACGACGGTAAATTTTATATAGGTACAAACATAAAGGCAAAGCTACCTCAATCCCCCGCCGTTGATTTTGATGTTGAAGGTGAGAATAAATTTGATATTTGCCTGCCCCCATATTATGAATTTGAGAATCTGGATGCGGACGGCAAGACCAAGCAAGCCGGGACTTTCAAGGTTTGCGCTAGGGTGGAATGCAGTAGCCAGACATACGAAGGACCCTGCTTTGAAGGCACGGTTGTTCCTAATCCCTCGCTATCTGGTTCTTGCGGCTGGAAGGAAAACCCAGTCAGGATAGGGCAGGACAAAATGGAGCTTAATAGCGATGTCAAGATTGAAAACAGCGAAGGACGTTGCAGTGCCGTTAGCTATTTATATGAAGACAATAGTCCTTACACTGACGGAATAGTAACTCCGGCAGGAGATGATAGAATTATCAAAGTTAGCGCGAAAGCAGTTTGCAACGCTGGCTGGGCTACAGTCCCCGCTTCTATTCAATGTGCCGGCTTGGAGGCTACGAACAAGCCCATACCAAGGGATGTTCAGGTGAGCGGTTTTGGCTACACGGGTTATTTCACGGTTAGCACGCACCCCGGTGCCAAATTCTACTCCCTCGACAAACCCATTGGCTTCAGCCCGGGAACCATCACTTATAGCAACAAAGTCGAGCTTGATAACGAATATGGCGGCGATTGCGAAATCAAGGACGACTATCCAGCTTCCTACGCTACCTCTGGCGAGAGCACTGACAAGGACATCAGTGTCCATGCGTGGATTGAGTGCGGCGACGGGACGAAGTTTGACCTTACAAATAAAGGCGCATCTGACGAAGCCAAGGTGGTCAAGAACCCTGAATTCACAAGTGCCTGCTCGTGGCCCGTGCAAGATATAGTGAAAAACGATGAAACGATAAACCCTGTAGCTACTTTCAATTATATTTACGACCGTTGCACAGGTCCAACTGTGAATAACAAAAATGTGAGTGCCATAGGTTTGCTTTCCGGTGTTACGATGTCTTTCTCTTGTTCTGATGCCAGCTTAAACATCTCCGTTAGCTGCCCTGACATTTATGTTGTCGCGGCACCTCCGGTATTGAATAGCGATGCCGAGGTACATTTCTCCGATGCCCATGTTGTAACAGCCACTACTGGTAGCGGCAAGAAATACTATTCCATCGGCGCCACTCCTGCCGTCACGGGCAATGTATCCGTCACG
>Ga0268262_10002139_pt1 | contig 23272 bp, 23 predicted proteins | sample TergutNc150P3_FD_190354 | JGI IMG/M metagenome (GOLD analysis project Ga0268262, IMG submission 190354) | Nasutitermes corniger P3 segment gut microbial community from laboratory colony in Florida, USA - Nc150 P3 (SPAdes) (version 2) | ecosystem: Host-associated > Arthropoda: Insects >...
CAGAATTAGATAATCTAAACGCCTCCAAAATAACCCAGTCGCTTAGATTATCTAATTCTGTTGCGGTATATTCTGGCATTTCATAAATTCCAATTTTGCCACACAAGCGGTTTTGTGATTTCCTTATCCCTTCAACAGTATTCATGTAAAACGCACCGTTTTCCATTAACTGACCTTTGAAATCTTGCCGCCTAAGGCGGTTCTTGTAGTCATAATTTTCACTTGTTCCGTTTTCATTCCAAAAAAATCTATAATTGCGCACGCATGACAAAAGCGAATCAAATTTATTTTTTCTGTACAATTCCAGAGCTTCTTCAAAATGTTTTGTTTGAGTCAATGGCGATGTAGCTTGAACAAGCATAAAAATATCGCTATTGTGTAAATTGGTTTGCTACTTGCCTCATTGGTGTTTATAAGTTTGAAATTCGGCGCACCTTTAAAAATACATTTTTTTAGTTACTTCTAAACGGCTTTACCACTGCAATAGATATAGTATCGCCTATAGGCAGCATTGGCAAAGATTTTCCAAGTTCTTTTTCAAAATCTGCAACTGCGGTTTTTACATTTGGAAAATCTATGTTAAAATAATCGTGAATTAAAATAACACCGCCTTCGGACATTTTATCCCAAAAAAATCTTAATCCCTCTAATGTTGGCTGATATAAGTCAAGATCAAGATTAACAAAACAAAATTTATCGCTAATCCCTTGCGCAGTTTCTGGGAAATAACCTTTTTTAATGATGACCTTTTCCTTATGTGGCAATTTGCTCAATACTAACTCAACGTTAGTAGCATCGTAATAGCTAGCCTTTGACATTGAAGGTAATAATTCCTTTTCTACATCTTGTGCAGGAAAGCCTTCAAATGTATCAAATAAATACAAAGTTTTATCCGGAAACATTGCATTAATGTGTTTAGCAAAATCTCCTCTGAACACTCCGGCTTCCGCTACATTCCCAATTATGTTGCGAGCATAAATTATTTTGGCAAAATCTGTAAGCCAAATTTTGCGGACTTTAATATGGCTTTCACTACTCGCTGCCAATGCTGGAATTTCAATTTTATTTTCATTAACGCCCAAATCTTTTAGTTGAAGGATAATATCATCTTCAAAACCTGGAGCTACTGCTATCACTACTGAATCATAATTTAATTCTAGAATTTTCTTAGGAGCAAATACATCAATTCCATTTATTTGTGTGCCTTGCTTCACTTTACTATTGTCCAGAAAACAAACTATTTTATCCTCATTGCGTTGCAAAATATCGTTGGAATATCTTATTCCAAAACCGCCAGCACCAAATATGACAATATGTTTCATATTATCTCCTCTCTTTCCGTTCAAACAACGATTGAAACCTACTGGGTGTTATAAATTCCACTTGCTGTTTATCTGTTAATGTATCTGAGAAATGTTTTAATAATATTTTTAATTCCTCATTGCGAATTTCAAAATATCTTTCTTCTTGTACATAATGAGAAAATATTTCGTTAGAAAAATCATTTTTAGCATCTTCGGAATATCCATCAAACCCAGCAATAGCAAAATGTTTAACATCTATGCTACGAAGTAAATTCAACAACATTATAGTTGAATTATCATAGTTAGGATATCCCACAGATACTACTTTATTAAAATCTACAATAATATCATTGCTGTCATTAGCTGGAATATTGGAGGTAATTATTCTTTTTATTTTATTTAAGGCAAACACTTCACTTTCATATCTCTTGTGATTGCCGTAAAATACATAATCTGGCAATGCTTCCTTGTAAATATGATTTACACTAATAACGATTGGAGAAGTATTCTCAATAAATTTAAGAATATCTTTGGCGTATGTTAAGCTGGTTTTCCCAAATACAATGACAAGAATAGTTCTATTTTGAAATATATCTTTTAATGATTCTAAATTTTTGGTATCTTCGTATTTAGAAGATGAATATTCAAGATATACTTTTTCAAGATTATCATAATCATATCGCTTCCGCGTTTCTGGAGGGATTCTTTGCAGAATATGTCTAATATCCTTTGTTTGTAATCTATTTTTTTTCAATAAATAACTCACATTGTTAGGATGAGCACTGAATATCCCAGACATTAAGCTTGGTATAGAATATTCCCAATTATGTTCTGCCTTTAGCCAATAAATATGGTTATCAATTACATCACAAATGCTGTCAAAGTCATAATTATAACCACACTGACTATTTAAATAATCAACAACTAGTTCTGTGTTCAAATTTCCAGCTCCTTTACCCATGCCATAAAGAGTCGCATCAAGAATAATATTTCGCATCCCCTTACTCATTTCAATAATTTCTTGAGCAAAAGAAAATGATAATTGCATATTATTATGCGTATGGAAATCAATTGTAATATTGTCATTAAGATTATGTTCTGCCATAGAATAATAACGTATCAGATCATTTTTGTACATCCGCCCAAAAGTATCTACAATGCCAACAGCATAAGGGTTAATACTATTGATTTTTTCTATTGTATGTAGAAATTCTAAATCGGAGTAGTTCTTGGTTTCTACCATTTGTGCAAACAGTAAATAACCTTTATTTTGAATTAGTTGCATTGTTTCAATTGCTGCATTAAAATCATTTTTACGAAAACCTAAACGTATGCCAATTATCGTTTCCCCATCGCACTCTGGCAAGTTACAAAAATCCCAGCCACCATATTCTCCACCGTAATCAGTAAATAATACATATTGAGTGTTTCCTTTATTTTTTGGAAGACATTTTTTTGCTTGTTCAACATCAGTAAAAAATGTACTGTTTCCATTATATGTAACGTTGCCTCGCAAAAATCCAATTTCAATAATATCAATACCAGCCTTTGTAAGACCTCGCAAAATGCCGTCTATATGAAACTGCGGAAAAGCGCAGTCAATTACTCTACCGCCATCACGCAGAGTACAGTCCAAAATTTTAACATTGTGTTCCATATTATTCCCCCTTTTGGTTTATTGTACACCATAACGCATTGTACATATTGCTTGTGCCAATTCATAATCATCTTTTTGATTAATGTCAACTGCTTCAATTTTATCTAATAACATAAAATATGGGTTTTTACCATATCTTGTGCCAGTTGAAATGAATACTTCTTTTCGATACATAAATACTCCCGTTTCTGCGTAAAAAGGTACGAGGTCTTGAGTCCTTGGTGGATCATCAAGTGCAAAATTATATGGCTTGCCTTCTTTCCATAAATGTTCACGTATCTCCGATACGGCACATGCTGAATCATAACCATCTAATAAAATGCTTTTTATTCCTGCCGAAATAGTTTGTACCGTGATGAATGGATTAGTTACATGGGCATTCACATAGCAATCAGCGTCTACTGTATTGATAAACGCTCTAACAATATCGTAATGACGTGTAGTAAATGTGTCCAAACTCCTATCACGTGCCAAAAACTTCACATTTTTTGGCAAATAGTCCTGTATTCTATTGTCACTACAGAATACAAATATCTCATCCAACATATCCACTTGTGTTAATGTATCCAATAGGTGGCAACACAACGGCTTTCCACCAAGTGGCAATATGTTTTTATTGGGCAATCGCTCGTTATTGAGTTTAATCGGGACAAAAGCAACTGTTTTCATTTCTTCATTTACCTCGAAAATAAACTATCAAAATCAACTCTTTCAAAAACTTCCAATTATTCCCAATATAAATTATCTTCTGTTGTGTCTAATACCTCAGCAAGTTTTTTAGCAACCGAGCGGCTAATTTTAATTCTGCCAAGTTCATAGCTAGCTAGGCGAGATACCGAAATCCCACTCCTCTCTGAAAGTTCTTTTTTAGAAAACAAACGTTCCTCTCTCAAGAGCTTCAAATTTTCGCCAGGAGTCATAGAGGCTCTTATTTCTTTAAACCAATCAGACTCCGTAAAATCAACATCATCACTAACATCGTCTTTTTTCACGATGACATTGGGATATTCCAAGCGAATGAAATTCATCAGCTTCGCTGGTATTTTTTTTGCCCTAATTTCAATACGGGGCTGATTCACGACTGCCAACATAGTACACCTCTATTTTAACTCTGTTTTTAGTTTCTTCCCAACAAGCTACCTAATTATAATTTATATGACAATGATGCTTGTTTATGCCCAATTTGGAATAATTTTGCCAATTTGTACGCATAGGTCCAAGCTTTTTAAGTTCCATTAACAATAAAACAAATTTCTTAGACACTACAAGAGGCAAAGACTTTCTGTTTTTTTCTGCTTTTTTGGTTAACGTGACCTTGTACATTGTAAATAATATAGTAAATGCTGTTCAAAACAACCCATCAAAATCTACTCTCTCAAAAATTTCCAATGCTCCACCCCTTGTAGCATTACGGATTTTAATGTTATGTTGCTCGCAGTATTCACGGGCGGTTTGATATGCGGCGTTAGAACCATCGGTTAGGCTTGGATAAATATCTGTAGTTGTATATTCTTTTGTAAAGTGTGTTTTTTCAGAATTTCCATATACAATTTCGCCATTAAGTTTAACTTCACGGGCAAAACAAGTATTGTCTATGCCGAGCAAATATATCTCACTAAAACCCATATATGCAGCGAGTTGCATACACTCATAAGATACCGTAGCTCCCCAATATAATATAAATATTTCTTCGCTGAAAGTTGGCTTCATATTTGGTCTCCAAAATGCACGATCATCAAGGGCATAATAAAAGAAATTCGTTAAATTAAAGTTATCAGAGCTGAGAATAGCATGTAATGGATAAAAAGCAGGACATTTGATGTATTTTGATATTTCGTTTTGTATTTGTGCAAAAACATGTCCATCTCCACAAACATAATAAGAGGGTCTCCATTTAGTTTTATCAAACATAAGATAAATTTTATTTGTGGCAAATGTAATCTCATCTTTTAACTTATCCAAATCACTTGCCAGCAAACTCGGTCCATTACCTATGATAAAACAACGCTTGCCTTTGTATTTGTCTTTGAATTGCAATAATCGTTCGTACTCGTAACGCATTAGAATAATAAAAAAATAGCCTACTATAAATACAGAATTACGATAATACATATCATAACTCAATAATTGAGACAATATTTCTTCATTAGTCTGATGTGATGCTATAGAAATCAAAATAACGCTATTATCCGTATCAATATCTGATATTGCATAAACTCGCTTGCCATGAAACGTGGTTCCCTGCTTATTCACATCATTATCAATAAATCCATCTATGCAATCATCAATATTAACATCAACAAGATATTTATACATCTTGCAAATAGGCTCCCAATTTGCACCGCACCCCCAAATATACACCTTAGCTCCCTGTGCAATTCTAGGTGTAATCTTCCCAAGTTCCGTACGAAAATCAAAACTCATAAAACTCCGTTTTTATATCTAGTGTAAATATAGAAAAAATCACGCTTTCACCTTCCAATACCCACCCTTATCCGCACCAACACGCTCAATTAAATCTCTAGATTTTTCTATCTTATCCCTAATGCATCAAAAATACTTCAACATAGCCGGTCCCTGTAATTCAAGCAAACATTATATGCTTGATCCCTTGCGTGGCATTTGCAAAGAATTGAATGATTTAATAGAACAAGAACAATATTTCGTTATTCACGCCTCTAGGCAGAGCGGAAAGACCACCCTCTTATTGGAGCTTACGGATAAAATAAACGCCGAAGGCAAACGCCATGCTTTGTATTGCTCGTTAGAGGGAGTACAAGGAATTTCAGAACAAAACGAAGGTATCACTGCAATTGTGAAAACTATAAAAGTAGCTATTGCAGACTTTGGTTTTCCAAATGATTTCGCTAAGAATGCGGATTATAGCGATTATTCAAACGTTTTAAAAACATCGCTTACCGATTATTGCCGCTCGCTAGACAAACCTTTGGTTATATTTTTTGATGAAGCAGATTGTCTCAGCAATGGAACTCTGATTTCATTTCTAAGGCAGCTTAGGAATGGCTTTGTATCTAGGGCAAGAACTCCTTTTGTTCACAGTATTGCCCTTGTGGGAATGCGAAACATCAGGGACTACAAAGCAAGAATCAGAAGTGACAGCGAAACGCTAGGCAGTTCAAGCCCATTCAACATTGTAGCAGAAAGTTTGAGTTTGAAAAATTTTACAAAAGAAGACGTTATTAAACTTTATGCCCAACACACTCAAGAAACGAAGCAAGTTTTTGAGCCACAGGCAATGGATTACATCTATGAACAAACTCAAGGACAACCTTGGCTGGTAAATGCGGTAGTCCGTGAATGCGTGGAAAAAATCTGCAAAAAAGATTATGCCATTCCCATAACGAATGAAATGGCTAAAACCGCCATAGACAACATAATTTTAGCAAGGGGAACGCATTTTGACAGCCTAATGGAACGCCTGAGGGAAAATAGAATTCGCACTGTTATACAGCCATTGATTTTGGGAGAGGAAGCAGATAGAACAACCGATAATTACCTGTACGCCAAGGATTTGGGTTTGATAAGAGACTTCAATGGAAAAGTTGAACCTGCTAACCCGATTTACGCGGAAGTAATTATAAGAACCATAACTTGTACCGCGCAAGAAGCAATTAAAAACAGCAAACCGAACTCTGATTTACCAAAATATGTTATTGATGGTAAAATAGACATAAATCATCTGCTAAAAGATTTTCAGTCTTTTTGGCGAGAGAATAGTGAAATTATTTGGGATGAGCTTTATGAAGAAGGATTTCGTGAATACAAAGAAGCTTCTCCCCATTTGGTTTTGCAGGCTTTTTTGCAGAGAGTGATAAATGGGGGCGGTCATATTTCAAGGGAGATGGCTCTTGGCAAAAAGCGTGCTGATATTTGCATTGAATGGCAAGGTCAAAAATATCCTATAGAGATTAAAATTTTGAGAAATAATAATAGCATAACTGATGGTTTAACGCAGGCTCTAGAGTATATGGATAGATGTGGTTCCAATGAAGGCTGGCTTGTTGTTTTTGATAGGGATGCAGGCAAGAGCTGGGAAGAGAAATTGTATGTTCGGGAATGCGATAAGATAACCGTTTTTGGATGTTGAGCCGCACCAACACGCTCAATTACAAAGCATAAAGCACCGTTTCAAAGCAACTTAAACTGTAATGCCTTATGTAGAATTTATAATCAGGAACAAATTCAAGCAATAAATTGGGTATTTCCCACACATCTTCGGGTTTGTGATAAATGCAAATCGCCAATTTTGGTTTGTATTTCTTTATTGTCTGCTCCGCTCCTTTTAAAGCATTTAATTCCGCACCTTCTATGTCCATTTTTATAAAAGTTATGGGTTCCTTTTCGTCTTTAAGATATTCATCCAAGCTGATAACTTCAATAATTTCTTCGCCGTTAGAGTTTACGTAGCTATTATATGACGCCTTGAAAAATTTAAGTGCTTCCTTTTTATGCCAAAGACCTTTATTTACAATTTTAACATTATTGCAATCTTTTAATTTTTCTTTACAGTCATTGTATAAAGTAGGATTAGGTTCAAATATTATGCTCTTGCCATTTTTTTCGTAATCTCCCAGCCATTTGAAAAAACATTTTGTAGAACCTCCGTCAAAACCACCTGCATCAATGAAAAATTCATTTTTCTGTGGTTTAAAATATTCTATATCAAAGTATTGGGTACCCAAGAAAATAATAAAATCTTCTGAAAAACCATTGCCTATCAGTTGTTGTTTCATTTCATTACCATATAAAGGACTTGATATAATAACTACAGCGTTTTTTGAATTTTCAATAAATTCTTGGAAAGATATTATTGGCAAAACATCTTGCTTGCCAATTTTTGCACTATCGTTGTCTATAAAAGCGCACCAACGAACTTCTGGAAAAGCATTGATTATGCTGTGACCAACATATCCCGCTCCAAATATGAATAAATTTTCTTTAATGCTATGTAATGAAATGGTTTTGTTTATGGTGTGTAACATTCGCTGCAAATCATTCGTTAAACTATAGCACAGCCGTTTTTCAAATAAAAATCGACTTTCCTCATCTCCCAAATGGGAATAAATATTTTCTAAACAAAAATTTTTCATGCCTTCACCTTCCAATACCCACCCTTATCCGCGCCAATTAAGGAGCAGAGGGAGTTGGTGGAGTGGTTGGAGAGTTCGTATTGTTGAAGACAACTATAGTTCTTGCCAAAGCCATAATAGCTTCTTTACTTAAATCATGATACCCAAAAGCATAGTACAAATTATTAATTCCTTTACTTGTTATGCCAACTGTGTAATTTTCTTGTTTAGCATACTTACATGCCACCTGCAAAAGAAAAAATAACGCTATACGTACATTTAAGTTATGATTATCATAATTTTCATCTCTATGCTTAAATGGTTGTAATTTCAATATCCAAAAGCAATAAAAAGCCGCCTCATTCAGTTCATCCATTTTAAGTTTATGAAATACGTGAAAATAAATCTTTCTCTTTTCAACTCTTCCTACCAAAATCTTTACCGGAGCGTTTATATAGGCTGGACTAACAACATAAACATCTTTTCTAACAATTTGAAGCAAATCCAAAGTTTTTTTAACGTGCATTACAAAATCTTTGTATATGGCATAAAATTGGTTTTTGTCAAGTTCTTTATAATGAGGGAAATCTTTTATATCATTAGATTCAGCCATATATGCCCTACTTGGTTACAAATTTATTAATACTTCACTGATTTTTTTACCATCTGAAGTATATTCTTCGGAAAGATTTATGTCAGCAACAAAGCTAAACAAAGACACGTTATCGTTCCTAACACGGTTGTTAAGAAGCTTAGGTTCAGGAGTTCCTTTTGTGCAGTACTGAAAATCATCAGGAGACGGAACTTCTTCGTCAAAAGAAAATACGTCAGCGTTCTTGTTTTCCATGAGGGATACTCCTTTGTTAGTGGATGTTACGGGTAAATGTAGAATTTTTTCAAGCTGTTGAGTACAATTCGGCAACCTATAGCCAAAAATCTGCATTTTTGAGCTAAAAAACGCCATTTATCTGCTAAAGCCCTACTGCCCTATTGTTCTCTGGCAGCAAGGTCTAGTGCTTCAACCGCAAGCCTTACCACAAATTCACCCTTATCCGCACCAACACGCTCAATTAAGAGTTTATATTGCATCCAATTGAATTGTGTCCGCACTGCGTTCACAATTACTACCCCTTCGCTATTTTATGAAATTCTTGCATATTTTCAAAATCCATAAGCAGGTCTTCAACTTCCAGTTTTAAACCTTTGTCTCTGCATAACTTCATAAATAAACATATAGAATCATATAAATTTTTAAGTACTTCAGATGTCATAGTTTTTTCAAAACTGAGTCTTACAGTAGCTCCAATGTCACAGGCAATGCGAGTAAAATTTTCAAATTCATTAAACGAATCATTAACATTTTCAAGTAATATATATTTAAGAAGTATTTCGCATCCCTCGTTTGAATATCGCTTAAGATTATTAACAACTCTTTCAAAACAATCTTTTTGCTTTATCTTATAATATGTCTCCCTCGTTCCGCTGTCTAAACTACAGTTTAAACTCTTATATGATACACTGCTATCAGCAAAAAAATTATCATAAACAACAGCATTGGTAAAAACCATGCTTAATTTCCACTTCTTTTCTCTTGCAAAATCATAAAGTTCTTGCTTGTGAGGATATACACTCAATTCACCGCCAGTATAAAACCACTCTTTTATATCGGGAAGTTCATCCGAAAATTTTTTTGCAATGTCAACCAATCTGTAATCGCCAAAATGACTTTGCATTTGACCGCAGTAAGTGCATTTTAAATTACAAACATCATCTTTGAACCAACCATCTAAAATCAAAGTTACTATTCTTGGCTTTTTTTCCCAGAATTCTTCGGATAATAGAGGGCAATTATCACAAACACAAGGAGTATTGTTGCGTAATTTGTTTATAGTTTCTGACACAAGATCTATGTATTTCTTAATCCCATCGTTATAATCCTGATTGTGGCGAATATCAAGAGGATTAGGTTGAATGACACCAAGATGATTGCGTTGCACGTCAAGATAACAACAAGTAAACATTCTAAAACCGCTCACTCTAATAAAATGATTCAAGTCTTTACACCCGCGTCTCCATTCAGCCATTCCGTTAGCAGATTCACAAAATTTTATTCGATTTGAATCAATTCCAGTTTCTATTAGAAAATCGCGTATCTGCTTAATATTCCTCTGAGTAATATACAACTCATAATCTGGATATAAAGATAACGCTTCAGATAAAGGAAGAATAGGTACACAACCTCCATCGCCGCCAAACATTTTGTGATGTTTAACTGTATCTGCATCGGCGAAACAAACGGGATTCAGCCCTTGTGAAACCCATTTTTCAAAATTTATTTCGGCATTTTTACCTGCACCATAAAAAATAATTGATGACATTTTTTTCTCCTAATTATCAGCGTATATCCTATCAATATCCGTCTGTGAAAACGTTTGAAACTGTGGTTTGCATTTAAGGCTTTTTTTCTTTGATGCCTCTATAATATATTTAAAAGCAACTAATTCACATTCAGTTACCGCAACACGACTGCGTCTCAAATCACGAGAAAAATAGATAATTACATTAGGATGCTTATTTGATAATTGTTCAATGATATCTATAAATTTATCTATTTCGTTCTGATTATCGTTAATACCTTCTAATACAATATATTTTATTCTTAAAATACCTCCGCCTGTTCCAGCATATTTTGTTAAATTTTCTATCGTTCTGTCAAACAAATCAGCACATTTAATTTTATGATAGGTTTCAGAAGTTCCCGAATCAAGCGAAGTTAGCAAGCTGATAAGATTTTTTTCCAAAAGTGTAGCAATGCCGGGCAAAAAAACTGTAGCATTAGTCGCAATTTCACCTCTCCAATTATTCCTGTTCCATATTGCAAGAATTTTTTCATTATGTATTTTTTGAACACCAATTTCTCCAACACAGTAATCGACTCTCACATCCTCAGCAATACAATTATCTTCTACATATTGCAAACATTTCAAGATGTCATATCTTTTACCTTCTGTTATGGAACTTTGCATCTGTTTTTGTTTTTTATAAAAAATTTGCGGATAACCGCAATAAATACATTTTTGGTTACATAAATCACCATCAAACACACAACCTGTACTGAAACCAAAGTTATGCTTTACTGATGGCACTGGATACCCTGTATCAGGTATCTTTTTTAGCAAAGCACACCCATAGCAACGATTATAATAACCTTCTTTTAGTAATAGTTTATGCTTTGATATATGTTCAAGAAGATGTTCATAATCCTTTCCGAAATTGCCACTACTTAGAAAACGATATTGACGCCAAATAATTCCGCAGCAAGGTGCGTAATAAACCCTTCCGTCAATATAGCTTTCTATGTTTATGAAATTATGTGGAAGATAAGCGCAACAATATCTTGGTGGTAAAAACCCTTCACAATACCTGATACGCTCTTTAGGAATGCCTATTCCCAACAAATCTTCTGTTACATTTGCCAAATTCGCTTCAACTTGCGTGAGGTAAAGAATATAATCTGGATATTTGGCTATCACCTCTAAAAGTGGTAATATCTCAAACTCAGCACCATCTGGAGTAGAAAATATTGTTCTGTGCATTTCTACTTTTTTATCAGCAAAGCATACTGGTATTAATCCGTTTTCTCGCCAACGTGCAAAGTTCTCGCGAGCGCTTATCCCAGCTCCATAGAAAATTATTGATGACATTTTTCCTCCTTATTTTCAGCATATATCCTATCAATATCTGTTTGTGAAAACGTTTGAGCGTGTGGTTGGCATTTAAGGCCTTTTTTCTTTGATGCCTCTATAATATATTTAAAGGCGGCTAATTCACATTCGGTTAACGCAAGATGACCGCCTCTCCGATCACGAGAAAAAGAAAGAAATACATTGTGATGTTTATTTGATAATCGTTCAACGATATTTATAAACTGATCTATTTCGTTCTGATTATCGTTAATACCCTCTAATACAATATACTTTATTTCTAAAGAACCACCGCCTATTTCTGCATATTTCGTTAAATTTTCTATCACTCTGTCAAGCAAATTAGCACCTTTAATTTTTTTGAATGTTTCAGAAGTTCCCGAATCAAGTGAAGTCAGTAAGTGGATAAGCTTCTTTTCCAAAAGCGTAGCAATGCCGGACAAAAAAACTGTAGCATTGGTCACAATTGTACCTTTCCAACTATTCCTGTTCCATATTGCGAGAATTTCTTCATTATGCATTTTTTGAACACCAATTTCTCCAGCAGCATAGGTGATACTCACATCTTCAGCAATATAATTATTTTCTATATATTGCAAACATTTCAAGAGGTCATATCTTTTACCTTCTGTTATGGAAACCGACATCTTTTTGTTTTTATGACGAAACTGTGCATAACCACAATAAATACATTTTAAGTTACATAAATCACAACCCGATGCACAGTTTGTGCCGAAAATAAAACAATGCTTTATTGATAATGTCGGGAGCGTATTTTTTAGCAAAGCACACCCATAGCAACGACTATAGTAACCTTCTTTTGATAATAGTTTAAGTTTCTGGTTAAATTCAAGAAGATGTTCATAATCTTTTCCGAAATCGCCACTGCTTAGAAAACGATATTGCTGCAAAGATGGTCCACAGCAATTTCCGTAACTGCATATTCCATGATTTTCGCTAACTTCTATGAGATTCATTTGAAGAAGATGGCAATATCTTGGTGGCAAAAATCCTTCACAATACCTGATACGCTCTTTTGGAATGCCTATTCCAAATAAATCTTCTGTTACATTTGCCAAACTCGCCTCAACTTGCGTAAGGTAAAGAATATAATCTGGATATTTGGCTATCGCCTCTAAAAGTGGTAATATCTCAAACTCGGCACCATCTGGAGTAGAAAATATTGTTCTGTGCAGTTCTACTTTTTTATCAACAAAGCATACTGGTTTTAACCCATTTTCTCGCCAACGTGCAATGTTTTCACGAGCGTTTATCCCTGCACCATAGAAAATTATTGTAGCCATTTTACTGCTTGCCTCCTAATTGAATTGCATATAACACCGTTTCCCAATGACTGCATGAGTAATGCCTTAAATAAAATTTGTAATCGGGATTATACTCCAAAAGCAACGCTGGTATTTCCCACAAGTCTGTGGATTTATGGTAAACTGAAATTGCTAGCTTCGGCTTATTTGCTACAATGGTGTTTTTTGCACCTTTCAAAGCATCTAGCTCGGATCCTTCAATGTCCATCTTAATAAATGTAGCATCGGGACATATTTCATCAATTGTGGTAACTTTGATTAAACTATTCCCTCCAACGTTTGTAAAGACTCCGTCATATAAACTATTTCTCTCAACGTTTATAAAACTCCCGCCATGTAAATCGCTGGTAAAAGAAAGCTCACCACTTTTGTCGCTCAATCCACAATTTAACAACGATATTTCACACTTTGGATATTTCGATTGAAGTAGCGTTTCACGCTGTTTTGCCAATTCAAAATTACTCGGATCTGGTTCAAATGCTACAATTTTCTTTGCTGTTGGATAAAGCGATAAGAACTGCTCGCTTGTATATAGGTTATAACTCCCTGCATCAACAAAAACCTCGCGTTGGAATTCAAGCTGTGGCAAATCAAAGTATTGTCCGGTAAAAATGCCACCTCCGCCATAAGCTATTATCCGTTTGCTATCTATGCCCGCTGAGATTAACTGCTTTTTCATAGGCAAAATTGTTGCGAAAAAATACGTAGAAATAATAACATCAACATCATCGTTTAATTTGATAAATTCGTCAAAACTGATAATCTTTATCGGAAAATCAGAAATTTTGTCGGCATTGCTATCTACGGCATATTTAAAATAACTTGTTCCAAACAATTCGACTAACCACTTGCCACACGCACCAGCACCGAATAGAATTTTTCTGCGAGGCGAAAACTTATCTAGAAATTGCCGATAAACATCAAACATCGTTGCATCAACTATCTTTTTGATAAACATATAATCGCGACTTAGATTGTATGCCATACGATTTTCGTAGATGAATTTTGATTCTTCGTCTTGTAAATGTTCAAGTACATTTTGCGGTTTGAATTTAAGTTCAAATTTATTGCTCATGATAAACCTCTCTTTCTAAATTAATTATGATATCACATATCATATTCACGTCACTTTCCATCATATCCGCATACAATGGCAAACATAATACTCTGCTCGCTATGTCTTCTGCAATAGGCGTTTTATTAAATGAATATACACCTTTATAGCAACTGAATGTACTTGTCAGTGGATAAAAATATTTCCTTGGTGTTATTCCTTGTTCTTGCAAACTTTCTGCAATCTCATCGCGGTTTTTGCCAAAGGATTCTTTTACAATAATCGGGTAATACGCATAATTATATTCCAATTCGCTTAACTCAGGGAGAATTTGTATGCCATCAATGTTTTTTAAATGCTTGTCGTAAAGCTGTGAAATTGCTTTGCGTTTAGCAATTTCTTCGTCTATATATTTGAGATTGCATAAACCCATCGCGGAATGAAATTCACTTAACTTGGCATTAGCTCCAATTTCATCGGCATCAAATCCACCGGGGCAAAGCCCAAAATCGCGTAAATGGCGTAGTTTATCGTACAAATTATTATCAGCAAACGCCAAACCTCCACCCTCTATTGTATGGAAAACTTTTGTTGCGTGGAATGAGAACATAGATAAATCGCCGTAACGAGCAATATGTTTTCCTTGCCATATTTCCCCAAAACTATGCGCGGCATCGTATATCACTTTAAGTCCATATTTTTTTGCAATTATATCAATCGCAGTTGTATCACAGGGAATTCCGTAAACGTGAACGCCAACAATCGCAGTTGTTTTATCAGTGATTAATGCCTCAATTTTGCTAGGGTCAATCGTAAAACGAATAGGGTCAATATCACAGAACACAGGTGTAAGTCCATTTCTCACTATTGCTTGGGTTGTGGAAATAAAAGTGAATGGCGTAGTGATAACTTCACCGCTCAATTCCAACGCTTTAATAGCAAGTTCCAAAGCCATGTGTCCATTTGAAAATAGTAAAAAATTGTCTGCGTTGAGATAATTTTTCAGTTTTAAAGTAAATTCTTCGTGAATGCTCCCTGCATTAGTGAGCCATCTCGTGTTCCAAAGAGGGCGAATTGTTTCTACATATTCCTCAAAAGGCGGCATAGAAGAACGTGTAACATTAATTTTGTTAGCAACAGCAGTCATTTGAAACTACCTTCTCGTTTGGAATATTAAAACCTTCAAGAACTTCTCTCATTTCTTTTTCAAAAATGGGGCTATTTGTCGCTAATACAATGCTATCATAATCGCTTGATTTTATTTCTTCTAAACTGTTTGGAGATACAATGCAATCATCATCACAGGCTTTTTTGTCAATCCATAACACAATTTTACAATACTGAGTTTTGTTTAATTGGTTAACATATTCTCGCCCTATTCGCCCTGCACCATATAGAATAATGCGGCTATCTTTTTTAACTGCCCCATACGGAAACTCTACACCACCGCCGCAAGGGTACGGACGTGCCACGTGTGATGTGTTACCACCAAAATTATATACACGAGGGTCAGAAAGCGTAGTATCTTGTATTATTTCTAAATACTCGGCATGATAAGGGTGCATTGGGTTGAGAACATCTTTAAACCAATAGACTTTTTCGTCCATAGTTCCCCATTGATAAACAGGTTTCAACACAACGCTATCAAATGCGTAATTTTCAAAACTATGTTTAATAAATGCCGGTATTTCACGAAAATTTCGGTCTTGGATTACAAACGAATTAGTTAAAATTGATATTTTATTTTCACGCCGTAATTGCGACATAAATTCAAGATTGTGCATCATTCTTTCGTAATTGCCGCCTCGTGAAATATGCTTATAAGTGAACTTATCAAAACTATTTATTGTAACTACAACATCTAACTTATAATCAGCGAGATGTTTTATCCGCTCCCAATGTTTTTCGTCAAGGAAAACTCCATTTGTTTCAAGTAAAATACTTAAATCGCGATTTGTAGGGCGAAGATTTTCTAGAACCTCCATCATATATTTAGATGCAAACGGGTCTCCGTGCCCGCTTGCGGTTATACGTTTAGCAGTATCTAAATAATGCGCAAGTTTTTCACGTATAATTTTCATCTGTTCCGCATAGTTTTTTGGCGGAACAAATGCAGACGGGCGACAAGTTTCGCAAGATTGGTTGCATACAAAATCATAAGCCATATTTATTTCTGTTGGATAATACGATTTTTGCTTGCGATTTTCATATTCTTCGGCTGTAATTTCTTCTAAATCGTTGTTTTGCAAATACGGACAGGCTTCAAATCTGCAAAATTTGAATGATTGGTCATCCATTGTTGTGCGAAGAAAATTGACGTATTCGGAATTATATACTTCTGCAATATCATCTTTCATTAAGTTACCAATAAAAAGATTTTTGTGTTCCATCCACTGGCAAAGACAAATATTCCCTTCATTATTATCAACGTACAAGTATTCGTAAAAACGTGGGCAATATTTCATATAATTATCCTCCTATTATTTCAGATTGAAGTTTTCTAATATTTTTGCGGGCACTGAATCTGAGTTTTGAGTGCGGCACAGCATCATAAATGATATGCTTTCCTAATCTTATAAAATAACGGATTAAAAACGGTATGTCATAAAATAAACCCTGCGCAATATCGTCAAGACCAAGCCAATAATTAGCAAAAGAACCTAAATGCCTATATATCATACGCTCAAATTTTTTATCTGTGTTTTTATTTATGTTTAACAATCGCTTAAAATGTCCGTCAATTTTTTTCTGCACTGCAAGTGAAGTGAATGTACTTGAAATATTCATGCAATAAACAGACATCACACGTTGAATATAATATAGTTTGCCACGATTTAGTAAATAAAAGAATTGGCAATTATCATATAGAAAATCTTCTTTTTCTTCTAATGTATCCAAATCAACACTATCCATGCGTATAAGCCGTGAATTATTGTGATGCATCCAACCTGCGCCATATAATGGGATAAAATCTTCGGGAGAATATTTACCTGTTTTTCGTACATTTCTATTATAAATAAGCAGGCTACCATCTTCGTTTCGGCGGTAAGGGTCGTTGAAATTTTCATACAATGTGTTATGAGCGCAAAAAGTACAATCTGGATTTTGTTCCATAGCGTCAATTTGAAGTTGCAGCTTTTCTTCATCGCACCAATAATCATCACATTCAAGCGAAGCGCAGTATTTTGTATCAACCGATTTATACGCATTCCATATATTTTGCTGTGCGCCACCGTTTTTTTCTGCAATAAAGGCGGTTATTTTTTCGGGATATTTAGCGGCATATTCCCGAACAATATCGCTTGTTCCATCTGTTGAGGCATCATCAAAGATGTGAATTTTGTATTTATACTGCGTTTTTTGCCGCAAAGCCGATTCAATAGCGAGCTTTACATGCTCTCTATGATTATAAGCAATCAATAGCACAGTGCAAATACATTCTTGTTTGTTGTTCATACTATAACCTCCAATTTAGTAAAATTTCAATTCCATCTACGTCAAAAACCGGTATATGTAAATTTTCATAAACAGCTTTTCGCTCCGAGTATGCGTTATCAATAAAAATTGCCCCTTGCGGCTTTATTTCTGTATATTTTGGCGTATCAAAGCCAAGTTCTATTATTTCATCAAATAAATCTTGCGACAATTTATATCGTTTCAAAGTATCTAAAAGATTATTGCCACTGTCACTTTGATGCCTTGTAATGAGAAATATGCGTTTTTTTTCGTTGATACATTGATATAAAAACTGCACAGCTTGTAAATTTACTCTATTATTTATGATAATCGTATCGTCAAAATCAATATATACACAGTCATAAGATATATCCGTTTTATAACGCGAAATAAGTGTTCTGTCCACCGTTGCATTATAATTATTTTTGAATACTTCTGTTTTTCTGCCCATAGCTGCATATACGCTCAACAAAGGCAAATTCACGCCTAATGCTCTTGATAAACACATTGTCCCAGCACATCTGGCTGAAATTTCTAAAAGTTTATAATTGCCTTCTGCATCGCATTTAACTTGAAAATACCATAACCCCAAGAATTTCAATCTTGAGTTTATTATTTCGGCTATATTTTTAATTTCATCGGTGAGCTTTTCGTTTTGACTTCTTACCGATACACCGCCGAATATACGCTGCCTTGAACGTGGAAGAACCGCTTGTAAATTACCGTCTTTATCTGTGAAGCAATCAACTGTTAATTCATCACCTGAAAGATATTCACAAATTACATAATCCGATAATACTATATCTCGTGGAATTTCAGCAGCAGAATTTATAGCTTTTCCGCCAATGCCTCCTTGCCCTTTGCACGGTTTTATAAAAATGGGAAAGTATGTAAAATCGGTATATATTTTCGGGCAAAAACTGCAATCTGCAAGTATTTCACAAGTTCTCTTTTTATCACGGCAAATTTCTGCGGTTTCAATGTCGCAAGTTAAAACTTTGGCACTAAGCATTTCTTGATTTTGTGCAAGAAACAAAGCTATATCATCGTGTGTGGGGATAATCACGTCAATTTTATTATCTAAGAGTATTTTATTAAATGCTTCAATAAAAGACGGTTCTTTAATCATCGGTATTCCGCTGATATAATTTTCAAAAACAAATTCCCCGTGCCTGTCTATTGAGGAACCGCCATATAAGCGAATATTCACGCACTTTGACAAAGCATGGTGGAGTTCAATAGAATTAATTTCACCAGCAGGAAATATCAGCACGCCAATTTTATTTTCCGTCATATTGCCTCCGTTTTTATTACATCAACAATATGTTTCATTTCTTCTATTGTATAGCGTTGGTCAACGGGCAACGGTAACAAATAGTTTTTTAAATACATAGCACGAGAATCTGGTGGTGCAACACGTTCTATTCCGTCCCAATAACGTGCTATATAAATTTTATTGTCAATTAGTTTTTTTCGTAAATGTTCATTCTTAATAAGTAGCGGATATACCATAGGAGGGTCAGTGTTTTCGTCAATTTTTAATTCATTTATTGTGCCTAATCCAGAGTTAAGATAATCAAAATTATTTTTTCTTCGGTCGCTTGCTTTTGCATAATTAATATTACCCATAAGCGCAAATGTCAGTGCAGACATATATTTTATAGGTTCTTGTACAAGCGAATTATCATTTTTTTGAAAATCCTCAAAACCTGCGGTTGCCCCTAAATCATAGCGTTTTAATAAGTGCGTCATACGTCCATACGAAACATCTTGTTCAAATTGTTCATCAAGTTGCTTTTTGCATAAAAGCAATCCACCGTCTGGTAATCCAAAAAATTTTCTTGGGCTATAAAAACTTGCTAACCCATACGGTTTAGAAAAAAAACTTTGTGCGTTATCAACAATAATATTAGTATATTTGCTAGATAATTCGCAAATATTTCTGCCACATATTCCAAAATAATCATTTACAAGTATATATTCTGAATTGTCAAAATCTTTTAAAGGCATAAAATTTTCGTCAATATCATAAAAGGCAATATTACAGTTTTCACTTTTGATCGAATCCCAAATAACGGGGCAAGTAAAATACGGAACATTAAGCATTTTAATTTTATACGCACGAATAATATAGCGTAAAGCATTTCTTGCAGAGTTAAGCAAAATTGCTTTCGGATGAAAAAAATCCGCACCATACGTTTCAAGCTCAAAATATCCGCCAATTTCTTTACTCAAGTGAATATTCTCCTAGCATTTTATGGATAGTTTTTACGTCATTGAACATCATTATATCAATAATTGATAAACCCGCAACGAATTCATTATTAAATTGTGTATAAGGAATAAATTTTGTTTGAATAAATTTCAAATCAATACCATTTTCCCTAAATACATCAACGCTATATAAATCTTTACCGCCAATCGTATTATAATAAGTATCTGCTTCTAATCTTTTACATATATCAATTACTTTGCTCTGTGCTTTGAGTGTATTGTCTTTTGATAATTCAGACGAAAGCAATAATTCAGTTTTTATATTTAAGTAGTTACAAATAATATTTATGCTATTATAAATAAATTTCGCTAAATTTGATTTATCAAAATTAATCATTTTCGTAATATTATTAAAAACCTCTTTATAGTAAGGTGCATTGTGATAATTAATTTCAATAGTTTTAACAAATTTTACAAAATCATCAAGTATGCCCACTTCATTGATCAATTTGAAAGAACTTGCCCCATTAAGTTTTATAGAAAAAAGGTATTTCTTCCCTTCAATAAGTATATTATTTCTGTTTATCCAACCGCTTTTTATATAATTAACATCATCATATACAACAAATTTATCAACGGAGTTTATCAACTGCCAATATCCAATATACGGTAAAAAATAAGGCTGCATTATCGCTAATTTCATTTAGTATCCTCCCGTAAGATACTTCGCAATCTGCCTGTCTTTAAAACCTATTTTCACATTTTCTGCAATAGCATCATCGCTCAACCCTGCCAAACGAGAATAAAAGAAAATACTTCTGAGTCTTGTAAATGCGTGAATCGGAAGAACATCAAGAAATTCTTTGTAGCCGTTATCATTATAATAATTCGCAAGCGAGTCAAATCCATCTGCATATACAACCGCTAAATTTTCAATTTTCGCGGCTCTATGCACAGTTGAAGTTGAATATTGCACATAATTATATAAACCTTCATTTATAAAAGCCGCTCGTTTAAGGAGAGGCAAAAGTTTAAAGTTCAAAAGAGTATCTGAGCCTAATCTAAAATTTTCAAATCTAATCCCAGAATTTTTCAGTATCTTTGTTTTATATAACCGTGTCCACGTATAATTGTTGGGTTTGGGACAGGCACAATGTTTGCAAAAATATCCGTACACATCATCATATATACTCTCAGCCTCATTGCGCATAGTGGCATAACAATTTTCCGTATGGTCATCATAAACCAAATTGAAATTACACACAGACATATCTGCATCATTGTTTTCAAGCGCATTTAATAATTTTTCATAAGCTGTAGGCTCAATCCAATCATCGTGGTCTGCGAAGGTTAAATAATCACCGTGAGCAATTTCAATCCCTTTGTTGCTTGCAACCCCCGCTCCTGAATTTGCTTGACGAATATACAATAATCGCTTGTCTCTTGCTGCATAATCTGTTAGAATATCCGCAGTTTCATCCGTTGAACCATCGTCAATTGCTATAATTTCAATATTGCTGTATGTTTGTCTTAGAATACTGTCAATCAGGCGGTTTGCATATTCTTTTGAATTGTAAAATGGTATTATTACAGAAATCATCCCTTTCATATCTGTTTCCATTCCTTCTTCAATTCTGTTTTCTTAAAATCATCCTTAATCTGCGTTGTAGAAACCTCTGGTGTCCTTGGGAAATAAACAACCTCGCAATGGTCACTCATATAGTCAAATTTTCCCTTCCAGTCGCTACCCATCACAAAAATATCAACGTGGTAGAGCTTTACATCTTCTACCTTCTGTTCCCAGCATTTTTCTGGTATCACTAAATCCACGTAGCGTATGGATTCCAATAAACGCTTGCGTTCATGGTAGTTAAAATAACATTTCTTACTTTTGCATTTTTCATTGAAATCATCTTCGGAAAGCGCAACTATAAGATAATCGCCCAAATCTTTTGCCCGCTTGAGCAAATTTATATGCCCATAATGCAACAAATCAAAAGTACCGTAAGTGATAATTCTTTTCATTTGAAATACCCCCAAATTTTTTTGCCAGCAAGTTCGGTTGCCTCAAGAGCTTTGCAGTATTTGCTTTTCCAATTGTCATAATTATATAACCATGCAAATAACCAAGGTTCTATTTCCAAAGCTGGTTTAATGAAATTCAATTCTCGTGTGTCTGTGTTGTATTCCGCAATGCCTTTGTTAAATGTAAAAGTATATACGAAATTTTTATTGCAACTCAAACTAAAACGATAAAAAATTAAATTCTTATCTTCAAAATGCTCTGTGAGTTCAGGTAATTCTGTAATTTCATAAGTATTCACATTTATTTTATAAGCGTTATTTGCAGTAGTGGGAAACAGCCATATATATCCGTTCAAATATTGAATTTGAAAATTTCCGACTTCATTTTTTTTTCTAGAAAAAGAACGAGGCAATTCAATTTTAAAAATCTCATTAGATTGTTTATTCCATTTGATAATGTATTTTTCATAACGTGGAGCAATATAAAAATTTTGTCCATCAACGCATATAGTAAAGAATTCTTCTTTTTTCTCTCCAATGCTCTTTATCTCATAGCTACCCGTTTCCATATTGAAAAACATAATGGCATTTGAACCTTGTATAATAATTGCAATTTCAGTATTGCTAACGCAATAATTATAAAAAAAGAATTCCCTTCCTTTCAATTTAGAAACATCATTAACCCACTGCGAAAAATACTCTATTTCATTTGTATCTGTGTTTAATCTCATTATGGTAGGTTCTTCTATTGGAATGAAGTAAATAAAATTTTTAAAAGGAACAACGTATTTAAATTTTCTATCAGCATCAGCTTTAAAATTTATCTCTCCGAATTTATTTTCATTTATATCAAAAAATAATATGTCATCGGATTTGTCTGGCGCAAAATATAGTTTTTCATTATTTGTCGCTATGTTTATATATGAAGCATAATTCTTGCCAGTAATAATATTTATGTATTCTGTTTTTTTTTCTTGTTTATTATATTTATAGAATATATTATGGTCATCTATAAACCATATATAATCTCCATCATCATAAAGCCCATGAACGTCAGAAGTTTTCTTTGCTTCAAACACCTGCCAAAGAACTGGCTTCCCTGCCACTCCAAACAACTTCGTAACACTGCTCCCATCCCCATAATACATATCGCTCAAAGCAATCGCACGGTTTAAATCAGTCGTATCATCGTAAATCCCGTAACCGCAGGCTTTATACTCATTCACAATTTCCGCATACTCTTGTTCAAGCCAAGGTCTCATACTTTTAATTGTACTCTCCAATAGTGGATGCGGTCTCCACAGCAAAACAACATCGTTTCGCTTTTTGAAAAATTCAAACACGCTTTTGACTTTCTGAAAATATTTATCAGAAGGTTTGCCATCTTCTATAGTATTTTCCAACAAGGAACCTATGCTTAAATTGTAAAATACAACTTTTTTA
>Ga0268262_10002140_pt1 | contig 23265 bp, 19 predicted proteins | sample TergutNc150P3_FD_190354 | JGI IMG/M metagenome (GOLD analysis project Ga0268262, IMG submission 190354) | Nasutitermes corniger P3 segment gut microbial community from laboratory colony in Florida, USA - Nc150 P3 (SPAdes) (version 2) | ecosystem: Host-associated > Arthropoda: Insects >...
TCCCGTATCGCAGGATCCCGATTTTTTCGGTACTGCTGCCAGAGTTCCTCTTCTGTTCTTTCTTCCGGCATTCCCAAACCTTTCCCTCTTAACTCTTATTTAATACCGTTCTAATGCCTTGCGCCATACTTTGCGGGTCAAAATCACCCTGCAACGCTTGAGGCTTATTGCCCTTATACTGGCTGCGATCCGGCTCATCCTCAACGGGACGCATTGCCGGCGCCGATGCCGCCGAAGGCGCGGCAGAAATTGGGGCGCCGCCATAACCGGATGAAAACGCCATTGCCATCATATCCAAATCAGGCAATCCTCCCAATCCCGAATCATCCCCAAAACTTGGGGAAAACTGCGGCTGAAAAGCCGCCGGTTTATTAACCTCAGTTTTTTCAAAACCAGACGTTTCAGAAATGCCGGCCGATCCTCCGGACGCGCCTTCAAAAAACGGGTCATCCTGAACTTCTCCAAAACTATTATAACCTGCTTCTTTCTTTCGGTCTATACCCTCACCTTGACCGGAGAAGCCGAAATTTGAGTATTCAGACTGATTCCCGCCGGAATTGAAGTCATCCTGCACAGCGGGCTTAAAAGCGCCTGAAACAAGGTCTTCTACATTGCCTAATTCCTCGGAATTACCCTGTCTATTGAACAATTCAGGTACGGCATATTCACCCATACTATCAATGGCTATACCTACATGTCCGTCGGTTTCACTAATTTCGGAAGGAACGATTTCTTCATTTGTTACAAAAACTTCCGGAAAGAAACTATCCAAAACAAACCGCAAGCCAAAACCAATCCCGAAAAAAACAGCGGAAAAAATCAAAGCCCGCAGAATTACAAAAGCCATGCCTACTGAGGAAATTAAGCCAAGAAGTATTGAAACAACCAAAGCGCAAATTGCCGATATTGAACCCCATTTAATATTAGCCACAGATCACCTCTTTTACCGCTAAACAACGTTTTCACGCTGCGAAGACTTGAAAAGTCTTTTAAACATCGCGCCAAAACCGGCAGTTTCTCCCGGTTTATTCCTGTCCATACGCTCCACGATATGTTGAACGCATATACTTGCCTTGCACTTTGGATCCACTACCATAAAAGGCTTTTGCCTTAGAACGGCGTGGGAGACTGAAATGTCGTCATAAATAAATCCCAGATAATCAAGCTTTAAGTTTAAAAACTGACCCGCGATATTAATCATCCTGTCGGCGACGCTTTTTGCCTGAGCGGCGCCTTTCGCGCGGTTTACTACAAGTTTTAGCCCCATATTAACCGAGTCATACTCAGTAGCGATAATTTTAATTATTCCGTAAGCGTCAGTAATCGCGGTAGGCTCAGGGGTAGTAATGATAACGGCGTCGTCCGCGGCGGCAATAAAATCCAAAACATTACTTGAAACGCCCGCGCTTGTGTCAATGATGATAATATCCGCGTTTGACAACGAATCAAGCTCGGAGATAAAATCTTTTCTGTCTTCTTCGCCCATGTTGGCTATTTGAGAAAAGCCTGAAGCGCCGGCTACAATGGAAATACCGTATTCCGTTTCCACAAGAATTTCGCGTATTGTTTTTTGCTTTTTAATAACATGGTACAGATTGTACTTGGGAATCATATTGAGCATTACATTGACATTGGCAAGCCCAAGGTCGGCGTCCATTACCACTACTTTTCTTCCCAGTCTTGCGAACGCAAGAGCCATATTAACGGAAAGGTTGGTCTTTCCCACGCCGCCCTTGCCTGAAGTAACGGTAATAACTCTTGCCTTATCCGACGGCTTTACATTCGACTTTGAAGACGAAGGTCTTGACGAGACCGTACCGTCTTTCTTCCGTTTCATAATTTCCCGCAATTTCTCAGCTTGATCTTCCATAATAACCTCTACCTATAAAATAAAAAATGAAACTCCGTTTCATAATTATCTCCACTTAAATTGATCCGCTTCTCCCGAAGGAAAACGCTTTTCAATCTTATCTCGGTTTATTTTAAAACCGTCAAGATTAATAAGAAAACGCACAACTGACGCCCTTCTTATATCCTCGGGAACAGCTTGCCCGTTAGTAATGAAAGAAATACATTTCCTCTTTTCCGCAAGGGCCGAAATTATATTTCCGTAACTGCCGGTCTCGTCCATCTTTGTAAGTATAACTGATTTATAATTAAAAGGCTCAAACTGACGCATTATCTCTTCTATATCGGTTGCTTTGGTCGCCGCGCTTATAACAAGATGATATTCCGCGTTTCTGGGACACCCGTCAAGAATCTCCTTCATTTCGCCTATTTTTGACGAATCTTTGGGACTATTGCCGATAGTGTCGATTAAAAACAAATCAATATCGTCGCTGTAAAGCGCAATTTCCTTTCTTATATCCTGCTTGTTTAAAACGCACGAAACCGGTATCTGCATAATGCTTCCAATTTGTTCAAGCTGCTCCTTGGCGCAAATACGGAAGGTGTCAATCGTTATCAATCTTACGTCAATTGCGGGAATTTCATCCGTTCCTATGCCGTAGATGGCCGCCAGTTTTGATATCGTAGTTGTTTTTCCGACTCCGGTAGGGCCGACAAGAACCATTATTCTTGGTTTGCGCATAACAGCTTCTTCTTTATAAATATTGATGCTCTCCCCTATCCATTCAAGAATGCGCTCCTGCACAATGTCAAAATTTTCCAACTGTTCAAGAGACAGTTCTTTTCGCAGTCTTTCAAGCATTCCGTTAATATATTTTTCCGAAAAATCATTGGCTTTTAATAATTCAGTCATGCGGACAAAAGATGGATGTTCTTCTTTTTTGCCTGTGCTTTCCACTTTCTCCTTTATTTCTTTTATTCCGTCCCTCAGCAGATCCAGTATCTGCTGAGAAGTTTCCCTGCCATTAGCTGATATTTCGCTGATGTTTCTTCTGGCAGTCTCAATAACCTTTTGTTTCGCCTCTTCAAGATTTTTTTCCGTAAACAAATCGCCTGCCCCATGCTGCATACCGGTCTGCTGTGAAAGCGGAGACCGTCCGTTATAATCAAAGGATGGAGTATTTTGCCTTTGCGGCGGAAAATAAAATTCAACCTGAACGCCCGGTTTTGTAAACAAGCCTAAAAACCCTCCAAGCCTTATCTCTTTGTGGCTTTGAATATGGAAAGGCCGTTTGTATTTTTCATAAATTTTTTGTCTGCATTCCAGCAGGTTTTCGCCTTCTTCAATAAACAATTCCATTTTAATTCTCCGCCATATCTTCTATTCGTATAATCCCTACAGCTTCAGGAATAATTCCTGTAACAATTTCAGGGACGGAAAGAACCGCCAAATCAGGCAGTTCACGATCCGTTGAATTTTTAACAAGGAAACGCGCCTGTTCAGAGCACAGAATCACAGGCATCCATCCCTTTTCCTTAACCGCAGCAACAGCTTTTGCAACCGATTTAATCCACGCTTTTTGAGTAGGAGGATCAAGAGCGCACACCATGCCGGAGGGGGTTTCATACTTGGCGTCGATGATCCTTTGCTCAAGGGCGGGGTCAATTGTAAGAACGCGTAATCTTTTGTCTTCATCTGCGTATTGGCTGCATATCTGGTTAGCGAGAGCCTGACGCGCTTTTTCAGTAAGGAACAGAATATTTTTGGAAATAGGCGCATAATCGGCAATTGCCTCAAGGATTGACACCAGATTGCGGATAGAAACCTTCTCCCTCAGCAAACCGTGAAGTATTTTCTGAATTTCCGTTACGCGCAATCCCTTGCCTTCCCTAAGCGCTTCCTCAACAACGGCGGGGTAATCTTTCTTTAAAGTATCCAGAATTACCTGAGTATCCTGCAAACCAAGAATATCAGCCGCGTGACGGCGTATAATTTCCGTTAAATGAGTGGCGATTATCGAAGGCGGATCCACTACGGTATAACCCGCGCGCTCTGCTTCGTCCCTCCTTGACTGTTCAATCCAAATTGCCGGAATCCCAAAAGCCGGATCTATTGTCTTCTCGCCTTCCAACTCCGCCGTAACCATTCCGGGGTTGATGCACAGGTAGTAACCAAGACGGATTTTACCGCGTCCTGAATCAACTCCTTTAATCTTAAAACAGTACTCGGAAGGGGCAAGCATGGAATTGTCAATTATGCGTACTTTGGGAATAACAAGCCCAAGGTCATAGGCGGACTGGCTTCTTACGCCCATAACCCTTTCCAGAAGTTCCGCTCCTTTTTCCTTTTCAACTAACGGCACAAGCCCGTAGCCAAGTTCAAGCGAGAGGGCGTCCAGCGGGACAATGGGGGGAAATTCCGCCGCTTTTTCGTCTTTTTGTTCGCGGGCTTTTCCGGCTTTTTGATTAAAAACAACCGCTTTTTTCTGATCGCGGCCCCTGGTGTACGCGTGAAACGCGATTAAGGCCGCCATTGGGAAAAGCAAATACCACGGGAAGCCCGGCAGGAAACCGAGGACTGCAACCACTGCGGCGCATACCCAGTAAAGAGACGAATCGCGCTTCAGAATTTGCTCAACAATCTGATCGGCAAGAACGCCCGTCGCGGCGGCTCTTGTAACAATAATTGCCATGGCGGTGGAAACAAGAAGCGCTGGAAGTTGGGTAACAAGTCCGTCTCCGATGGCAAGGGCGACATAAACGCTAAACCCGCTTTGCTGCCCTGCCAGCGCGGAATTAACAATGAACCCGCCAATCATTTCTATAATAATAATGAAGACTCCCACCTTTACGTTACCTGAAATAAATTTACTCGCTCCGTCCATTGACCCGTAAAAATCAGACTCCATCTGGATTTGGGCTTTTTTGTTTTTAGCCTCTTCTTCGGTAATCGCGCCGGAACTGTATTCGGTGTCTACCGCCATCATTTTTACCGGCATACTGTCCAAAGTAAAACGCGCCGCGACTTCCGATACGCGGGTAGCTCCCTTTGTAATAACAATTACCTGCACCAATATAATAATGATAAAGATAATGGTGCCGACGACAATGCCCTGAACGCCGCCCGATGATCCGACTACAAAGCTGGAAAACGCTTTAATCATCCGTCCGTTAAAATTAGAACCTTGCGTAAGAATAAGACGCGCGGACGATACGTTCAAAGCAAGGCTGAATACAGTAGAAACAAGCAAAAATGTGGGAAAGAGAGTTAATTCAGTAGGCCTTTGCGTACTAAGCACGCTAAGCAGAATCATCAGGGAAAAAATCAAATTAATGGCCATAAGCGCGTCAAGAATAACGGTGTGCATTGGAAGGACAATCGCAAGTACGATGGTAATCACGGCTACGGCGGGAAAGTTATTTTTTAAGAAACCCAACACATTACTGCCGGCGTTGGCTTGCTCTAACGGATTATCAGCCATTCATACCTCTTATAAAAATAAATCTTTTCATGCGCTCATCCTTTTGCGCCGTTCTTCATTAAGGCTCCAAACCTTATTTAATATAAACGCCACCGTATTCCAGTACTTATAAGGGACAATTTCCCCCACGTCGGTTTCACGGTACAGCGCCCATGCGAGGGGCTTATTTTCCACCATAGGAACGTCATTATCCTGCGCAATCCGCCTGATCCTTGCGGACATTTCATCGGCACCCATGGCGACGACCATAGGCCCTTCCATATAACTGTTATCGTACTGCAAAGCCACGGCCAAGTGGGTCGGGTTTGTAATTACAACATCCGCTTTAGGAACCGTAACGGTTAGATTCTGCCTTAGCATCTCACGGAAACGAGAGCGTATCCTTTGCTGTACCTGCGGATCAGATTCGTACATTTTTCTTTCTTCTTTTTGCTCATAACGCGTCATCTTGTGCCGTTCCCGGAAGCGCCACCGCTGGAAAAAATAATCCGCTATAGAAAGGGCGAGCATCAGAACGGCGACAACAAGGATCATCCGTATTGCGATTGTCGCTACCAGCGTAAGGCCTTTATAAATATCCGCTTTTTGTAAATTAAGCAATTTTCCAATATCCGCTTTTATGAACAAATAAGCTACAATGCCGATAATCGCTATTTTAACAAGCGACATTCCAAGCCTGACTAACCCGTCAATAGAAAAAATACGCTTAAAATACTGTCCGAATCTTGGCAGCACTTTAGAAAAATCCGGCGTAATTGTTTTTGTTGTAAACAGGAAGCCTCCGGTCTGTATCAAATTGGAAAATATTGCCGATACAAGGGCTACTATGATAATCGGAAAAACAAGCCGCGCAAAGTATATAAAAAAGTTTCCCGCAATAATGGCGTCTTTCGCAGGATCCAATTCCACAACACGCAAGAAGAAAAACCGCACCATTTCAACGCAGGTTTTCAGCATGGAAGGAGCCATAAATAACAATAACACCGCGGGCAGTAATAAACCGATGGCGCCAATCAACTCCTGGCTTTTTACTACCTGCCCTTCTTCCCTTAACCGTTTTAATTTTTGCTCGGAAGGCGGCTCTGTCTTGCCCGGAGCGTCTTCGTCGTCGCTGTCGGCAAACCACTGGAGATCGATGATGGGAAGTGAGAAGTGAGGAATGAGGAATGAGGATGCGGTGGTGCATCCTTGAGGAGTGGAGAATGGAAAACTAAATGTGTATTCCAACCCATTATTTTCAACTTCCAATACTCTACCCTTTATTACTAACTCTCTCATAGTCCGCCTCCTGCAGTAATCTGCCGTCCGATTTGCGTGTAGAGAGTTTGGATGTTTCTAAAGCCGGAGTCTATTACGCGGGTAAACGCTTCGATCATAAAAGGAAGCGACGCGAAAATAAGCAAGAAGGCGACTGTTATAGAAATTGGAAAACCTTCGGAAAGAATATTTACCTGGGGCGCGGCTTTTGATATAAGTCCTGTTGTCAGCGACGTTAAAAACAAAGTGCCGAGGATTGGAAGAGAAATAACAAACGCGTCCATGAACAATCGCGCAAGCCCTGATGCGAACATGCCGACAACATGTTCCCTTCCGTCAATTAAGGACATAACATTGATCGATTGCACGGAACGCCAAAAGCCGTTAAAAAGCTGCTGAAAACCGCCGATTGTTACAAAAATCAGCATGGACACAAGATTAAAATACTGACCCATAAGCGGGTTTTCAACCTGCGCTACAGGATCAAAAGTTTCTGAAGCTCCAAATCCCATTTGCAGGGAAAAGAATTGTCCGGCCGTAGCGAAAGCGGCAAAAATGACCGTCATATAAAAACCGATAATTATACCGATTATTCCTTCGCCAACAAGAAGCATTAAAAAACGAAGATTGAATGTCTCATAACGCAAATCGCTTAATGTGCCTCCCGGCAGAGTAACAATACCGTTAGGCGAATTAACCGCCATAAAAATTTCCGCCGTGGGAATAACCGCAAAGGCGGTAAGGCCGGCAAGCGCGATTTTTGCGGTTTGAGGAACAGCTTCTGACGAAAGAAGCGGAGCGGTTTGAATCATGGCAAACGCTCTTACCGCTATTAACAGAAAGACAGGTCCAAAGGAGAGGATATTTTGCAGAATCGCGTTTTCTATCACCTTCTTACCTCGCCATTTCAGGAATTAGCCTGAACAGTTCTCTTGTATATTCACCAAGAGATGTGAACATCCACCCGCCCAATAACGCGAGCGCTCCAAGAATAACAAATAGCTTTGGCACAAACGTAAGCGTTTGCTCCTGAATAGATGTCGCCGCCTGAAGTATCGCTACAATCAAACCAATCGCCAACGCAGACAATAAAATAGGAGACGCAAGAATTATTGTTTCCCATATTCCTTGCCGTAAAACGGCTGTTATATAACCAATAGTCATTATTCATCATCCCCTAATTACAAATGAATTTATCAGTTGACCTGTCAGCAATGTCCATCCGTCTACAAGGATAAACAGGACTAACTTAAACGGCATGGAGATCATAACGGGAGGGAGCATGATCATACCCATGGACATAAGCGCGCTTGCAACAACAAAATCTATTACAATAAACGGAATAAAAAGCAGTATTCCTATTTTAAACGCAATGGTAAGTTCGTTAAGAATGAACGTTGGTATTAAAACATAAGTCGGAACATCATAAACATCACGGGGACGCTGGGTATGACCGCTCATTACCATGAATTTTTCTATATTGTCTTGAAACCCCGGGCGGTCTTTCATTTGATTGACCATAAATTCCCTTAAAGGAGCTTCCGCCGCTCTGTACGCGTTTTCAATGGAGAGCTCGCCTGCGGAAAGCGGCTTTACTGAGTTAGTATAAATTTTATTAAACGTGGGCCACATGATAAGCACGGTAAGAAAAAGCGATATGCCTAAAATAACCTGATTGGGGGGAACCTGCTGTAATGACAGGGCGCGTTTTATAAAATCTAAAACGATGGAAATGCGCAAAAAACTGGTCATTAGTATAATGATGCTCGGCGCAAGAGAAAGAACGGTTAAAAGAAGCAGCAACTGCAATGAAAACGCCACTTCCTGCCCACTCTGAGGATTTCGTATGGTTAAATCAATAAAAGGAATCGCCGGAGGCCCCGGAGGCGCTGTCAAACCGGTCGTTCCCTGCGTAGACCTGTCAGGAAATTGCTGCTGTGCGCTCGTAGCGGCGGGAAAGAGAATTGAAAAAACAGCGAATAAAACAAACATTGTCAATTTATAATTAGCTTTATTTTTTTTATTTGTATTGGTCAGGGGTTGTTTATTATAAAAAATTCCTGTTAATCGCATCACAACCCCTTTAGCCTTTCGCGGCGCTTGCGAATTTCATCAATACCGGAAGAACGGGTTTGACCTGGAGTTCCAAGACGGCGAAGAATTGATAAAAAATCATGAAAACGATTTTGAGTTTCCGTACTTTTCTTTGAATCCTCAAGAAGCATTGCGTCTATTATTTCTTTATCTTCAATCTCGCTTATAAGATTCACCCCGCCTTCGCTTGCCCCAAGCAGCCAAGCCTTGGAGCCGACGGAGGCAATATGCACATAACGGTTAAAACCAAGATGAGAGCTTGCTAAAATTTTAAGAAATGGGTCGCTTGATGATATTTGTTTGGAAGTTTTCCTAAGGAAAAAAACAATTCCGTAAACTGCCGCAGCAGCAAGGGCGAGAACAAGTATCATTCGTATAAAAATCCAAATTGACGCGCTTGAATTTCGCACGGGAAGCGTGGTTTGCTCGGTTCCACCACCAAAGTCATCAAATGTCATATTTCGCTCGGCAGCCCGATACGGATTGTCATCAACAGAAGGCACAGATTGCTCTTGCTCCTGTATAACTTCCTGAGAAAAAACCGGTATTTGGACAAGAAGCCCCACCGCCAACAGCAGGGCAAATTTAGGTATTTTCAGTTTTTACCCCCCCAGATCAAACTGATTCTGCCTTATTTTACACTTTTTTTAATTTTTTAGCAAGAGAAAACAGGAAAAAATATCGAAAATATTGAAAAAAACAGTAAAAACCATGCGTTTATCGGCCTTCTGAAGGAGTTTCCTTATTTAATTAAAAAAAAATGAGGGGTATCCCCCCAAAAAGTCATTAACATTTTTTAATTATCTTATATTTCATATGTATGCGGAGGAATTATGAAAACTATTTTACTAATTATTTTAATTCTTCACTTTATTTCGGCGGCTTTTTACTTTGCTCTCGGCATTATAAACATTAATAATACGAACCTTTTAAAGTTTCAAGGCAAAAACTTGTATCTTTTTGAAGTGAGAATCGGAACAAACGTTATGAGAATAAAACATTGGGATATGCGAGAAGAAAAGCTGGAATTGTATTCGTCTGATAACGACGGCGCTCAGGTAATTTTATTGTATTACTAAATAATATTATGCTTCAAAATATATTACAATAAGTTTCAAAAAAATTTCTTATATTTATTTACGGAGGAGTTATGAAAAACATTTTAGATAAAACTGCTTTTCCGTTTTTTGCTTTTGGTTTATTTTCCTGCGCAAGCGGCATTGCAGCCGCCGCTGATAATGCGGGCTTAAATGAATTTCATGATAAAAGCTGGTATCTTGATGAAGTAAAAACAGGAACAAATATTATTTACATAAACAGGGAAAATAAACCTGATTCAATTTATACCATCATGTTTAATACGGAACGCTTCGCCGGTGTAGGCGCGCCCAATCATTTTTATGGTTCATACACCGCCAATAAAGATTATACCCTATTATTCAAAAAGGTTAACAGTACGCGTATGCTTCCTATATTTGAAATGCCTGATATCAAAGAACACGAATATTTCGCGTACATAGAAAGAACAACCTGCTGGAAAATACGCGCAGGAAAACTGGAATTGTATTCATCCAAAGAAGATGGGACTAAAGTGATTTTAGTTTATTCTAATGGTAGAGAATAATTTCATATAAGTACACAAGCATACTTCCATGTTCTGTCTATCTTTTCTACAACGGCGATAAGGGTTTCTCCGCTAAAAACAGCCGCCGCGTTAGATGTTAGAAGCGGTTTTTTTTCCATGATAGGAGAAAGGGGTTTGCCGTGGTAAATATTTTCGGCTTCAGAGCGGGTGACTTCAAACCACGGCAGATGCAAGGCGCTGATTACGGATTTGGTTATAGGGAGTGGGGAGTAGGGAGTAGGGAATAAGGAAGAGGAGGGATTGCCCCCACTTTCTACTCCCTTCTCCCCATAAACAGCGTCTTCAAGCTTAAATCCCGCAATTTGAGTTCGCGTCAGCGAACAAAGGTGCGCCCTGCTTCCCGCCTCAAGAGCGATGTCCCTTGCAAGGGAGCGTATGTATGTGCCGCTTGAGCAGTGGACAAAAATGTCGGCGAAGGGGGGCTGCCATGATTCAAGTTCCAGTTTGTAAATGGTTACTGGGCGCTCTTTCATTTGCGGTATTTCGCCGTTTCTTGCAAGTTTACTGGCGCGCTGTCCGTTTATATGAATAGCGGAAAAAACAGGCGGTTTTTGCATTATTTCGCCATTAAACATTGTAATAGCCTGTTCTACTTTTTCCCGCGAAGGCGCTTGAGCCTCTGCTATTACAATGCCCTCAGGGTCGAGGGTTTCGGTTTCCGCGCCGAAGTGAATGCGTCCCCTGTACTGTTTGTCGCAATGTGAAAACCAGGGGCTTAAGTGTAGCGCCCTGCCTGTAAGAACGATTAAAAGCCCCTGCGCAAATTTGTCAAGGGTTCCCGTGTGGCCTACTTTTCCCGTCCCAAGGGCGCGTTTAACTTCACCTAACGCCTCAAAGGAAGTGACGCCTGGATTTTTATTCAGCAGTATCAGTCCCGCTTGCGCCGCTTTTTGCGCCGCTTTTTGCGCCGCTTCTGTTTTCCGGTTCAACAAGTTCCTCTATTTTTTTTATTATTTCAAAACTTTCGCCTATGCTTTTATCAGAATGAAAACGAAGATGAGGTATTTTTCTTATGCGCATTGACACCCCAAGCTGGGACTGAATAAATCCGGCCGCGCTTTGCAGTCCTTCAACTTCTTTTTCGGTTATCTTCCCGCGGATATCGGAGACATAAACATCGGCATAGGAAAGGTCTTTTGACACGTCTACTTTTGTTATGGAAATAAACGTGTTTACGCGGGCATCTTTTACCTTGCCTTCAAGGATTAAAGAGCCTATCTTTTCCTGTATTGTTTGCCCCAGGCGTTCGGTTCTGAAAGTCGGCATTTTAAGAACTCAATTTTCTGGCAATTTCCACAACTTCAATAACTTCAAGCGTGTCGCCAACGCGAATATCGTCAAAACCTTCCAGCCCAAGACCGCATTCATAACCAGCCGCAACCTCGCGCGCGTCGTCTTTAAAGCGTTTTAAAGATGCGATTTTTCCGGTATGAATAACAACCTGATCCCTCAGAACATTGACGGTACAACTGCGCTTTACAAGTCCAGTTTGCACATAACAACCGGCGATAGTGCCGACTTTCGGCACTTTGAACGTATTGCGGATTTCCACGGTTCCTATCACTTCTTCCTTTGTATCCGGTTTTAACATTCCTTCCATGGCCAGTCTTATTTCATCCACCGCCCTGTAGATAACATTGTATTTTCTAATGTCTACTTTTTCCTGATCGGCTAAAATTTTTGCTTTGGGAAGCGGACGGACGTTAAAGCTGATAATTATCGCTTTAGACGCAATCGCAAGGTCAACGTCGCCTTCGTTAACGGGACCGGGGAGCGCCTGTATTACATGAAGGCGTATTTCTTTGGTGCTTAATTTTTCCAAACTTGATTTTAACGCTTCCGCAGACCCCTGAACGTCCGCTTTTATGATAACTTTTAATTCCTGAATCGTGCCGTCGCTTATCATGTCATGCAGATTGTCCATTGTCACTTTTCGCAGTATTTTTGCGTCTTCAAAACGGCGCAGTTCCTGCCGCTTTGACGAAAATTCGCGCGCCACTTTTTCATCGGCTACCACCTGCAATGGGTCTCCGGCGTTGGGGATTCCCTCAAAGCCAAGAACTTCAACGGGCATGGAAGGGGTCGCCTTGTTGATTTTTTCCCCTTTGTCGTTAAAAATCGCGCGCACTTTGCCGGGCCAAATGCCCGCGACATAGGCGTCTCCGATTGCGAGTGTTCCCCTCTCGATCATTACCGTCGCTACAATGCCCCTGCCGTGATCAACTTTCGATTCAAGAATTTTTCCTTCCGCACTGCATTTAAAATTGGCCCTTAAATCCAAAAGTTCGGCTTCAAGCAGAATCGCTTCTATTAATTTGTCAATGCCGGTTTTTTGCAGGGCAGAAAGTTCGACAAACATTGTCTGCCCGCCCCAGCCCTCAGGCATAAGCCCAAGATCGGAAAGCTGGCTTTTTACCCTGTCAGGGTTTGCTTCCGGTTTGTCAACTTTATTTACAGCGACAATAATCGGCACTTTAGCGTCTTTAGCGTGATTGATAGCTTCAATTGTCTGAGGCATAACGCCGTCGTCCGCGGCTACAACCAACACTACAATGTCGGTTATTTGAGCGCCTCTTGCCCTCATGCGCGTAAAAGCTTCATGACCGGGAGTGTCCAGGAAAGTGAGGCTGCCGTGGGGAGTTTCCACCATGTACGCGCCGATATGCTGGGTAATGCCGCCAAATTCGCCCGACACAACGTCTGATTTTCGGATGGCGTCCAGTAATTTTGTCTTGCCGTGATCAACATGTCCCATAACGGTAACAACCGGAGGGCGCGGAAGGAGGAGCGCGTTATCGTCGGAAACCGTTTCTATTACCGTTTCGTCGTAGAGGCTGACTATTTTCACGTCCGCCCCGAATTCAGCCGCAAGAATTGTCGCCGTGTCCGCGTCAATTTGCTGGTTTATGGTAACCATCTGCCCCATGCTCATAAGTTTTGCTATTAAGTCGGACGCTTTAAGATTCATTTTACGCGCCAACTCGGATACCGAGATAACTTCCATTATGTCAATGGACTTGGGCACCGGGTTTGCGATATGGGTAATTTTTTTCTTCGTCTGAAGGAGTTTTTCCTCCATCTCAAGTTCTTTTTCTTTTCTGTTATAAACAGGTTTCTTTGTAATAAATTTCCGTTTTGCCGGTCCTTTACCTTCCGGTAAAGGAGTTGACGGAGCCGCTCCCATTCCTGCGCTGCGGTTGCCTGAAGGCGGGCGGTTAAAGCCGCCAAACTGCTGTCTGTTACCGCCGCCTGCGCCTTGCTTGGGCTGGAAGCCCGGTTTTTTTACCTGCCCCCCCCCGCTCTGACGCTGTCCAAAACTCGATCTGTTAGGGGGGCCTGATTCGCCGCTTTTATTTCCCCGCTGCTGCCCCATCTTTCCCACACGCTGGACAGGGGCGTTACTCCCGACCAATTTGCCGCCGACTCTGCCGGCTGCGGCTGCGGGACGCTGGGCAATTTGAAAAGAGTTTACCTTTGCGGGATCTGCGCTTTCCTGCGGCTGGCTTTTTTCTAAATTGATTTCTGTTTTTGGAGATTGAGTGGATTTTACGGTGGGCGCACTGACAACAAGTTTCGGAGAAGCTTTTTTGGGAGCTGTTATCGCCGGCTTTTTCCTTACAACTTTTACTTTTCTAAGCTCGCCTTGCTCTGTGGTTTTCTTTTCCACGGGAGTTTCTTCCGCTTGTGAATGTTTAATTAACTGCGCTTTTGGTTTCTTGTCTTTGTCAGTTTCTTCCGCCATAAATCCTCTTTTTATTCCTCCTCTTCGTATTCAAAACTAAGGCCGATACCGCAACTTGGACAGGTTGTCATGTCAACGGTTATCTTCGCACCGCACTCCGGACACTCGTATTCTTCAGCCTCGGCGTTTTCTTCGTCCGCTTCATCTTCAGTTTTCGCTTCTTCTTCTTCGTATTCATCTTCTTCTTCTACAATTTCAACATAATCATCAATAACCTTTCTAAGCGCGTCAAGCTCTGACACAGACAGTCCTTTCGCTTCCAGTTCTTCCTGACTCAAGGCGATGAAATCTTCGATTAAATCAATTCCATTGTCAAGGAGAACCTGGGCGGCCCGGCTGTCAATATTCGGCAGTTCGCTGATTCTTGTAATTTCCTTTTCGTAAGATTCCGTATCGCCAAACAAATCGGCAACCGCGCGGCGCGATTCCGCGGCAATATCCATTTCAGCAAATTGGGATTCGGTTTTTACGTCAATGTTCCAGTCAACAAGCCTGTTCGCAAGACGGACATTAAGCCCCTGTTTGCCGATTGCAAGCGATAACATGGAGTCATTTACAACGGCAAGCGCCTGATGTTTGCCTTCGTCCAGTATTATTACATCGCGCACCTCTGCCGGAGAGAGGGCGTTTTTAATAAAGCGCCTCGGGTCGGGATCGTATTTAAGAATATCAATCTTTTCCCCTTCAAGTTCCTTAATTACCGCCTGAATGCGGACGCCCTTAAGCCCGACGCATGCGCCGACGGGATCAACGTCTTCGCGGTTTGAATAAACCGCAAGTTTTGTGCGAAAACCCGGCTCGCGCACGATCTTGTGTATTACTACGGTCTTGTCGTAAATTTCAGGGACCTCAAGTTCAAAAATAGCCTGTACAAATTCAGTATGCGTCCTTGAAAGCACAATTTGAAGCCCGGACGAATCTTTTTTTACTTCCGCGATAAGGGCCTTTATCCTGTCGTTTTGATGGTATATTTCCCTGGGAGACTGATATTTTTTGGGAAGGATGCCTTCCATTTTTCCGATGTCCACATAAATAGTGCCGTTGCGCTCCCGCTGGTAATAACCGATTATTATTTCCTTTTCCTTATCCTTGAATTCGGAATAAAGACTGTCCTTTTGAATATCCCTTATTGACTGATGGGCTTTTTGTTTCGCGCTTTGAACTGTTATGCGGTCAAATTGTTTTGGATCAATTTCTACCAAAATTTCATCGCCCACTTCAGCCTCAGGAAACAGTTCCCTTGCTTCTACCAGATCAATTTCAGTCACAGGATCATAAACGCCGTCCTGCTCCACTACTTTTTTCCGGGCGAAAATAGAGACTTCAAGATTATCTTCATCAAACTGAACTACCGCATTCTCCGCGTTGCCAAAACGATGTTTGTATGCGGCAATTAGCGTATCTTCAATGGTCCGCAGTATCAGTTCTTCAGGAATACCGCGATCCTGATTTAACTGACGAATTGCCTGCGACATATCTGTTCCCAATTTATACCTCCTGCGAAGGATCAAGCCTTGCTTTGGCTATAATGTCAAAATCTAATCTGACGTTCCCTTCTTTTGTCTTTATGATAATTCCTCTTTCATCGGCGGATTCCAAAATCCCCGCCGTCCAATCTGAAATATCCGTGCGGTAACACCGCACTCCCCTTCCCTTATAATTGGCAAATTCAGCGCCATTCTTAATCAGTCTGTCTATTCCCGGAGACGACACTTCAAGGTAGATATCCTGCCCTTCAAACGCCAAATCCAGCCGAGGCATGATGGCGCGATGGGCTTTTGAGCAATCATCAGTGCCAATGCTTTTCCCGTTGTAAATTACAGCCCTGATCTGCACGCTCCCCTTGTGCCGGGAAACTGCAAGTTCGATAAGGCGTAAACCAAGCCCTTTTAGAACAGTCTCAAGCGATTCCCTTACGGCTGAAACGCCTGAGTCTTCCATGTCTTTGCCGGCATACTGCATATCATTTCCTTGCAGCCATAAAAAAAAGGCCTCTGTAACCAAGTTACTTGGAGCCTTTTTTAAATGAAAACTAAACTGATATAAAACTATCTTTTTTTTGGAAAAATGTCAATATAGGTCAGGAGAAATGTATTTCCCTGACAAGCTCTGCCGCTTCGTCAAATTCACTGTGCAGAAGGTGTTCGGATACCGCGCTAAGGCGGTCTTTTATTTCCTTTGAGTGACTTATTTTTTTAAGTTCCAACAATGCCTCTTTTGCGGTTCTTTTATCATAAGAGGCGCATGCCTTCTGAATTGTATCCAGTTTTTCCTGTAAAAACGCCAAATCTGCGTTTTCGCTTAAATCTTCTTCGTCCAGACTGAGTTTTTCAATAACTTTATTCAAGTCTTCTATAAACGCCGGAATAGAAGATAAAATAAGGTCAATATTTTTATCTCTTCCTATCTGTTCCAATTTTAACGCCTCGTTGGAAAGTTCGCTCTCCCCCACATTTGCAAGGGCGCTTTTCATCGCGTGAACATTAATTATAAACGCCGGAATATCTTCCATTCTGCGGCATTTATTCTCTAAAATTGTCATTAAAGCATTTACCGCTTTTGTCGCGTCGCGCAAAAAATATTCAGCTAATTGCGAATCAATCGCAATATTGTGCATCCCGCCCGCATACAGGTTGTTTTTCTGCCTGACAGCTTCATCAAGCACTTCCTGGGGCTGTTTGTCGCGGATAAATTTGTTAAGCACATTGTTTAACTGGCGGATATCTATCGGTTTTGAAATAAAATCATCAAACCCGTTATTCAAAAAAATTTCCGCCTGGCCTGCAAGCGCATTAGCCGTTAAAGCTACAATAGGTTCCGTATATCCAAGACCGCGGATTATTTTTACAGCTTCAATGCCGTCCATTCTGGGCATCATGTGATCCATAAATATAATGTCATAAGACGCGCCTTCCTTGATTTTATCTACAGCTTCAAATCCGCTTAACGCGGTATCTACAAATATTCCGTAAGGCAGCATTAGTCCGCGCGCAACATAAATGTTAGTCTCTACGTCATCTACAACAAGAACGCGTCCATAGGGCATATAATCTCTTGTTATTTGAACTTTCTTTATCTTTGTCGTATTTACAAGATTTAACTTCATCAGATTTTCAGCCATCTCTTTGCCGATAATAGCGTCATTAACCCTTTCCTGCGGCAAACGCACTGTAAACGTGGATCCAAGGCCAGGAGTACTTTCTATATCTATACTGCCTTTCATCATCTGAATTAAATTCATTGTTATATTCATGCCAAGGCCGGTGCCTTCCGTTTTACGGTTGGCTTCCATGTTAAAACGGCTGAATTTATCTCCAAGTTTTTTTACCTGTTCCGCCGTCATACCCTGTCCTGTATCGTTGACACGAAAGACTATTATAACGCTTGAACTGTTTACCTGTGGTTCTGCGGACAGTTCAAATTCTATCCTTCCTTCCTGCGTATATTTGAACGCGTTGGAAAGAATATTATTTAAAATTTGCTTTATTCTAAGTTCATCCCCTTCCATGGTTGACGGTATATTTTCACTGACAACTAATTTAAATTCTATAGGTTTGCTTTCACAGCGTAAAATATTAAGTTTTACAGTATCATGAATCAAACTTGCAATATCATATTGCGAAATATAAAGCTCCAGTCTTCCGGCTTCTATTTTAGAAAGATCGAGTATGTCATTTATTATGCCAAGCAATAAATCGCCTGAATTGTAAATTCTTTCCAGCGCTTCCTGCGTGTTAAGCGGGAGCGTTTTATCCTGAAGCTGAATCTCAGTAATGCCAAGAATCGCGTTCATCGGCGTGCGGATTTCATGGCTCATCTTCGCAAGAAAATCGCTCTTTGCTTTGCTGCTCTCTTCCGCAATTTCCGCCCTGTGCATTTCCGCGATCATTTTCTTTATTTCTCTTAAATCCCTTATAAAGCCCGCGACGGCATATTCACCCCTGAACTTGACGCGAACCAGTGAAACTTCCGTAGGTATTTGCTCGCCGTCAAGTTTTTGATGCATCCACTCAAAACGGCGATGTCCGTGTTCAAACGCCTCGTCAAAATAAGCAATCAGTTGTTCTTTTGACGTCTCTCCTGAAGGCTGATATTCAGGAAAAAGGTCATACATTTTATCTATGAATTCCTGCTTAACCTGCAGGCCGAACATTCTTACAATTTCCTGGTTACACTCAATTATATTTAAATACTTGTCTACCATAAAACTGCTAAGAGGCGTCGCGTTAAACAAAACCTGCGTACATTCGTCCGCTTCGCGCATCTTTGACATCATTGCCTTAATTTCGCGTAAATCGCGCGTATATCCGCAGACCATTGTCTCTTTTCTGTATTGCACTCTGATAAGCGTAATTTCACATGGTATCAATTCGCCGCGAAGCGTCCGATGCAGCCATTCAAGACGGCAATATCTTTCACTAAACGTTTTTTTAATATATTCCAACGCTTTATCGTATGATAATTTTCCGTCCGGCTGATATTCAGGAGACAGTTTAAAAAAATTATCAATATATTCTTTTTTACTTGATACTCCGAATAATTTTATGGCTTCTCTATTACAATCAATAAGTTTTAAATTATTATCCCAAAAGTTAGCGCAAAGAGGAGTCGCGTCCAGCATTATTTTAGTGCGTTCTTCCGCCCTGTTTTTCTCGGAATACATACTTAATAAAATCGCGCTTGAGATCCCGGCAAATATGATACCTAATATTATTAAAATACCGCCTATATGCCTTAAACTTTTATAATAATATTCAGTATACTCAATTATCCCCAAAAACCAGCCGTTTTTAAGATGCCTGACAAAAAGGACGGATTTACCACCGTTATAATCCGTAGTTTTTCTTTCTGATATAATTTTTCCTTCATCTAAATCTTTTTGTATGGCGGGTCCGTCGTTCATTTGTCTTATATTCTTGCCTATATAGGCGGGATGGGGATGTGCAAGCACATTAAAATCACAGTCTAAAAGAATTCCATAACTGTTTTTGGTAACATGGGCGTTAATAACATAATCAGAAATTTCTTTTGTCATACTTGACGGATTTGAGTCAGATTCGCCGATCTTGCATTCGATAAAAATTTGCACATTATCCATTACATCATTAACATCGTTAAGCAAATGCTTACGCTCAATATTGCTCATAAAATTGTAGCTAAAGAAAACCATTAGGGCAAATGCGGCGACTACTACAAGAAACTGCATACGAGTTATAAAGACAAAAATTTTTCTTAACCACGAACGCATTAAAAGTCCGCCTTTGCCATTTTTATACGTTCTTTTACTTCATAGAACAGTTCGGTAATTTTCGGATCAAAATGAGTACCGGCGTTTTTCATAATAATATCCACCGCTTCATCTTCCGAAAACGCCTTTTTATACGGACGTTCGGAAACAAGAGCGTCATATACGTCTACTATCGCCATTATCCGCCCCTGCAGAGGAATTTCAGTTTCTTTAAGCCCGCGCGGGTAACCTTTACCGTCCCATCTTTCATGATGAGTTCCCGCGAATAATCTTGCATTGTTCAAAAATTCGCCTTCGCCCGTACGCGAAATAATCTCATCTATGATGCGTTCGCCTTCACTGGCATGGCTTTTCATTATTTCAAATTCATTGTCAGTAAGTTTGCCGGGTTTATTAATGATAGTATCTGTTATGGAGATTTTCCCAAGATCATGCATACGCGCCGATGCTATCGTTTTATCAATATCCCAGCTTTGCATTTCGTCGGCATATAATCCTCGCTCTTTCATTTCCTGTATTAAAATCTTGATATACACGGACGTACGTTCAATATGGCCGCCCGTTCCCTTGTCGCGGGTTTCAACCATATCCGCCAGAACTGAAACAATGCTGTTCCTAATTTCACGCAGCCGCGACGTTCTTTCACGGATAATCCCGTCTATATCAAGATGGGTTTTCAAGCGGTTTAAAAGTACAGGCCCCGAAAAAGGCTTTGTAATAAAATCAACGGCGCCCAACTCAAAACCGAGCGCCTCTACTTCCGCATTATTTCGTCCGGTCAGAAATATAACCGGAATATCCGACCATTTATCTTCGGATTTCAGGCGTTTTAGCGCCTCCATCCCGTCCATTTCCGGCATTTCAATATCAAGAAGGATTAAATCGGGAACGATCTTATCAAGTAATGTAAACATTTTCGACGCGGACGGCATTGTCATTACACGGTAATGATCTTCCAATACAGCCTCTGCCATAGATAAATTAGTATCACTGTCATCAATAACAAATATTGTTTTCATTAAATGTTCCGGATCTCCTTAATTATTTCACAATGATCCCGATCAAAATATTCACTTATTGTAAATTTATAGTAATTCATTAAAAACATCAACTAAAATCGCATTTTTAATCGAACAAACAACGAATATTTTAAATTAGTCATTATTTCTATCCGTATGAAGATATTGGCAATTTGTTAAAAAGTATGCTAAAAATGATATATGCCAATAAAGATACCAAGAGAACTGCCGGCATATGAAGCCCTTTCCCGCGAACATATTTTTTTAATGACTAAAGACCGCGCGGAATCTCAGGATATAAGGCCGTTAAGGGTCGGAATAATCAATTTAATGCCGACTACAATAGACACGGAGATTCAACTTTTAAGGCTGTTAGGCAACAGCCCGCTACAAGTTGACATAACTTTTCTTAACATGGGCAGCCATTCGTCAAAGAACGCTCCGCCCGGTCATTTGGAAAAATTTTACATAAGCTCCAAAGAAATTGTCTGCATGAAAGTGCGTTTTGACGGGCTTATAATCACAGGCGCTCCCGTGGAAACGTTGTCTTTCGAAGAAGTTGATTACTGGGATGAACTTGTAAAGATAGTTGAATATTCGCAGCAAAATGTTTTTTCCTGCCTGCATATCTGCTGGGGCGCGCAAGCCGGTCTTTACTGCAATTACGGCATTCCAAAACATCCGCTTGAAAAAAAATTATTCGGCGTTTTTCCCCATACCGTTAACGACCAGCACAATTTATTATTCCGCGGTTTCGACGATGAATTTCTTGCTCCCCAATCAAGGCACACGGCAAGCGACCGTGATAAAATAGCGGCTGAACCGAGGCTTACAATTCAATCCGAGACCCCCCAAACGGGCGTATTCATAGTTACCGCCCGCGGAGGCAGGGAAATTTATGTTACAGGACATTTGGAATACGATCCGTTGACGCTTGACCGCGAATATAAACGCGATGTTTCAAAGGGGCTGCCGATTGAGATACCCAAAAATTATTATCCCGACGATGATCCGTCAAAGGCGCCTGTTGTCCGCTGGAGGGCGCACGCCAATTTGTTTTTTGATAATTGGCTGAATTATGTGTATCAGGAAACGCCTTTTAATTTGGATGACTTGATGTAACAGGAAAGAAGAATTTTACCACGAACCACACGAAAGTTTTGTAGATTGCACAAAACACGTATTTAGTTTATAGCAGACCTGCGCTAACTTCTTGCAGTATAAAGAATTAGCGTTGCTGATTCGGTACGCCGAAAACACTGGAAAATTGCTGTCGGCAAGCGTGTAGGCAATTTTTCAAAAACAAGAGGTTTTGCTATGCATAACGACTTTACTCTGTATTCTAGGAAGGTTCCTTCGGGAAAAAGGGTGTTTTATTATTACGCCTACAATGACGAGGGCGAGCGTTTAGGTCCGTGGACTACCGGAGAAACGACCAAAACGGCGGCGCGGAATTACTGTAACCGCCTTATCAAATTAGGCAGGCTGTTGCATGATTCAAAGGAAATACCGACTTTCGCCGAATATGCCGCCGATTTTTGGGATTGGGAAAACAGCCCATATCTGAAAGAACGCAAGAAACGCCGAAAACTTACCCAGTCCTATGCGGACAAAAACAAAAAGATAGTCAATTTTACCTTAGTCCCCTATTTCGGAAAAATGAGACTGGATAAAATTACAAGCGAGGAAATTGACGGGTGGCTGGATTTCATGATCAAAGAAAAATACAGTAACGCCACTACCAACAGTTATTACGGCACTTTGCAGACTATGATGAAATGGGCGGCTAAAAAAGAGATTATCGAGCGTGATCCGTTTATCAACGTAGAAAAATTGCTAAATGAACGGAAAGACAAAGAAATTATTACGCCTGACGAATTCAAGACATTGTTTGTTGACGACTGGAAAAAAGTATGGGACAGCGACTTGTTACTGTGTACCGCCAATAAAATGGCGGCTTTGACAGGTATGCGCTGTTGCGAGGTTTTGGGGCTTCGGGGCGAATATGTGTACGACGACCATATTTTCCTGTGCGGTCAATATGACGAATACGGCTATAGGGAAACTAAAACCAAGATAAAGCACCATATTCCGCTGGCCGCCGAAATGGTAGCGGACTTGCGGAAACTGATGAACCTGAACGGAAACGGCTATATATTTTCCGATGACGGCGGAATAACGCCTGTATCAAGATGGCGAATGTATGACGCTTTGACTAAGGCGTTAAAAAGAATAGGGATAACAAAAGATGATATAAAAAGGCGTGGTTTGAATGTTCATGCGTGGCGGCATTTCTGCAATACTGAAATGCAAAAGGGCGGATTGACCATACAGAAAGTACAGGCGGTTACAGGGCATAAGTCCGAGAGAATGACGGAACACTATACGCATTTTGATCCGCTTGATTTCGGCGAAGTACCGAAGATACAAGAGGCTTTACTGGCAAAGAAGGATAAAACACCTAATGAACGCCGTGCCCTTACTCTGGTAAAAATGCCGGAAGATAATATAACCAAAGGGAAAAAAGCTTCATAGATTTAATAATTTAATAACTGTGCCCCTGTAGGGTATATGTTCTTACAGGGGCTTTTTTATACTAAAAACTTTATATAACCCTGAAAATTTGCATTAAACAACAGTATAAATTTGTATCTCCTGACTTTATTTTAGGTATATTGAACCCTTAAAAATTGCGCATATGTCGTATATAAAACGGCTTTGGCTCATAGGAATATTGAAATTGTGCAAAAGTCCTATATTAATTAATCGGCTTCCGCTCGTAGAAATATTGACTATGAAAAGGCAACACAAATTTGTACTAAATCCAAACTATCTTTCCAATTCATGATGTGGGTAAATTTGAGAACGGAGGGTAACATGGGAATTTATTTGATGATTTGGGAGATAAAAAATCGGACTAAAACCAACTA
>Ga0268262_10002141_pt1 | contig 23264 bp, 15 predicted proteins | sample TergutNc150P3_FD_190354 | JGI IMG/M metagenome (GOLD analysis project Ga0268262, IMG submission 190354) | Nasutitermes corniger P3 segment gut microbial community from laboratory colony in Florida, USA - Nc150 P3 (SPAdes) (version 2) | ecosystem: Host-associated > Arthropoda: Insects >...
CAGACTCATAATCTGTAGGTCCGAGGTTCAAGTCCTCGAAGGCCCATATCGTAAGTCCTTATGTTATAAGGAGTTACGAGAAGAACCTCCCCTAATCAGGGCGTTCATAAAGCATTACTATAGCCTACTGGCACATAAACTGGCACATAACCAGTTTCAATGCCGGTATATTGCGAGGTGCGTTATAAACGCTTATCCATTTTCCATTTTCAAAGGGCAAGATTGATAAAGATCCAACGAGAGGACATATCATGTTTTCCGGCGGAGAACGGAAACGGGATATATTAAACCCGACCGTCGCCGCTACCGTTTTCAGGGCTGTATGGCAAGATGAAAGAGCAAAACTTGCCAATATGCTGGCGGCATTTCTTCACTTCTTACATGATTGGAAAACTTGACAAGAAATTGTTTAAATCACAGCCAGGACACCTGATAGATGAAAAGCTTGCACATTGCGGAGATCATGAAACTGACGGAGACAGGGAGATTATACAGGCAACGGAAAGAGAGGTGTTTGCGGGGTTGCTTCCTGAACGTATTTGTATAGTATTTGTATAGAAGTTTTATATAAACCTGAACTGGACAACTATCAATGATAAAATACAGTATTATTAACGCGGGACTCTTGTCCATGTAGTAGTCTTGGTGCTGGATCGAGTGTAAATTCCCGATCTGTTTTTATTATTGGAATATGCGGTATTAAAACCTGAATTTTCTCCAAGTATGCCATTTTTATCATCGCTTCCAAGTGAAACGTTTTCCCCAATACTAATTCTTGTGATTGGGTTTTCTGCAAAAGCGCTGACTCCGATATTCCTGACATTGTTTGGGAAGAAAATTCTGGTCAGTTTATTTGCTCTGAAAGAATTACTACCAATAGATGAAACACTATCAGGTATATTCACACTTGTTAGTTCATTGTTCCTAAACGCACCGTCCCCAATAATACCTACGCTGTTAGGTATGATAATACTAGTGAGTTGGTTACCGGTATTGTTTGATTTTCCTTTTGAATCCCAGTTGCCGGCAAACGCATTTTTTCCAATCCATGTAACGCTTTTTCCAATATTCAGGCTGGTTAGTTTATTGTCATCAAAGGTTTCATTTCCAATATCAATCACGTTGTTGGGGATGATAACGCTGGTAAGCCGGTTTTTAAAAAATGCCTTGTCTTCAATCTTTGTCACAGAGATGGGTATGAATACGCCAGTAAGGTTTTTTTCCATGAAAGCCTGATATCCAATGACAGTAACCATGTTTCCGTTTATTTCAGCAGGTATCTCTACTTCGCCTCCGGTTCCATTGTATCCGGTAATATGAATATCCCCGTTATAGTTACTGTATTTAATATCACCATGCCAAATACCCCACTCATAACTATTACTGTCAACACGCGTGAATATTCCTGCATGTTTACCATTATTGTTATAAATATTTTCAAAACCGAAGCCAAAAGCGTTTTTTCCCAATGATACATTTGAACCTATGTTAATATTGGTCAATCTGTTCCCTCTGAATGCATCATTTTCAATATTTTTAATATTGTCTGGAATGGTAATATCAGTCAGTAGCATATATGCAAATTTGTTTCTATTAATGGTTGTCATATTTATGTTCCTGGGTATTTGTAAATCATTTCCGTTAATCCAACCATAATAAATGTTGTAACCAAATACAACAGCCTCACTGAGCCAGCCGTTAAATATAAAAATACCGGATATAAAAACGCTAATTATAACAATAGGTATTATTTTCTTTAAATCCATTAAATTTTTCCTCCAATCCTTTCTACTTTTTTGGTTTTAAAAAACCGAAAAGACCGCTCTTATGAGTTTTGGTAAATTCTTCAAAATAACGCTCAAATTGTTCAATTTCTGTCTTTTCAGCCAAATCCAGTAATTCCTCGAATGTCTTTTTCCTGTCGCCGTTTGATATTTTTTCAAAGTAGTTTTTTGCAATATTACCCAATTTCATATCAAACGTATTTTTAGAATCTGCTAGATGTTTCCTGAAAATATATAATATGAAATTCGGTCTGTTTATTTTTAATTTCTTTATTCTGTCAATTATATTGTCAGTAAAAACATTTAAATCTACATTTTCGATTATTTTTCCGAATACCCTTTTTAATATGGTATCATAATCGTCATATTGTTTATTACCGATTATCATCGCTCCCAGAACGAAAATATTAGCGACGGTCTGAATGTAATATTCAATAAAAGTATTAATGCCTTTGCCGGAAGTAATTCCGTCAAAATTTGCAGCTAAACTGTTTGCGTCATCCGCCTGCAATTTGCTAAAAAACATAAAAACTTGCTGGTTTTTTTCGTTGTTGTATTTTTCTAAAATACTGCCGCATTGCGCTATTAATGCCAATTCCCGGGCCTCCTGTTTTAAGCTAATCCCCGCTTTTCTGGTGGTTTTATAAAGTTCTATTATTTTATCACACCACTCCTGTTTTTTGACAAATTCATGTATTCTGCTGTAAGGCACTGAAAAAACAGCTTCGAGAATAACACAATATACAGGAGCCAGCAGCGCCTTATCGGCGTTTATCGGTAATTTCATTCCATCCAGGATGCTGATACTTTCAACTGCTCTTTTTTCAGGTTGAACTGCATTAAGATACTCGCCCAGGCGTTTTACAAAAAGGCCTGTATCAGCGCCAGTAACATAATACTTGTCAAAATAATTTTTCAAAACAAGAGAATTAAGCTGCTGATTCGCAAAACGGAACATTTCTTTCTTTTTGCAAAATTCTGCTACCATGGCCTCGCCTTTTTTTTCATGTTCGAAACTTGAGTAAAAATCAGGATCATTTTTCTGAGCGTTAATATACAGATTTATAAACTCGTCTTTATCAGACATGGTTTTAATCAGGTATATTAAAAAAGCGGAAGCGGATTCGGTTTTTGGGCGTAACCGTTTTAGCGTCTCAAATGCAAATTGGATATTTGTAATGGCAATCCCTGACTTAATAGCGCCTTGAGCCTCGGCGGAAAGCAATGATATCCCTAAACCGTTAAGGTGTGAATCTGCGGAATTCATGAGCAAATCAATATCCGGGACAGACTGCTGTTTGAATGTTAAATTCATAATAATTCTGATCGCTTTAAATTCTTCCGTGTTACTATCTTTTGAAATCCTAACAGCCGGTAAATTCGCAAGGAAATCAAACGCAATGAAAAGCCTTGGAAAAGAATTTTTGTTTTGCGTGATATAGTTTGCCAATCCTTCTGCCTTTAAATAATCAAGGTAATTTGCAAATATGAAATTGGCTTTTGAATTAAGGTCGCTATAGAAAACATTCGCATCTTTTGAACGTATTCCGTTTTGTTCCGCATTATCAATTATCGTCTTTATAATTTCGATTCTTGTATTTATCGCGGAAATATTTTTGTAAATAAAAGCAAAAATATTCAGACTTTGCTGTGTATTAAATATTAATTTAGGCTTATTTGTCCAAAGATTATTGGCAATAGATTGTGTTTCATAACTCACACGATCAGCTATTAAAATTGTGTCAAATATTCCGTTAATATCAAAATTTGAGTATTCCGCTCTGTTTAAGTTTATCAAACAGGAGGCTTCGTTGATATTAACAGAATAGGCAGACATTACTTTATTGATATTATCTACAAATTTGACTGCCTCAAATACACCTAAAGAAAGCAATGTAACGATGCTTTCTGCATATTTTCCCGGTTTTACGGAAGCAGAAAAAATATTCCGCATAAAATCAAAAGCATAGCGCCCTTTCTGTGCTTCCTGAGCATAACTAAACAGGCTGTTTTCCGGCTGGTTTATTCTTATTTGTATGCGTGATGATATATTTCCCGGCATCAGTGTGTTTGTAAAATGCGTACAAATACTAACCTCATTCTGCATTGTTTTAGGCAAACAGACGCTTAATAATTTAAGCCAATATTTCTGATTCGGATATTCGTCATTAAGGCATACGGGATTTTCACTTGACGAATTTATAACAGCTTCAATTAAGAGCTTTAATTTGTTTTTACGATCTTCATTAAGAAAAGAGGTTATATCGCTCATTGACAGCATAGCTCCGGTCTCAGGTATTTCAATCTGCGGTAATTCTTCCGGAATTGGATCGTCATGCCACTCTTTCCTGGTTAGCATACGCTTAAATGAAAGATGTTCAATAAAGCTGTACGGCGTAAAATTGTTTGTTTTTTCAAAAACAAACGCATGGATAATATAATTGCCAAAACGTCCGTCAAGATCACTGTACACGCGGCCTACATAACACACTTGCGCTAAACAGGCGCGTCCGGAAGAAAGGAAAAAATATCCAAATTTTTTCGGAAATAATTCCTCTATTTGTTGTTCGGTAGGTTCGTAAGGTAATCCGGACGGTGTTTTGTACATCATCACTTCCCGAATTTCGGCGCTTTCCTCATTTGTAATATCTCTTGATTTAGAGAAAACACTGAACGCTCCGGTTTTTTCTTTACCACAGGCGGTATAAATATATTGGCTGACTTTCATCTTTATTTTCCTCCTCTCTTAATTGCCTTGTCAATAACCGTACTTCTGTTTCTCACAAGCCAAAAGAACGGTTCTTCGATATTTGAAGCAACAAAAGGCTTTCCGTTCATTACATGACCCAATGCGCTGCAGGTAAAAAATTGTATGCTCTTAAAACGGGATTTTAAGCTAATAAGGAAATTGTTTTCATTATATTCCCGTAAAAATTGCTCGCATAATTTATTTTGAGTCTCATATCGGACTTTAGTGTTATGGCCAGGCGATTTTTTAAGAACGGCGCTTTGGCCTATTTTTTCGTCAAGCCCGGGTATATCTGCTTTGGTGAATACAACCGCGACATCCGTATTGAACATGGCTTTTGCGTCAATACTAAACATATTTTGAAGTGTTCTTACAAACGTGTCAAGCATTTCATCAATGCGCTGCATACTGCCTTTATATTCAGTTAAATTTGTCTTTGTTGATACCGCGTTGCGGTATTCGGATATGGAAAGCGGATCGATAAGCAGTATAAACGCGTTCGCGTAACGAAATCCTATCTGTTTTTTTATCTCTACACCGCCGTCGCTGACATCGAAAAGCTCACCTGCCACATCACATAATGAAATCTGCTGTTTAGTCGCATTTTTTGGCGTAAGGGAAAATTGATAATATCTCAGCCGGTTATCTGTTGTTTTCTCGGGCAGATACCCTTTCGAAAGCCGGTCTGCGTTTTCTTCGTATTCGTCCAATCCGTTTTTTTCGTGCTCAAACTTCAATCCGTACCTGGAAAGCGCGTTTTTCTTAAGTGACATCATTGTCATATTTATATAACAAGTTTTACCTGAACTTGGTCCACCTATAACCGGAATACACCATGACGCATGCAAACCGCCGTCTTTAATATTGCATTTACAATGTGGGCATTCCGCTTTTAATTTATGCCTCCCATTAAAAAAAATTGTAGGTAATTTTTTTCCGCAATTACATGTTCTGTATAGTATCCCGTAAAAACCTGGACGCAGACGATCGTGTATTGCCCCGCAATAGGGACAAGTATATACCGGTAAACTAAACTTGCTCTGACAAACAGGGCAATGACTGACTATCGCGTTAATCATGCAATAAATCCTGTCTAACAATAATACAATCAGGAAAAATATTACGGCTGTCGCAAATAATATTAATAATAAATTTACCTGAAATATTGTTATAAAAATACAAACGATCGGCGTAACAGTTGCAGAAAAAATAAGCCGCGCAAGGTAAAAACCAATCTTACAAACACATGGTAAATTTGTAAAAATAGGCGCTAATTCAAAGTCTAATATAGCCGGAAACTCAAAATCATCCCAGGCGTCACTTATTCCTTCAGCGCTTTTGGAAATATTTTCTTTGCAGTATTTGAACGCTCCGGCTATAACTTGTTCCAGATCAATAAAACCGCCATGGAAGAAATAACTTAGTTGTGCAGGTTGTTTGTGTTTCATCATTCGCCTCCTCAATAATTATAACTGTAAAAATAATGAATAATAGCGACAAAAAACAACAAAGTTATTATAATAATCAACAATGTAAGAATCATCATTGTGATTTTAAATAACTTGTTGTCAATATTATCAAGTATTGATGATATGTAATTCTTGACGCCATAAATAATACCAACAGGTAACCCGATTATACATCCGAGTCCGAGTACTAAAAGCAAGAGCGAGATTGTTAAGCCGTATAAAGCGGCGATTAAAAATAACACAAGAACAATAAGTAAAATTTCCATAGAATGCCTCCTATTTCTTTAATGATTTTATATGTCCATGTTCGGCTAAAAGCCACAGAAGCGGGTCTAAAACACGGCGCGGGCGAATGCCTTTACTGTCAATCTTTGTCCCGCCGTTCGTAGGATTTTGCCCCAATGCCGTCACACCAAAAAAAGAATGCTGTTTAAATAGTTTTATGTAATTAAGTAAATCAGCATCAAGCCAATTATCTATTAAATCCTTCATTTGAATATTCGTATTCTCAAAATCAGGCCTTATAAACGCCCCACGTTTTATATGCTCTGATTCTTCCTTTAAGCAACTGCCTTCCGGTAAAACGTTATATTGCTCTAATACGTCAATTTTTGTAAATACTAAAGCAAGCGGTATCTGAATCTGTCCTTTGACTTTTTTCACTTTTCGTATCATTGTTATAATGATATCCAAAACATCGTAAATTGCGGTATTTTGAGCGGGAAGCGCATTAAACCCGTTATTGGTAAGCAGTTCCCTTATTTTTGGAACTTGCAGGGGATCTAACAACATTATAATTCCGTGAGCATTCGTTATATAGCGGTTATACTTATGCATTTCGCTTTGATCGTTAAGATTTTCACCCGCTGTATCGTAGAAAGTCAACGCAGCCATATTGACAATTCTGTTTTTTTTATTCATAAAACTTAATGGAAATATAAGAGGAGGCGGTACTTCTCCCAAATCAGTTGCCTTAACTGTGGATCCGTTTATATACAATGGCTTATAATACAATTCATCATACGCATCCTTCGACTCTTTACTGCAGGACATCGAAAGCGAACAATTAAACGTCCTTGCCATTTTCTTACGTATTTCTTCAATTAACACCCCAATATAGTTTGACTTGCCGGATGCTTTAGCCCCCAGGAGGGCGATTGGCAAACTTCTCATATCCAGAAAATCTCTCGGAATTTCCTTCATTGTATCATTGCAATAAAGCTGCTGAGCCGTTTCTTTACAGTTAATACATTTCTTTTTATACGCAAGCGGGATCCATCCGTTTTTATCTTTTGGAATCCCAAACTTGCAGTTGTCCGTTTTTCCAATAATGTAATAGGAACATTTTAACCCGCAATCTGTAATTCCATGTTCCGCATAACAATACGGGCAGGTAAATTTATTCATTGCTTATCCCTCCTTTTACGACGTGGTTGATTACAAGCTCCGCACTTCCTTAAAGGTAATTAACCTGTTATCTGCCGATGGAAATATCGCAAATTTTGTATTCACGGCTACAGGGTCTGACTTAACAGTAAGGCTTGCGGTATATTTACCGCCTGAAAGCAGGCCCTTCTTTAGCGCTAAAACCGGTGTCCTGTCAACAAGCTGTCCTTCGTTTTTGCTTAACGGACGGGGACTGCCTTTTACAAGCACGAGTTCCGGAATTTCCGCCTGAGAATCAGACTGGAACTCAATTTTAATCGGGAACGACTTTGTGGCTGAAACATTAACCGTCATAGCATACTGAACGGTTACTTTAAGTCTTTGAGTTATTACATTTCCAAGACGTACGCCGCATGTTGTAGATTTGATTCCTTCGCTTTCCGTTTCTGCAAAGATTGTTATGTAACTATCAGCATTCGCTTTTAATTTAATAGATAAACCTTTGCCTGTAAATTCATCTTTTGTAACGGATAAAGTAATACCTTCGGAATTTAAAGCGGCAGGGAAAGCTGTATTACTGATCTTTGCTATAATTGTCCTGGCAAAAGAATGCGGCCGTCCAGTAATCACTACTTCATCGCCCTTTTCCATATAATTAATTTGAGACACGCCTATCATTGTATTGAGTATAAAAGGCCTTGAAACGATCAAAAGCTGCTCATTGCAAACAACCGGATAAAGATAATACGCTTTATCGGGCGGCAAGTTAAATGTCGCGGTATTATCATCTGAAACCAAAAGGCTTGCTTCATTTATGCCTTTATAAAAATTCCTGAATTCCGCAATTTGTAATGTGCTGCCGATTTTGCAATTTATCTCTTGCGTGCTGTAATATATTCCCTTTTTACCGGATACGGCTTTATCGCAGCTTAATGTGAACGAAGTGGTTCCGTTCTGTTCAATTTTGACGTTAGACAAAGGCTTAATTTCTTCAAATGCCTTAAATGTCCGCGTTACACCCTTTGAGAATGTGGTTCCTTTATCATTTTTGTAAACACAAACAAAAAGATAACTGTTACCTGCCTTTTCGTAATCGTTGTCTTCAAACGACTCATTGTTTTTTATGGAAATTCTTTGACCGTCCTCACGCCCGGTTGGCGGGGTAAGCCCCTTTTTCCTTATTACCTGTACCTCGCTGACATTAAGAGGGGTTTCCCATTTTACAACAATTTTACCGGATACAATTTCTTGCCGTATATTTAAAACGTCAAAGTAAATAATAATTGGTGTTGTGGCGCATACGATAGGGGAATTTACGCCTAATCGTGAAGAGAAAACCGCGTAATAATAAGGCGTATCGGAAACAATTGTTTTGTCTTCAAAGAAGTTTATTCCAAGTTCATTCACCACAATAGTGCCATCTGTTATTGAAGTCGGACGCGAACCGTTCTTACGGATAACCGTATAGGTCACCAATTTCTGCGGTTTGTTTTGAACCCATGCAACCAAGGCCGAATTATCTTTAATCTTCGCATCCACACCCCCGGGCGCCCCGGGAGGGAATCTTGATATTATTTGATTGGCTTCCATGTAGTCTGTTGACAAATCAAGAGCCGCCGCGATTTCGCTTACCGCGGCTTCTTCGTTATTCTGATCGGCAAATATTTTCGCTTTATCCGCGTGTTGCTTAGCTTGCGATACCTTTAAAAAAATTACGGCGGCAAGCGTATCCGTTTTTGGCACATTATATTTAGGGTATCTGTTTCTTAGGGCCGTTACCGCCCCTGAAGCGGATATATATCTCTTTAAGTTAATTAATCCTTGTATTTTCTCATATTCTTCTTTATATGCCTTGCCGACTGTTTCTTCTTCGTTAATTCTTTTATCTATTTTTTCATGATATTCCGCGGCTTTTTTGGCTAACTTTGAAGTATTTACTTTATTATAATCCGGTAATAGATTTTTAAGGTTATTAAATTCTGTTAGAATATCGGTTACCGAAACATCCGGTTGAACAAACAAACCATCTATTTTCTTTACAATTGCCTCAAAACGCGGGCCTTGCTCTTTCGTCGCTCCGCAAGACGGGCAAGTATTTTTCTTTACTGTATAGGGAGCCTTGCTTCCGCAATTCCAACATACGATTTCCAACGGATTATGGCAATGCGGGCAAGTTTTCGGATTATCATTATTTGAATAAGCTTTGCCGCAATACGGGCAATCTTCCAGGTCTATTCCCCGCTCTTCCCCGCCAGCCACGGCAATGCGAAATGAATTGAGACCTTCTGCCAAAAGAACTTCTATGTAATCAACATCGTTAATTCCAAACGGTTTTAACGCGTTCTTTGCTTTTTCGGAGTATGCCAGAAACTCCTTAAGTTCCATCTCCGAAATACCCGTACTGCGCCGTAATGCAAATTCATCCCAAATATCCTTTGTGGCAAGGTAAATATCGTAGTACTTTTTTGAATTATCGTCTTTAAAAATCTTTTTCGCTTCGCCGCAAACACCATTTGTGGCAGTGGATTTAGGGTCTGTTTTCCCTGATGCCGCGTTGTATGTAGTTGTTACCGCGCTCTGCAAGGTACTAATAGTTGCAGTCTGTGCCGTATTTAACAAATCGTATAAATTACTTTTGCCGATTGTTTTTAGAAATTTTTCTATTTTATCATAAGTTAAAAATTCCAGGCTTCTTTTTGTATCGTCAACTAACTTCGCGCCTTGCTGTAATAAATACGCGGTTTTTTTTTCTATCTCATCTGCCGTCAGCCATTTGCCGCTTGCATCGGCCATTTTAATTAAATCGCTTTTATAAATTGCCCCACGCCCCCTGACAATAGCAACAATTGCTTTTTCTGCGGTTTCCAGCTTGAATTTTTTTGCTGCTTGAAACTCTTCCTCCCTAAGGCTCTTATCGGTCATTATTTTGATAGCTTCAGCATTTAATGCTATTAACCTGCGCTGGGTAGGCGTTCCTTGTGTCCAAGAATTTTTACGATTTGCCATGGCAGTCTCAATCTTTTTCGTATCCTTTTCGGCTGGATCAATAACATAGGCGAAATAATAATTAAAATCAGGATTGTTTAGTTCTTCCGCTGTTCTTAAAGTTTCCATGCTTTTACCGTCTTACCTTTCCGTGGCTATACTGCCGGCGATTCCCACAAAGGTTTCACTTAGTTTGCTTAAATCTATTTTTTGCCCGCATCCGGCAGACGCAATCCGATTTAAGAACCTTGCATCGGCATCGCCAAATCCTATCGCATAAATAATAATACCTTCGTTCTTTAAACTGTCGGCGGCAGATTCTTCCCGCGATTGTTCCTGCCACGCGCCGTCGGTTAAAACGACGATAATACGGTTAATATCCCGCTCGGCAAATCTATTACCGAATGAACCGAGAGGGGTTGCCGAAGTCCCGTTCCCGCACGTACCGGTTTCTAACGCGGAAACGGCTTTTTCTATCTGCCTGCCGTCCTTTACGTTAGAACATTCAAATCTGCCGCTTTCGGCAAAATTAACTATTGATACGCTAAATCTGGATAAATCCAATTCCCTTACAAAATCCCTGATTGCCTTACGCGCTTTATTTATAGGTTCGCCGTCCATTGAGCCAGAGGTGTCAACCATAAACATAATTTCAGCGCGCGAGGCGCGTTTCCGCTCTTCCTTCTCGCGGAGCAGCCTGTTAATAACTTCATCAATTGTTTCATTGACAACGGATTTATCCACCTTCAACGGCGTCCCGTCCTTCGCTTCGACGCGCACAGCTACAACACCGTTCTGGTTATATTCAATAAAGAGGTCAAAATCGGTCTTTTTGCCTTTTGTGAAACCTGATACGCAATATTTATACAGGAGCGCGCAATCGCGCGGTTCTTCAGATTCTCCCTGCAGGACAAACACGTCCATCGTATCTCCTGCAAAATGATATTCATTGCCGAACTCTTTGTTTAACAGGCTGTTTTTTTTGATAATAATGCTATTTTTATAAGCCGTTTCGTCTTTTGAGAGCGCAAGCATTCCGAGGCTGTGCGAAGTTATATCCTGAATATCGTTACCGGTGATTACAAGCCTTTTCTTTTCGCTTCCGCCCAATGCCGCAGGGTTTGTCCCGGAGGAAGATCCTCCTAAAACGAGCCTGTTTTCAACACAGAGTTTCGCCTGCATTGCCGCGCCGGCCGCGACAATAGTATCAACGTCAATATTTTTTGTTACGGGTTCCCGTCCATATTCACGGCGTACAAATTCTTTAACCTGCGGCATCCTTGTTGAGCCGCCGACTAAAACAACTTCGTCAAGATTTTTCCAGGAAAAACCTCCGCCAAGTTCGGAAAAACATTTGTCAATTAAGAGAATCGTCTCGTTTAAAAGGCTATATGTGGCAGAATCGAAAAATTCACGGGTTACCTCATACTTGCCGGTATATCCCTGGCTTTGGACGACGGCTGTAGTAGAGCTGATATTTGTGAGCCGTTTTTTTATATCTTCGCATTGCACTTTAAGTTGATTATAATCTTCCTGATTATCCTCAATGTTTGTGTTAAACTCATCGAAAAAGCGCTGCTTTAGTTCATCGGCTATTACCGCATCCCAATTTTTTCCGCCTAATTGGTGATTACCGTTGGTTGTCAAAACTTTTACTTTGGTACCGTCTACCTCGGCTATCGTAACATCGAATGTTCCGCCGCCCAAATCGTAGACCATGACATTCTTTTTTCCGGTACCGGTTAAACCATAGGCGATAATCGCTGCGGTCGGCTCGTTGATAATTTTAAGAAATTTTAACCCGGTAGCTTTGAGGGCGTTTATTGTCGCGTTACGCTGCGCTTCGTTGAAGTATGCGGGACACGTTATTACCGCGCCGTCAATTTGAACGTTGTTATGTTGGGATACGTCGCGTATTAATTCCCGAAGGTACAGGCCGGATAATTCCTCCGGTGAATATTCCTTGCCATCAAGATACAAGGTATACCCCTTCTCGCCCATCATGCTCTTATAAAAAGAGGCGGTGTTTAAATCTCCTGAACCTTGTAGTTGTTTTGCCTCTTCGCCGATTTTTACCTTTCCGTTTTCGATATGGGTAACAGACGGCGTACAAGTTTTGTCGTCAGAGTTTTTTAATATCCTGACTTGTCCGGCCGTATCGTCAAATACGGCGACCGCGGAATAAGTTGTTCCCAGGTCGATACCTACGTTGATACCCACTTGATTCGTTCCTCTATGTTTATCTTTATGTCAATCTCGCTTTTTTAATCGCATCCATACCGACATTTGCCGCATCGCCGCCCTTACGGACGGGCTTAACAGTTTCAGGTTTATTGTTTGTAACATCTATAGCTGTAATGGTTAAAACGCCGTTGCCGTCCAAATCGAATATAATGTTAATCGGCGCGCCTTCAGGCAGCCCCGGCGTCAGGCTAATTTCGCACGATTCGTACATTTGGGCGCTTTCTTCAATAGACGCATCCGCTTCAAGACTGTTGTTTTCATATACACGCAAGTTGATATTGGCTTGATTTGCGCAGGCGGTTCCGAATTCCCGCTCCTGATGCGCCGGTTTAACAGTGTCTTTAAATATGATATTTCCAACTATCTCTTTCCCTTTATCCTGAGCCGCTAATCCGTAACTCTTTGTACACTTTTCTATAAAAGTCGTAGTGGAGCCGTCAGTATTGCGAATTTCGATCGCAGCGGCCTCTCCGTCTAAAGTATGGCGGCCGCCGGCAGTTTCACCACCGGCGGTGTAATTCGCGCCATCCGCCACAAGTGCCGCGCCCATCGCAACTGCCTTATCGGGCTCGAAAGAACTAATAGGTTTACCGTATACCTGCTCAAGTTTTTGTTGTACCTGTAACATTCTTGTAGAGCCTCCTACAAGAATGATTTCATTGATGTCATCTGCCATTGTTAATCCTTTTTTGGATAACATCTCATCGACTAATAAAATTGTCCTCTCAAGTTCGGCGGTGGTAACGCTATCAAAGGCTTCGCGTGTAATTTCTATTTTTTCCTTGTCACCGTTATATGATACTGTTAATACCGTAGTAGTTTTACTCGTAAGCATTTTTTTTGCTTTTTCAATATTCTCGGAAAACCATGCCCGTAACTCCGCGTCGTTTTCCATATCTTCAATGCTTGCGCCTTTTCTTTGCCCAAATTCATTGCGTACATATTCCGCAAGCCTTGCGTCCCAGTCTTTGCCGCCCAGTTGATGATCGCCTCCGGTCGTTATCTGCTCCATCTTTTTAGAATCGCCCTTAAAATCTATTTTAAGAACGGTGCAGTCAAAAGTGCCGCCGCCAAGGTCGTAAACCAGAATAGTCTTCTGCATATCCTCATGGCGCGAATTACCATAGGCAAGCGCCGCAGCTGTAGGTTCGTCCAGTATTTTTAAGACGTTTAACCCGGCAGCTTCACCTGCGGCTTTTGTCGCAGCGCGCGCCGCTTCGCCGAAGTAAGCGGGGCAGGTTATCACGGCCCCTTCTATCTCATCCCCGCCTAGATAAGCCTGCGCGTCGCGAACAAGTTTTTTAAGTATTACTGATGAAACAGCGGATGCGGAATAATCGGCTCCGTTTTGTGTAATCGTAAATGCAGGATCCCCCATATAATTCTTTACCCGTTCCACCAGCCTTTCAGGCGTAAGTCCGCCTTCCTGACGCGCCGTAGAACCAACCGTTATTTCGCCATTTTCCGCAAAATAGACAACAGACGGAGTGGTTTGCTCGCCTTCTGAATTGTCAATAATTTTAACAATTCCGTTTTCGTCAACATAACTCACGCAAGAGTATGTCGTGCCTAAATCAATACCGATTTTTTTACCCATGATTCTGTCCTCCTTATGTTAAATCTTGAAACTTATAAACGTCCACTTTGGACTGATAAACGACTTTTCCGTCGTAGGTATAACAATCCGTGTAGGTATTCGCAATAACCCTGTCGAGTTTTTCATCGTTTGTAGGAAGTGTTTTTAAAATTTTATGTTTCTGTGTATCAAAAACCACGTCTAAGGTTTCTATTACCATTCCGGCGTTGGTAAGAATAATTTCAATTTCGCTTACAACTTTTCCAAGGAGCGCATTGTAAAACTTTATAAGCGTATCGCCCGAATAATCACCGGCAAGCCGGCTTTTGGCGGATATCATGTCATATAGCGCATAGAGATGCCTTGATACGGGAGCAACTAAAGCCAAATAATGCTCCGCATCGGTACGCGCAGCTAACGCTATGTATTCCTGAATTGTCTTGTCCGCCGCCGCCCTGTCCTGAAGCGCAAGCCTTATTGCGGCTTCGTTTTTGTTCAAGTATTCAATAAGGTCAGAGATATTATTGATTTGCCCGGCGCATATCAATGCTTGGGAATCATCATCGTCTTCCTGTAGAGGTTCCGCAGGCGGTACTTTCGGCTGGGTTAACCCCGAAAGAGGCTTCCCGTTTATGCTGATTAATTTGTCGTTACGCTCTAATCCGATAATTGCAAACATTTCTTCAAAATCTGAAATCAGGTATTCTAAGTATTTTTTTATCTTCTCGTTATCAGGCGCGAACTGCTTTGCATCCCTGATTGATTTACGGCAATCTTCGCGCAGCGTTATTAACGCGTTAATAAACGGCTTCAACGCGGAAAAGGCAAATCCCTCGCGGTACTTTTGAACTTCGGCGCTTAACCGCTGTATTGATTCATCTTTCGTTTTATTATATCTAAGCAATGTCGTTATTTCTGTATAACGTTTGTCAAGCAAAGCTTTTAGCGCCGTCCATTCCGCTTCGGAAATGGTAAAAGATTGACCCGATGCGTCCGATTCCTGGGCCGCGTGCTCATTGTTTGTGTTATTAGGGTTTTCTGCCATATCTACTTTCCTTACCTAAAATCATAATAAAACAATAACAATTATAAAAATATACAATGATTGTCCATTTGAAGTCAAGCTAAAACTGTAATTAAACAGCAATCCTGAATTTAATTTCAGTTAAAAGCCATAATCCAGCCTTTTGGGGCTGTTTTTCGTAAAACAAGTTGTTTTGACGCACAATTTTATGGTAATTTGCATTAAAAATGTCCAATTGTCACAGAAATACCGTTTTTAAATACTCTTAATCGCCTCTTTTGTCCTGTCTTTAGGCGTTTTTAGCGCTTAATTAATAAAATTCAATTCCAAAAATGTTTGACGAATCGTTGCTTAAACCGGCCGTTTGTAAGGGAGGGGAATACCCAATTATGCCATGGGGGACGGCGTGTGTACCCTTCGGTTCCTCTGTCCTATAAAAAGTGACTGCCACACGCTATTTAATTGTATTGAAAAAAAAATAAAAACACTATACTATATTCCCTAAAAGGCGGGGTTAACACGAAAAAACGCATAAAAATATTTGCCGCGTTCGATAAGGACGTGGAAGAAGACGTGGTACGCTTCGGCGATTTTCTGTGCGGGTTTAACGCGCAATGTGCGGGTATTGAGTTTTCCGTTTTCAAAAGCGAAAAAGAGCTGTGTGAGTCCCTGGAACAGCCGAAAGAGCAAATCGACGCGGAACTTGAAACTTGCGAATATTTTCTGCTTATTTTGGGCGGTAAAAACGACGAATTTGCCCTGGACAAGCTTAACCGCGCAATAGAACGCTATGCTAAAACGCATGGAAATCCCGATGTTCACATTTTCGTCAACGCCGCAAACAAGGACGCGGACAAAGTAATAAGCTATTTCGCCTCTGAACAATACGAGCATTATGTCGATCAATTCAAACACCACGACACGCTCAAGGCGAAGTTCCTAATCTGGCTTAGCGCGAAGCAGGAGGAATTTGCCTACGAAGTAGACGCAGACATTCACGGCACGCCGGTTATCAAAGTGGGCGGTGTTCCGGTAAGCGGGCTGTTGGACCCAATTTTGATTATACCGGCGTATATAATACTCGATACGGGACAAATAAGGCTTTTGATTTACGGGCCAAGCGTAAGAAACTGGAGAAGACCATCAAACTTGCAAGGAAAGATGAAGAAAACAGCAGAAATATTCCGGACAGGATATTAACCTTACAGATCAAAGACGAAATTATTGATCTGGTCGAGCGTAATAACGGAGATTTTGCCGATAACGCGCGCAATAACCTGGCGGTACTGGAACACCGGCACTGGAACGCGTTTCATTTGGCAAATGACTGGACAAAACTGCCAAAAGAAAAAATCGGCGCGGACCGCGCCGGGCGGCAGAACGGGGCGGCAAAGCAGCACGCTTGTATTACTACGTTTCATGGCTTAACGGAATTACGGGAAATTCAGAAAAACGCCGAGAAAGCGGAGCTTGAAAAAAACAAGGAAAAGCAATATATTGAAGCGGAGTCCCTGTTAAATTCTGATACAATCAGGCATGATTTTAGTACTATGGATTTTTTACTGGAGCTTACCGGTGAAAATTTATCCAGGATGAGGGAAGCGGAGGAAGACCCCAACAAGGAATATACGGGGATATTGACAGGTTCGGGGTATTATATTTGTGAATATACCGGAGGATCACAATGATATATAGACAGGAATACGCTGAAAAATGTTTTAATTCCATTATGGAATTACAAGGCGTTGACGAATTCAAAACAATGGTTCAACGCTTGCGTACATTCCAGCAAAATAAGGAAAAATATTCCATATCTGACGTAACATTACCCAATTATTTATGGGTTGCAATACGCGGCGGCGGAGTCTCAACCTGTATAAAGTCATTAACTGTTTATCTTTATACCGCCAAGATTATGGAATTTACAGGCAATGTTAAATACTTTGAATATAAGCTTGCATATATCGCTCCGGATGAATTTTTTTCTGAATTAACAAGGCTAAACAACACAATATCTGAAATTGCCGGCCACCACCGTTATTTTAAAGGAATAGCCTGCATAAATATAGATGAGTGGATACATCATACTAATGAGACGCATTTCTATAAGTTTCTTGATTATTTAGCAAGTAATAATAATAAAATCCTGGTAATACTCTATGTCCATGATCATAATAAACGTATAGTTGAAAGCATTGAATCGTCTCTTTCATCCCACATACGTTTTGAATCTGTATGGTTCAGATTCCCCAACCCTAAGGAATTGATTGAGTTTATAGAATCAAAATATTTTAAGAAAAAGAAATTTTATCTCACAAATGACGCCAGATTATTACTCATGGATTCCATAGAAAAATTAATAAACGGAAAAAATTTTAACGGATTCACAACAATCAAACAATTAGCCAATGATATTTTATACAGTTTGCTTACGTCAAATATAAACGGTTATGAAATAACCGCTGATATGCTTACTGGCTTTAACAGAGATTCAGCGTATGTTAAACGCATAAAATCATTGGCCGGCGATAATAATATTATAGGTTTTGGCTCGTCAAATGAGGAGTATTTATGATAAAACAGGAAAATTTCAGATTCGGGAGATATATTACAAACAATAATGACACGCGTTGGGCGGATGCCGATGAAATAAAAAATGCGGCTACAATTAAGTGTATAAACATAGAAGCCGATAATTGTCCCGGGGCCGGTATTCCAATAATAAGCGATGGACGTACCGTTTATGTCGATAATTCAGATACGCATACGTTAATTTTCGGTTCGACAGGTTCAAAAAAAACCCGCTTGTTTGGAATGCCATTAATAAATATTTTAGCTTTGGGAGGCGAATCTTTTATAGCGACAGATCCAAAAGGCGAATTATATAATAAGACATCCAGCCTGGTTGCCGCTAAAGGATATAAAGTATTCGTATTGAATTTTCGCGAGCTGAACAAGAGCGATTATTGGAACCCGCTTATACTGCCATACGAGTTATACCATAACGGTAAAACTGACGAAGCGGTATCGCTTATTAATGATTTTATAAACTCTATTGCGGAACCTCAAAGAATCAACACTAAAGATATATATTTTATTGAATTGGCCTGTTCTCAGATTCTCGCAAATATGTTATTCTTTATCGCTACGGCGTCTCCTGAAGAGGCTAACATTTATAGTTTTGTTAATTTTTTCACAGCAAATTCATCTCCTGAAAATACGAATAAATTAGCGAGATTCGTAGCGGACGGATCTATCGCTTCAATTAATTTTAAAAGCGTATTAACAAATAAGGCGGCTGAAAAAACATTTGCCAATGTGACATCCTGCGTTTCAGCTATGCTGAATCCTTTTATTATCAGGAAAACACTATGCCAGGTATTATCGCAAAGTTCATTCGATATAAGGAGCATAGGAAGATCTAAAACGGCCATTTATATAAATGTTCCTGACGAAAAAACAACACTGCATTATTTAGTAACCATATTCATCAAACAAACATACGAAACTTTAGTGGCTGAATCCCACCAGCGGGAAGACATGAAACTGCCTGTCAGGGTGAACTTTGTTTTAGATGAGTTCTGCAATATTCCCGCTATCCCTGATATGGCTTCCATGATTAGCGCAGCCAGATCGCGCAATATGCGTTTTTTTCTTATGGCGCAAAGCCTGTGGCAATTAAAGCAAAAATATAAAGATGACGCCAATACAATAAAAGGCAATTGTGACAATTGGGTGTTTTTAACGTCACGTGAATACGATTTGTTACAGGAAATCAGCAATCTCTGCGGGAATACAATATATAAAGAATCCAATGACAGCATAATTTCGCGTCCGTTGATTTCAATTTCAGAGTTACAACGCTTAAAAAAAGAATACGGAGAGACATTAATTCTTCACGGGCGTAATTACCCATTTGTAACGGAATTACCGGACATTAATGAATATAAATTTAAAATTTATCCCCAGATTAAAAGAGAAGAACATCAATTGCCGAAAATCGCGCGTTATAATGCGGATAAAGTTATTAATGCAATGATAGATAAAATAATACCTATTCCATTTTCTGTTGAAGTATTCGGAAATGAAAGGTATTGCGATGATTCGTATAAAAAACCTGAAAAAAAAGACGCTCTTGATTGGTAAATGTTCCAATTATTTTCTCTTACTCATCATCTGATTCAAGAAAACATCCATTTCTACACCTGATACAATTTGCCCCGGAGTATGAGAAATATTCTTGCTGGCTTTTTGAATCATTCGTTTTATAGTGTCTTCATCAATATTCAGTTTATTGGCTATTTCAAACAGCGCTGCCTTTTCTTTTTCATCAAGCTTTCCGTCGCAGGTTGCAATATCAACCATCATTTCACATAAACTGAATTTATGATCATTCTTTGACTGTGCATAGAATTCACAAATATTATTTTTCTTTTCTTCAATCTCGGTAATATCTTCAAATATAAGATATTTTTCCGGTTGTGAGGTGTGGCAGTAAACCATGCTATATAACTTTTCCCATTCATTCGGGTTCATTTTATTATCAATACTTGAAATATACAAACCAACCGCTGAAATAAATTCCAAAGCCTTAATTTGCCATTCTTCCGTGGGATGGTATTCTTCCAGGTCTAATACCGCGGTAGTTTCTTCCTGCAATTGCTCTTTTGTCATAGCGGATTTATTTGAAGAATCAAATAATTCTGATTGTGAAAAAAGTTCAAGACATTTTAATCTGACTAAATTTTTAGGGTGAGATGATAATAACTCATCTCTCGACAAATCCTTTATTTTGTCAAGCTGTTTCATATATTCGGCGATATTGAATTTCAGGTGTTCTTCTGAAAGACCGCTTGCTAGCTTAAAAAATGTTCTCCCGACAATTTCAAGGTTCGGTTGGGCTATATAGCCCATTCTATCAGCGCTAATCTCCGCATATTTATCCCAACGTGAAAATAAATTTCTAATCTGGGACGAAACAGGTTCATCGGAATTAGCCAGAATTGCCGCAACCGTATTCAGCTGACTATGTTTAAACATTAAATGTCCAATTTCATGTCCAATGACGTATGCTAATTCGTCATCTTTTAAACATTGAATCAGTCCGGATGTAAAACAAATCATGTGCGCGCGATACCCAAAACCATTAATGGCAAAAGCATTTAAACGTGCCGATTGCGTGATATAAAATTCAATTTCATCTTTGAAATTCAGCTTATTTTTTACTTCCTTACAAATCTGATATAACCGTGGTGCAATAACTTCGTTAAGAAGAACATTATCTGCAAGCAGGCTGTTCGCCCAGGAATTTACGCTTTTTTCCGTATCAAAAATCTCATAATATACTTTTAAACCAAAATCTTCTTCTAAAATCTTTACAAGATTTTCTTCTTCATTGAATCTGAAAGTTGTATAATCTGTCATAAATAGTCCTTTCTTGCTGATAACAGCCCTTTGATTTAGATAAGCATAGCAAAAAACCAGTATAATATCAAGTGACTTTTATTATGACAAAATATCAAATTATGTCATAATAGAAATGCTATAAATGAGCTTGTCCCAAACTTGGTCAGTTTCGAAACAAGTTCTTGAAACATTAAAAAGGGATGACCATTTCTAAAAGGAGATAAAAAACACGCGTTGGGGCTTTATGATGACGTGTATCCATCGCTTTAATATATTGGAATTATTCGAAGAATATAATATAGTGATTACATGACATTACCACCTGTCTATGTGCCAAATGAAGCCTCACATCTATACCTGGACAATTACCTTGATAATATAGGAACTCCGCTGCTTTTATACGGCTGCTCTTACTCCGGTAAAACTACTTTGCTGACCAACTGGATAAAAGATAAAGCAATGTTCTCTGTCATCATTAACTGTAACGCTGATGACAAATACAGACATTGGCATGACATAGCTTTCAGTATTGTTAAGAAAATTATTGATAAATACCCGGACACGAAATACCCGGATGATGAAAAATCAGGTTATTTCGTGACAGATCAGGAGGTGAATACTTTTCAAGCGGCATTTGTCAAGTGGTTATCCATATTAGAGCCTGGAGAGGATATAGCAATTGTTATAAACGATGTTCAGCTGATTTATGATAACGGCATATCCAAATACTTCGGCTGGCTGCCCAATTCCACAAAGGAAAAAATACACTTGTTCGTATCTACAAACGAAGATGCCGCGGTTGATATTTTCAAAATAAAAGAATGGAACTGTGTTCAAATGAAGCTTTCTTTGAAAGATCAAACAAGAAGCCAGATAAAGACGTATCTAAGTTATTTCGGCAAGCAGCTCCCGGATAATTTAATGGATAAAATAATAAATACTTATATAGGAGACCTGCCGGGTCTTGTAAATTTTGTCGTTCGTTATTTAATAACTAACGCGGATTTTATGAGTATCCATGATGAAATTGATAAAATCAGCGGGACTAAAACTGTTTTTGAACTTTTACAGGTAGTATATAATTCTTCAATCGCTAAACTTGACGCTGAGTTGGAAGAAGTTTTCGCGGATTTCCTGTGCTTATTATCAATTTCAAGGGTTGGTCTTAACGAGAGTGATGCCTATGCACTTTTACAAAAAAGTCATAATATAGATACGTCGAATTGGGCAAAATTGACAGCTTTGGCCGAATCGTTCATGGATATAAACAAAAGCCGGTTTTCTATTCGATCAAAAGAAGTAATATCTTTTATAAATGAAACAATCCTATCTTTAGAAAAGAAGAAAAAAAACCACGCATATCTTGGCCAATTCCATATGATAAAATTATTTGAATGCAATGACAGTGACCCGCATACCATGAGCCGGCCTGAGCACATCAAAATATGCGTGGAAAATGCCGTCGAAATGCTTTGGCATTTAGTACAGGCAGAAGCATGGCCCGTACTGTACAATTGCATGAGAAACGGCGCTACACTTTATTATTTATCGATCTTAAACTGGAATTCCGTCAGATATGTGTGGCTAAATCTGATTATCAACACGGATTATTCCCTGTTTGACGCTTATCGGGAAATTTGCGATCAGTTCAGGCAGAACATTGAAGACGGAGATGAGAATAGTAACGTCTTTAACGTGATATATCATAAAATATTATCATTATGTGTGGACATGGAACTTCGTTCTGTAGCCGATAAGTTGGCAGGGGAGGATACAAGCGCTTATGCCGGCAGTAATGATATAAGCTATATCAATACAACAGAAGGTTTTACAGATATTTATAATAACATTGCCGCTTTAAATTTAATGAGAAAAAATACAGAAGTCATTATTCTTGTTGAAAAAAACATAGTCAACCGTAATGATATTGAAACTGCGCTATTACTTTTGCTTGCAGGGGAAGCGGCCGTTAATTCAGGTCTTACCGAAGAAGCAGAAAAATACGCGGATATGTTACTTGATATTGCTGCCAGGTTATCAGATATTAGTTTATTTGCAAGAATCTTGACTTATAAAGCCCATGTATTGCTAATACAAAATTTTTATAAAGCGTCTCTGGATATGTTTAATAAAGCAAAGATGATATTCTACTCTATTGGAAATTTGAATTATTACTTGGTAACCGAGTTAAACATAGCCCGGATAATGGTTCAGTTGCGTCAAAACGATGAAGCGGAAGCTCTCTATAAGTATATTATAAAAATCTATAACAAGACTGATAACAAGCGAAACCTCCTTGCAGCTATGCAGTATCTGGGGAATCTGTATCATTCAAAAAATTTATTTAAAGACGCTTATGATTTATATATTGAGACCAGCCTTAAAGCCAAAGAAAATGACGAACTAAACATATACGGCGGAATTTTTAACAATATCGCTCTTTGTGCCAAAGAATTGGGAAATAATGAAGAAGCCGAAAGATGTTTTATCATTGCCTTTGAATCGGCAAAAGAGCTGGATAACTATTACGATCTTCAGATGGCTTCCAAGGGTATAATAGCGTTTTATAATGACAATAATTTGTTCTCAAAAGCCTTAAAATATATCCGTGAAATGCAGGATTATCTGATAAACAAGGGGA
>Ga0268262_10002142_pt1 | contig 23264 bp, 15 predicted proteins | sample TergutNc150P3_FD_190354 | JGI IMG/M metagenome (GOLD analysis project Ga0268262, IMG submission 190354) | Nasutitermes corniger P3 segment gut microbial community from laboratory colony in Florida, USA - Nc150 P3 (SPAdes) (version 2) | ecosystem: Host-associated > Arthropoda: Insects >...
GGAAGGCTGACGCCGGTTCCCGTTCACGACAGGGCAGCCTTGTGCGAAGAATGGAAAATAGCCGATCTTGATACATCTGAATTTGATATAATTGAGAGGGTAAAGTAATGATTCAAGCTTTAAAAACTTATGATAAGTCGTTTGCCGAAGGGATATTGGCCCGCACGTCTTTTTTTCTTGATGATGATCCTATGCTGCGGACTCTAAAACCAATTGAAAACGAGGAAACAATACGTAACAACGTAATTACTGAAATATGCAAGAATTTAAATATTCCATCCGTCTCTTATAATAAGCAGGCTGTACTTGATTACCTGGATGATGAACTTGAAAAAAGCACGAAGCTCGAAGAAAAAATTGAAAAAGAAATATTAAACAGGCTTTCCGCCAGGGGCGAATTACCGACCGATTTATATACGGTAAGTATAGAAAATACTGTTGCTATAAAAGAATTTAATAATATTTATAAAAAAGACGAAGCCCTCATTACAGAAACGATTAAAAAACCGGATATGGCGTTTAATTTTGGCACTAATTACTGCGCTTCAATATTTGCAAAATTTTATAAAGAAAAATACGAATACAACAGCTTTTTCTTACTGGTAGTTGGCAAACGGGAAGGATTGACTTTTATAGTTAACCAGGTTTGGCGGCTTTACAATGACATGGTATCAGGGAATAGTTTTAACAATGCCCTGGATCTATTAAAACATTTTGTGGAAAACTTTGGGGTTGAGGTAGATTTTCATGGGAGAACTTCCAAATTCTTTATTGATGCTATAGCAAAAAACGAAAAAGAATTTAACATTAGAATGAATGAAAATAAACTCAAAGAGTCGGAAAAGAAAAAGTCTGGATTTATAGCTTGCAACTATATAGGCCAAGTTCCGGACAGCAATGACAATTTTATTATATTTTTCGCCATTGATACTGAAAAATATAAGGACTATATAACGAGGCATTCCCGCATAATACGATCAGGCAGAGGGAATTCGACAGCATGACATTGTGATAGATGTTTTTACTCCATCGCTTCGAATCTTTCGCGGACTTTCTGTAACAGGGCCAGTTCGCGGCTGATGATCTTCTCGTAGTCAAGCTCGCCTTTCTCTATACGCAGGGCCTCGTCCTCCCAGAACTGCACCCTCGGCAAATTGATAAAATAAAAACGCTTCTCCCTCGCCTTTGCGGCCCATTCAGACGCGGCGGCCCAATAGTACAGGGCGGTGCGGTAGCAGGTTTCCGCAGTTTCAAGGCTTTCAAGGTTCTGCTCTTTCCAGGGGGCGTTGTAGAAATACGCTTTCCTTTTGTTCCACTTGTTTCCCAAAAAAAGGTACTGCTCGATCAGCTTGAGGTAGATGTGCATGTTAAACAGATAGCGGTATTTCTCATACTGGGTCTCGTTTTCGATCAGGGCGAGGGCGTAGAGAGGGTTGCAGAAATCGGCCTTTAGCGCCTTTTCAAGCCAGTAAATGTTTTCCATAGTGTCGTCGGGGTACTGGATGTGGTGCAGGTGGTACAGGCGGTAGTACTGCTCTTTATAGGTGACGTAATACGCGTTAATAGGGGCAATTGCCGCTGCCAGAAAGAGGCATGAAAATGATAAAAACAGGAATTTTTTGATCATAACCCTGATCCCATTATCGGCATTTTTATTATCGCGCTCCATACGTCCCCGGCTACTTTTTCCACGCTCTGCGACGCGTCAATGACTTCCACGCGGACTCCGGCTTCACGGTATCCGCCAAGCAGGGCGCGGTACTGTTTCCTGACTTTTTCCTGGAATTCAATATGCTCGAAAATCTCCAGCGAAGGTCGTCCGGCCATCCTCTGTTTGGCAATGCCGGGATCTATGTCGAAAAAAAACAGCAGTTCAGGGGCGGGGAAGGGGCCGTTCAGGGCGCGGGGGAGATCAATGCCGCATTCTATGCCCTGGTAGACGAGCGAAGAGAGGGTGTAGCGGTCGCAAATTACCAGTTCCCCATGCCGGCAGCGTTCTATTATACCGCCCTCAGCGTATAAATGTTCGCCCCTGTCGGCGGCGAAGAGCCTGGCGAGTGTTTCCGGCCTTACGGCGAGGTCTTGCTTTAATACGGAACGGATTAATTTGCCGATCGCGCCGTCTGTAGGCTCGCAGGCGGTTATAAAAGAAAGGCCGGGGACAGCGGCGAGTTTTTGTTTCAGCAGGGCAAGCTGCGTGCTGGTGCCGCTTCCGTCCAGGCCTTCAAATACGGCGAAATTGCTGAGTATATCCATAATTACCCTGCCAAAATATCTGAAAATTTAAAAAAAAACAATCATTTATGCCCGTTTTACTGATACAAAATCCCGACAAATGTGTTATATTATGTATAATTAAGGGGAGAACGTGCCGAGAAAAACGCTTCCGTTCAGATTATATGCCCAAATTCTCATTTTTTCCGCCCTTGTGGCGCTGGGGGCGCTGATCCTTTGGCCTGTACAGCAATCGCTGTACAGCGGCATGTCGGGTATCCGCGACAATATGATACGGCGGCTCGAGCGCCAGATCGGGCGTAAAATACGGTACTCCTCAATCAGCCCCTCCCTTTTAGGCTCCTTTGACGTGCGGAATATAAGCATAATGGGGCATGACGACATCCCGCTCTTAACCATGTCGCGTTTCCGCATAACGTATTCGCTGCTGGACGTATTGCGCGGCAGAACCCTGGCGATTACTTCGGTGCAGCTTGATTCCCCTTTGCTTCATTACAACACGGCCACCGACAACGATCTGCTCGAGCTTTTTAAAACGGCGGGTTCCGGGCAGGAAAGCTCGTTTCAGGATCTTTCCGCCGTGTTTCCGGAAAAAATAACAATGCGGATACGGAACGGGAAATGCCTGGTTTTATCGGGGGACAATAATTTTGAACTTGACGCGCTCAATTTTAACGCGGGTATCTTCTCAAAAAGCGTCGCTATTGACGGGGGATGGATTTTAAACGTTGTTTTTTCAACATTGATCGGGGAGCCGGTTACATTTCAGGTCGGAATGACGGTTAGCGGTTTATACAAGATGGATACGGAAGAAGGCGAAGCGCTTATAAGCATATCCTCCATTACCGGCGACGTTTCAAGCGAGGAGCAAATCGAATTTGACGCCGTTATGGGGGAGGGCGCGGTAAATATCAGGAAAAAAGGCGACTCTTTCCCCGTTGACATGTCGTTTGAATACGGGAACGGTGGCAAAAACCTTGAAGGCCGCCTGTCGTTCAACCGTTTCAGGCCCGCCCGGCTTATTTCTTTTTCAGGCGGGCTGGAAAGCGCGCGCCCCCTGCTTGAAGCCGCCGTATCGGGCGGCGCTTCATTCAAACGCGGCGATGACGGGTACCTGGGCTATTCCGTCAACATTGTCGGTTCGCCGCATTTGAACCAGCCTTCGCAAATGAGGGCGCCCTCCGGCGCGGCTTCCGGCGCGGCTTCTTATGAGATAAATATTGCGGGCAACCAGGATCTGGCGATAATTGAAAATTTTCATTTTTCAATGCCCAGGGACAGTGCGCGTAACGCGCTCTTTTACGGCGGCGCGGGTTTTACAGGCGCTGTGGCGCTCAACCCTTTTGCTCCGGACGGGACGCTTACCCTGGACGGCTTCAGCATAAGCGGAAGGGAAGGCATAAACGCGGATATTGAGGTTACCGCCGCGTCCTCAAGGATAAACCTGTTTTGCGAGACGCTTGGCATAGGTGCCGCTGGAAGCGGCAGTGCCTCTTTCAGCGGCAGTGCAGTCAGCATCGCGGATTTTAACGTGTCGCTGGAGCCGTCGGGGGGTAAAACGCTCTTCTCTGTTTCTGCGGAGAAGGCGGGGGGCGTTAAATATTTTTCGGTTAACGGTTCTGCAGGCGCGGGAGCCGGAAATCTGGACGCGGACATTTTGCTGGATTCTTTTCCCGTGGGCGATTTGGCGGGGCTTGCGGCGCCTTTTGTAAAAGACCCGCCCTGGCCCGACATGCTGATCACCCTGATCGGCGATACGGCAATCTCCGCCGACTTATTCCTCTCTCTCGATGCCGGAGAAGTGTCGTATAACGCCCCGAATTTCGCTTTTTCCGGAAATTCGGGCGGCTTTAGCGGGCTGGCGTCGATAAAAGGGACAGGCGGCAGTTTTGAACTGAGTAACGGGCAAATAAGGCGCGGCGAAGACCTCCTGCTGCTGTCGGCGCAGGCTGATTTTGCCGGAGGGGAGGGCGTCGGCTTTTCCGTAAACACCCTCTATCATGATCTTGACTATTATATTAAAGGGACCGTGCGGGACGGAAAAACGGTGAATATCCAGGGGGCTTACGGGTTAAACGTCAATATTACGGCATCCGGAAACAACGCTTATTCGGGCGCTATAAATATCGAAGGCTTTCCGGTTCCGTTCCTGGGGAAACCCGCGCTGCTTTTTTTAAAAGCGGATCTCCGCTACGATTCCCCGCAGGCATGGTCAATGGAATGCAGCCGCTTTGAATTGACAGACCTTATATCGCCTTCGGGCCCGGCGCAATTCTCCGCGTCGGGCCGCGCGGATCAGAAGGGGGTTACTTTTCCCAACCTGTATTTCAAAGACATCTACGGGCCTCTTTCAGGCAGCGTAAATCTTCTATGGCTAGATAACCGTGCTGGGCTAGATAACCGTGTTGGGCTAGATAATCGTACGGAAATTTCAGGCGTAATTGTTCTTGCGGATAACAGGGAAAACTACCGCGTTGAAGTCTCTTCCCAGGACCACGGCCTTAACCTGGGGCTTTCCGGCTCTTCAGTACGGCTGGGACGTTTCTCCGGCGATGTAAAAAATTTCCTGCTGGACGGGGAAGCGCGCCTGCTTTTGAATTCGACAGGCTCTTTAAACGCCGATATTAACATTTCATCGCTAAGGGGGAAAGTGTACGACCGGGAACTCTCTGTAAACGCGCAGGCTGTTATGAACGACGACGAACTGACTGTCAGGCGGATTGCAATAGACTTTGAAGATATTAAAGGCGAAATTCCGCAGTTTGTTATCAATAACAAAACAGGGACGGCGGGGGCCGGGGGAGACCTGAAATTTTTAATCGACGGGAAACCGGCGGAAGGGGCCGTGGCGTTAAACGCGAATTTCAAACCTGTCGACTCGTGGTTTGAGATGGGCGAAGCCCTGGATTATTTTGACGGCAGGGTACGTGTGGAAAAATTCCGCTACGGAAGCGGCGCGGAACCGCAGACCTTTGATGTTGAATTTACGCGGGGCAGCGGCGGCGCGTTTACCGTATCCGGAGGCCCGCGAAACATGCTCAGGCTGCGGGTGGATCAGGACGGCAATTTTTACGCCGGACTTTCCAGCCCGTCCCCGGTGCGGGGGACGGCTATCGGCAATATCAGCGACAATACCATTAACGCCTCCTGCAACGACCTGTATATTGACATAGCGGGGCTGTTCGAGATTCTGCCCAAAAACAATGACATCTACCTGACAGGCGGCTATGTGAACGCGTCGCTGGATATAAGGGGTTCCCTCACCGATCCCGAATTCTTCGGACAGGCAAAGGGGAACAGCCTCCGTTTTATGGTTCCGTCCTTCATACCTGTTGAATTGCGGCCGATCCCGTTTAACATAGCCATAGAGGGCAACGAGGTGCGCTTCGGCCCGGTCTCGGCTTCTGTGGGGAAAGGCGCGGGATCGGTAAGCGGCCTGTTCCAGATTGAGCGCTGGATACCCGACATCTTCAGCATCGACATCACGGTTCCCCGCGAAACCCCTGTCCCCTACAGTTTCGAGATATCCGGTTTTACAGCCGGCGGCGACGCTTCCGGCAAGCTGAACCTGTCAAGGGAAAACTCGACCCTCGGCGTTTCAGGCGATCTGTACGTGAACAATACCACGCTCGGCATAAATTCCGAAGATATTAACAAATCGCAAGGGCAGGAACTTTTTTCCGACTCTTCCGCTTCCGTCGTGAACCTTACGGTCAGCACCGGTCCCGTTGTGGAATTCATATACCCGGATTCAAAATGGCCCATACTCAGGGCAAACCCGGATATAGGGACAAAGCTGTATGTGAAGGCCGATACCATAAAACAGCAATTTTCACTGGCAAGCGATATAAAAATACGAGGCGGGGAAATTTTCTATTTTGAGCGGAGTTTTTACATACGTTCAGGCCAACTGGTATTCAAGGAAAACGAGCTCCGTTTCGCCCCCCGCCTGACGGCCCGCGCGGAAGTGCGCGACCGCAACGAAGACGGGCCGGTCACCATATCCATGATTGTCGATAACGCCCCCCTGATGGATTTTACGGCGCGCTTTGAGTCGACGCCCCCGCTTTCGCAAATGGAAATCCTCGCCCTTATGGGACAGAGCATTACGGGCGACATGATCGACGACTCCGGCGCGTACCAGAGGGCTTTTTTCAGTTCCACAGTGGACCTTTTTGCCCAATTTTTGCTGGTACGCCATGCTGAGAAACAGCTCCGCGAACTCCTCCGGCTTGACATGTTCAGCTTCAGAACCCAGCTTGCCCAAAATTTCGTTCTCAGAATGATACCGGGGCTTATGCCTGTTGACAGAATCAGCGAGGTAGGTAACTATTTTGACAATACCACTCTTTTCGGCGGTAAATACATAGGGCAGGACATGTTTGTCCAGGGTATGCTTTCCATGCGTTATGACGCGAACAAGAACACTTTCGGCGGAATGAGTTTTCAGCCGGATTTCGGGCTGGAGCTTCAGGGAGCCATGGCAAGGAATTATAATTTCCGCATACGCTGGGATTTTACGCCCGAACACCCGGAAAACTGGTATGCTAACGATAATTCCATTACATTAACCGTTAGTAAGACATTTTAGGAGTTTTGATGAAGAAATTTGTTTTGCCCGCTTTGCTTTTCTTCACGGCGACAGTGATCTGCTTTGCCCAGCGGGGCGGCGAAGAATGGTATCAGGGAAAAATTATCAAGAATATTACTTTTTCCGGCCTGCGCCATGTCAAGGAATCCGAACTGGAAGGGCTTATGGAACCGTACAAGGGCCGCCGGTTTGACGATTCCCTGTTCTGGGAGATACAGGGCAGGCTTTACGCCCTTGAATACTTCGACGTTATAAGCCCCAGCGTGGAACGCGCCGACATAGCGGGGAACGAAGTAAACATCCGTTTTGCCGTAACGGAACGCCCCATTGTCAGCAGGATTAATTTTATCGGCAATTCCGGAATACGGCGCACCGAGCTTCTGGAAACCATCACGATAAAAAACAACGACGTTATAAACAGGGCGAAGATCTCTGTTGACGAACTTGCCATTGTCAATAAGTACCTGGAAAAAGGATACCCTGACGTAAAGGTAAAAGCGGAGACGCAGAACGCCTCTGATTCTTCCATCATCCTGAATTTTAACATTACCGAGGGCGAAAAAGTTTCCATATCGGCGTTTCGTTTTGAAGGCAATACCGTATTTTCCGCGAGAACGCTCAGGAGCCAGCTTTCCCTTAAAACCAGATCCCTGGTAAACGACGGCGCTTTCCAGGAGGCGAAACTCGTCGCGGATATCGCCGCCATTACGCAGTACTACCATGACCGGGGGTACATAGACGCCGAAGTTGTCGATGTTACGCGGGAAATAGAAAGGGACGCAAGGGGAAACAACAACCTCATTCTGACATTCAGGATTAGCGAGGGGAGGATATACACCTTCGGAGGCGTAACCTTTGAAGGCAACCAGATTTTTTCGACGGAACAGCTTTCCGCCCTTATAAGGTCAAGGGTAGGCGAAACAATCAACGCCCGCAGGGTGGAAACGGATCTTCAGCGCGTTTCGGACCTGTACTTTGAGAACGGTTACATTTTTAACACGATCAACAGGGAAGAAAAAAGAGATCCGTCCGCAGGGGTTGTTTCATTCAATGTCGCCATAGTTGAGCGGGGCAGGGCGCATATAGAAAATATCATTATCAGGGGGAATGTGAAAACCAAAACCGAGGTTATTCTCAGGGAGATACCGCTGGAACCCGGCGACGTGTTTTCAAAAACCAAGGTGCAGGAAGCCTGGCGCAACCTGATGAACCTCCAGTTTTTTTCCGTGGTAGCGCCGGAAACGCCGTTCGGCAGCGAGCCCAGCCTTATGGATCTTGTGTTCGTCGTTGAAGAACAGCCGACGACGGATTTACAGTTCGGCTTTACATTTTCAGGCAGCGCCGACCCGGAAACCTTCCCCATTTCCGGCCTTATAAAGTGGAACGACCGCAACTTCAGGGGATCGGGCAACCAGCTCGGCGCTGAAGGAAACGGATCGCTTGATACCGCAAGCGTTTCCCTTAATTATAACCAGCGCTGGATGTTCGGCCTGCCGTTCTCGGGCGGTTTTGATTTTTCCGCGCAGTGGGCGAAGCGCCTTGCGGCGATGAACAACAACCCGCCGTTCTTCGTCGGCAATGAAACGTTCGCCTATCCCGACGGGTTCGCGTCCTACGACGAGTATAATTCGGCAAATAAACTGCCTCCAAGAGAATTCCTCATGGAATACAACCAATGGTACTTGTCCCTTGGTTTCTCCACGGGATACCGCTGGTTCACCCGTGCGGGAACCCTGGCTCTTGGCGGGGGTATCAGAACCGGTCTTATCCGGAACATCTATGACGGCGGAATCTACCGCCCCTTTGATCCCGCCCTCAGGGAGAGGAATAACGAATGGACGCCGAAAAATTCGCTCTGGAGCACTCTCTCGCTGGATCAGCGTGACATATACTATGACCCTTCAAGGGGGTATTATGTGTACGAGCGTTTCGGCATTTACGGCCTTCTGGCGAACGGTATAGAGCGCGAATATTATCTGAGAAACGATATCAAGACCCAGTATTTTTTTACCCTGTTCAATCTGCCGGTGTCGGAAAGATGGAACTTCAAGGCCGTGCTGGGATTCCAGTCGGGCCTGTCGTTTATATTTAAACAGCCCGGGCGGGACCCCGACGGCCTGCTCCCCATGGTAGAAGAGTCCAACCAGCTTTCCGTTGACGGGATGTTTGTCGGCAGGGGCTGGAGCATGGAGTACCGCAACAAGGGGCTTGCCCTGTGGGACAATTGGGTGGAACTGAGGTTCCCTTTGGTGCAGGGGGTGCTGGCATGGGATTTCTTCTTTGACGCCGCCGGCGTGGAGACGGTTCAGGGCTTTTATTTTGCTGACGGTAATTTTACGATTGACAATATGCGTTTCAGTTTCGGCGGCGGAGTGCGTTTTACCATGCCCCAGTTCCCGTTCCGTTTCAGTCTTGCAAAACGTTTCAGGACCAAAGACGGGGAATTCATCTGGGAGCCGGGAAGCCTTTTCCGCGGCAATAATCCGGGATCAGGAATAGATCCCGTTATCTCGTTCGCAATTTCGTTTTGAGGAGTATGGAATGAAAAAAATTATTTTGCTTCCGGCGGTGTTTTTCCTTGCGGCTTCCCTTTACTCGCAGCAGTTGACCCGTTTTGCCGTTGTTGATCTGCCCAGGGTGTACACCGCTTTTTTCCGCGATTCCCGCGCCGTTCGCGAATTTGAAGAACGCAGCGCCGCTATTCAGGCGGAAATTGACAAGATGACAAGGGAAATTCAGGAATTAAGATCAAAACGCCTCGATTTTGTAAACCAGGGCGACCAAAACGGGGCGCTCAGGCTGGAAGGCGAAATTTACCGCAAGTCCGATTTTATGAGGGAATATTATACGGTAAAGACAGCCGAGCTTGAGGATCAGCGCAGAAAACTCGCGCAGTCCGACAGTTTCATGGAACAGGTGAACGCTGAAATACGATCCATAGCGGAAAGCGAAGGCTGCACCATTGTGCTGCCCGTAAAGGACGCGATCTGGTACAGCCCCACGGTGGACATAACCAACAAGGTTATTGAAAACCTTGTCAGCAACTCCCGCAATAACCGTCGCTAACCAACCGCTTACGCAATGCCCGAAAACCGTTCCAGCCCCATGCTGGATCAATACAGGAAGATAAAACGCGATCATCAGGGCGACGTTTTATTTTTCCGGCTGGGCGATTTTTATGAAATGTTCGCCGAGGACGCTGTAGAGGTATCCTCGCTTTTAAGCCTTACGCTTACCAGCCGGAACGGGCTGCCCATGTGCGGCGTTCCCTACCATGCGGCGAGGGCCTATATAGCGCGGCTTTTGAAACACGGGAAAAAAGTTGCGATATGCGAACAGCTTGGCCCTTTCAAGGGCTTAGAGCCGGGCAAGGGGCAGAAAATTATCGACAGGCAGGTTGTCGAGGTCATTACCCCAGGAACCACAGTAGACGAGGATTATCTGGAGCAGGGCTGTTCCAACTACCTTGCCGCTCTGGCCGTGGCAGGAAGTGCCGCCACAGGCGGCGCCGTAGACGGCGGTATTTGTTCTTTCGCCTATATCGATCTTTCAAGCGGCGGTTTTTACGCGACGGCTTTTCCTGCGGCGCGTTGTTCCGACAGGCTGCGGCAGGAGCTTGAGCGCATACAGGCCAGGGAGATGATAGTCCAGGAATCGCTTTTGGAAGAGGAGCCGTCTGTAGCGCGCGCCCTTCACGAGCGTCCGGGCCTGGTGCTTAACCGCTGGGCCGACTGGCTTTTTGACCTTGACCGTTCAAAAAAAAGGCTGTTGCGGCAGTTCAATGTTTCCAGCCTCAGGGGCTTCGGCCTTGAGGATAACAGCCCCCAGCTTATCTGCGCGGGTGCGCTTCTTGACTACCTTGACGACACGGCAAGAAGTTTGCTTCCCCATGTGCGGTCGATCACGGTGTACACGGATAACGAATATGTAGGGATAGACGAATCAAGCCAGAGGAATCTCGAACTTGTGAAAAATTTAAGGGACGGCGACATACGTTTCACCCTGCTGGAAGTCCTTGACGAAACCCGCAGTTCAATGGGCAAGCGCCTGTTAAGGCGCCGCGTCCTGCACCCGTTACGCGATCTGGGCCGCATACGGGCGCGGCAGGACATGGTTGAAACCCTCTACCGCGATCAGGGGAGTTTGAGCCAGATGAGAGAACTGATCGGGAGAACGCCCGACCTTGAGCGGCTTTCCTCCCGGCTTGCTATGGACAAGGCGCACGGCAAGGATATGCTGGCGATCAAAAACGCGCTGTTTTCATGCAAGGCGATCAGGGAACTGATCGACCGTCTGGGCATCGTCTGCGAAGCAGACACCGTCTGCGAAGCAGACGCGTCTGCTGAAGCCGGTGACAACGGTTTCGCAAAGCTGGCGGAACTTGCTGAAATTCTTGACAAGAGTATTTGCGATGATCCTTCGATATTGCTTACCGAGGGGAATCTGATCCGCGACTGTTATTCGCAGGAGCTTGATTCTCTTAGAAAACTGAAAGATTCAGGCAGGCAGCTTCTGGAGGCTTATCTTGAGGAAGAGAAACTGGCGGCGGGCATCCCGGGTTTAAAGATGCGCTACAACCGGCTGATAGGGTATTATTTTGAGGTCGCGAACGCCCACACAGGCAAGGTTCCGGCGCATTTCATCCGGCGGCAGGGCGTTGCCGGGGGCGAGCGTTTTTCCACGGAACGCCTTGCGAACCTTGAAACAGAGATCAACAGCGCCTCGGACAAAATAATCGATCTTGAGCGCCGTCTTTTCCTGGAGATACGGGAGAAGGCTAAACATGCGCTTGAGGAGCTTGCCCGAGAAGCGGGCCGCGTCGCGGAAATTGACGTTGCCCAGTCGCTTGCAAAGGCCGCCTCAATCCGGGGCTGGACTCGCCCGGAAGTGGACAACTCGAACGCTCTGGAAATTTACGAGGCGCGGCACCCCGTTGTCGAGGCCCATCTCGGAAGCGGCGAGTTTATTCCCAACAATATAATTTTGAACAGCGCTGAGGCGGCCCCCTATTTCGCGATGATCACCGGCCCCAATATGGCCGGCAAATCCACATACCTGCGTTCTGCGGCCCTTATCGCGCTTATGGCGCAGATCGGCTCTTTCATACCGGCAAGCCGGGGGCGCATAGGGCTTTGCGACAGGATCTACTGCCGCGTGGGCGCGTCCGACAATCTTGCGCGGGGAGAATCGACTTTCCTTGCGGAGATGAACGAGACCGCATATATACTCAACACGGCAAGCGAAAAAAGCCTTGTAATAATGGACGAAGTGGGGCGGGGTACCGGAACCAACGACGGCCTTTCCATTGCCTGGGCCGTCAGCGAGGAACTGCTTGACAGGGTTAAATGCCGCGCTTTTTTCGCGACCCATTACCACGAGCTTTCTCTTCTGGCCCATCCCCGCATAGTAAACCGTTCGATGGAGGTGCTGGAAAAAGACGGCGGCATAATATTCCTGCGCAGGCTGAGGGAAGGGCCGACCGCCGAATCCTACGGCATACATGTGGCGCGGCTTGCGGGGCTGTCGTCTGCCGTGCTTGAGAGGGCGACTCAGATCATGGGCAAACTGAAAACAAATAGCAAAGAGCAGTTAACAAATAGCAAAGAGCAATTAGCAATTAGCAAAGAAGAGAGAAGAGGGAAGAGGGAAGAGAGAAAAAAGGAAGAGGATGTTGTTAACCATGAAGAAAGTCAGGTTAACAGGGCTGTTTTGAAGGAGTTGAGGCTTGTTGATCCTGATAAAATCACGCCTCTTAAAGCTTTGGGGCTTATTAGCGAATGGAAACAACGGCTTTCCGGCCAGGCGGCTGAAAAGAAAGCCCCGCAAAGCAAAGATACGGATAGAAGCCTTTCGTTGTTTGATTAGTACTTTACTCGCTACTTTTTCTTAATTTGTAAATGCGGCCCCTTGACAAATACATAATATTAAGCTAAATAATCAATATTAATAAATGAGCCTTATCCAAAACTGAGGTTTTGGATAACCCTCACATATTAAAGGAGTTTTTATGAAACGGAGTTTTATTGTTTTTTTGTTTATCATAAATTGTGTATTGGCTTTTTCTCAGGATAAAATAGCGTTATGGAAAGAATATTTTAAAGTAGGCATTGACGGAGCCTCTAATTTTATAGGCAGGGACAAATCCGCGCTGCCAAATGATTTAGCAAACACTTTACAACGCATTACTTTAAAAGATGACCCCCAACACGAATATAAGCTGACCAGGGTAGTCTCGGACAACAGCGGTATATTGAGTGCTTTCGCGATGCAGAAAATAAAAATTACAGAAAATTTCTATATTACTAATAAATCACTTATTAATAAATGGGAAATTGAAGTTCTTACAAATAATGTTGAAAATGATTTGGATATAATGGCCGCTGTTAATGATATAATGAATGGATACGCACAAAAAATAGAAGCTCCCCGCGTACAGGAACACTGGTACGGGCCTCCTTCTGTAAAAGGGCGGTTTATATGGCTTTGGAAGTCAAAAAATCTAATTGTGACAATGAGTCCGTCCGATTCTTTTTGGGTCTGGGATAATTCACCGTTATACCTTACGATTATAAAGCAGCAATAAAATTAAAAGATGACAAGCGTTATGAATACCACCGTGATAAGGTGGGGCAAAAGATTTAACCCTTACAGAATTTGAACAGAACATGCGAAAGGCTGTTGCAACAGGGAAATCATTCTGTCCCGCTATGCCTGTGTAGCATTACTGTTGAAATACCTGTCGATAGCGGTGTTAATTATGGTATTAATGCTTTCACCTGATATTTTTGCCTGTTTATCAAGCATATAATGTTTTTGCGGAGTTGTGCGAAAATGAATTTTTCCTTTAAGTATCGTTGTAATATCATAAATGATACCATTTTTCAAGCGTTCTCTCAGCACTGAGGAAGACACCCATCTTACTCTTTTCCCTTTTCCCTTTTAACTTTTCACTCGTTTGGTGCAATCAAAATGCACGTTTGCGCCCTATATATATAGAGAGAGAAGAGAGAAAAAAGAAAAGGGAAAAAAGCAAAGGGAAAAAAGCAAGAAGCAGGGAGAGCCTTCCATCTTACTTTTTTCTTTTTTCTCTCTTCATTTTTCTCTTGTAAGGGGGCCAGAGTATGGATACATTAAACCGCATTGTGTTTTTTCTGCGGGAGTTTTTTTTCCAGACAGGATGCGTTGTCTGCGGGCAGCCCTGCGCTTCGGTTGACGAGGCGTGGTACGGGCTGTGCGGCAACTGCCGGGCGGAGATCGAAAGGGAAATTCTTGAAACGCGGGAAATGGAATCCTGCGATTATTGCGGCAAGCCGCTTATCTCCGAGCAGGGGCGCTGCCTTGAGTGCAGGCGGGCAACGGAACGCGCTTTTGATAAGGCAATAGTCCTGTTCCCTTACGCGGGAAAATACCGGAAATTGCTCAGAGGGTACAAATTTGACAAACAAATAGCCCTGGGGAATTTCTTTGCAGAAATAATAAGGCGGACGCTTGAAAAAAAAGGCATACCCCCTGAAACCAGGATAGTCCCCGTGCCTCCCCGTCCGGGGAAGCTCCGAAAAACAGGCTGGGATCAGGTTGAATACCTCGTGAGGCTGCTGGAAAAAAGGCAAAACAAAGAGCGCGGTTTTTCCGTCAGCCGGTGCTTAAAAAGGCTGAAGTCAAAAAGCCAAAAAGAGCTGAACCTTGAAAATCGCCAAACCAACCTCAAGGGGCGCATAATACCGGTAAAGCAGGCGCCAAAAACAGCCGTTGTCATAGACGACGTTATGACAACAGGTTCTACGCTCGACGCCTGCGCCGCCGCCCTGAAAGAAAACGGCGCAGAAACAGTCTGGGGGCTGTGCCTCTTTTACAGCTTAAATAATAAATAAAAGGTAATAGATAATAAAGGAAGAGACTGAATCCTTCTTAACTTTATTATTTATTAGTTATTAGTTATTATTTAGTTTGTGGGAAATTTACGCGACAGGTTAAAACGGATTCAGACGATTCAACAGGCCCATCCGGCTAAACAGTCCCAGCCGGCTAAACAGGCTCCGGTATCCGCAGGCGCGGATATTTCCGCTTTCCTTACATGCGGCTGGTCTTCTGCGGGCTTTTTGACATTGAAGCGCGAAACGGATTGCGGCCCGTTCACGCTCCCGCACAATATGCCTGTTTCCGCGTGTACGGTAATGCCCGGTATAAACAGCGGGACGGCGTATGAAAGCCTTTTGTTCTTTGACCTGGAAACAACGGGGCTTTCAACCGGGGCCGGGACAATAGCTTTTCTCGCGGCATTCGGCAGATTTATTCATGACGGCGCGCCGAATGGCGTATCGGGAAAATACGTTCTCAGAATCACCCAGTACCTGCTTCTTGACTTCCCCGGCGAATACGATTTTATAAAAGCGCTGTTAGGTGAAATTACAGACAGCAGCGTAATTGTCAGCTATAACGGCAAAAATTTTGATTCCCCGATCCTCAACGCCCGCTGCCTGATGAACGGGATTCCCCCGCATGAATATTGCCACGCGGATCTCCTGTACCCCGCAAGAAGGCTCTGGAAGCGGCTTCTTCCCGACTGCCGCCAGGGCACTGTTGAAACCGGTATTCTTGGGATTGACAGGGAAGGGGACGTTCCCGGTTCGATGGCTCCTGAAATATGGTTTTCATTTCTAAAAAACAAAGATCCCCAGCCGCTCATGGGAATCTGCGAACACAACCGCCGTGACATCGCGGGCCTCGCGTCAATTTTTTGCGCGATGGCCCAAATTGCCGAAGACCCCGCCGCCGCAGCCCAAAAAATAAAATTTGACCTTGCGGCCTTTTTGCCCCGCGCGCGCCTCCTTTTCAAGGAAGGCAAATACAACGAGGGCAGGGATCTGCTCTTTACGGCGGCCTATTATTCCGCGTCCGCGATTGCGCGGGCGCTGGCCCTGCGTATGCTGGCTATAGACAGCGAATGGCGTCAAAAGGACAAGGCGTTGGCCCTTGATCTTGCAAGTCGCGCCCTGCAAATCCTGCCGCCTGACTCGCCCCTGCGGAAAGATTTTGAACACAGGGAGGAAAGATTGCAAGAGAAAAAAGAAAAATGAAAAGGTAAAAGATTTTTTCTCCCTTCTCTTTTCTCTCTTCTCTTTTCTTTTTTATTTTGCTATACTTGCCCTGAGGTGAGTTTCCCCCGTCGTGCTGTTCTATTTTTCGCTTTTCTCTGCGCTGCCTGTGCGTTCGTTTACGCAAGGGATATTGTAATCGCCGTTCTGGACGAGGAACTGGGGCTGCCGCTGGAAGGGGCGGTCGTTTCCCTGCGGGACGGAAAGCAGTTCCATTGCGACAGAAACGGCCTGGCAAGGGTCAGCCTGCCCGATAACCGACAGACAATAGTGCAAGTAACATATCCGGGTTATGACGCGAGGCGTATGAACATTCCCGCCGCTGCTGAAGAGGGGACAACAGTTGAACGCTTCACCGTTTCGCTCAGGCTGGGCGGCGTCATGCAGGCGCGCGAATTGGTGGTGGAGGCTGAAAGGCCGCAAACCAGCGAAACAAAGAGCGGGCGCAGCGTGGCGATTTCCGAAAAGGAACTTGAACGTACATCCGAAATCGGGATCATCGAGGACGTGATGAATTCCGTCAAACTGCTGCCGGGAGTCGGCTATACGGGTATGTTCGGCGCGATGCCTTCCATCCGCGGCGGCGATCCGGGCGATCTTATGTCGGTTTTTGACGGTTTTTACCTTGAACGCCCGTACCACTGGGTCGGGGCCGTTTCCATTTTTGACCCGAAAATGGTCTCCAGCGCGAGGCTCTCCCACGGGATTTTTTCCAGCCGCTACGGGCATACCATTTCCGGCCTGCTTGAGGTAACGTCGAAATCGCCGTCAACTACCGAAGTGGAAATGGAAACAGCCATAAGCACCAGCGCGGCAAGCCTTAACCTTTCGTACCCTATTAACGGGAAGGGCGGCGTACTGTTCATGGGCAAGGTAACCTACTGGGATACGCTTGTATGGACGGCAAAGGGCCTAAGCCGCGTAATTGAAGATGAAAGACTCGCCCAGATCAACTCGGTATCGACTTCCCCGTACATCAGAAGCGCCGCTGTGTCGGCTAACTACCGCTTTACCCCGGACATGGAAGGGAGGCTGAATTTATTTTTCGGCAGCGACGGCGTAGGGGCGAAGGCAAGCACCCAGTACGATGCCGACGAAGACGGGGATGTAAGGGGCCATATAGACCTTATCGCCGACTACAACAATTACCAGGGCTTTCTCATTTCGGGCCTTACCGCAAGCCCTTCACCGTCTGTCGCCCTTAAATTTACGGGCGGGGTCGGCTTTATCAAAACCATAACCGACGACATAGTTCAAAACGAAGTTACTGTAAAGTATAATCAAGATTTTCTGGATTCGCTTCCGCTCGCGTTACGGATGTTGACAGCGGGCTCCTCGGAATATACCGCTCCCGACGCCAATGTAAAACTTGAATTGGAACATTCCATATTCAACGCCCAGGGCAGGGCGGACATGGACTGGGATTTGGGAAAGGGTTTTATCGCCGCCTTCGGAGTGCAGGAATTATACTCAATGTGGTCGCAAAATCAATATATTGATTTATTGATGGAATTCAGGCTTAAACAGATACCGGAAGAATACAAGTCGTCTTTGCCTCCCGAGTTTGAGCAGTATTTGCCTTATGTGCCGGACAACCTGTCGCTGATGATGCCCAGAAAATTTGACAGCAATATTTTTAATCAGGGGCTTACAACCTCGGGCTACGGCCTTCTGGAGTATACGACTCCCAACAAGCGTTTCGGCGCGGAACTCGGCCTGCGCGTGGATCACCTTTATTTTATTGGAAGCGATTTTACCGCCCAGACCATGCCGGCCTTTAACCCGCGCCTTAACCTGGACTTTAACCTTTTTAAAAATAAAGGAATCGTAGATTCGCTGGATTTCACAATAGGCACCGGTTTATTTTCTTCAATTAACACGCTTGTAAGTTTTATTGAGAGAAATGCGGGTATAGGCGACTATGATCTGAAATTCAACCGCTCGTGGACTTCCATCGCGGGTTTCAGGGTGGATGTCGCGCAGGGCTACAGTTTTAACATTGAGGGGTACTACAAGCATGTTTTTGACCGTGCCTATGTAACCGCCAATACTTACGCGGAAAATATCGCTCCTATTTTCCACTTTGACGGCGTGGGCAACGTATACGGGTTTGACCTGCAATTGCAAAAGCTGGAATCCAGGTACTGGGACGGCTGGATTTCATACACTTTCACCTGGGCAAAATATTACGACCCCTCGGGCGGGGGGCAGGGCGTAAGCATGGGAAGCACCAATACGAATAATGAATGGTACTATCCCTCGTTTCACCGCTTCCACAACTGCAATATTGTGTTAAACATAAAACCCACAAACAGGTTTACTATTACCAACCGCTTCGGTTTCGCGAGCGGTCAGCTTAGAACCAGGTCGATAGTGGACCCCGTAATTTACCCTTATCCGGTACTGTTCGTTGATGAAAACGGCGATGTCAAAGTTATCCAGAAATACAGGCGCGACACCGTGGGCCGGGTTCAAGAGAGGGCGCCGTGGGCGTTGCCCTGGGACATTAAATTTTCATTTTTCCTCGCCAACCGGAAAGGGGGCAGGGCAAGCACGGAAATTTACCTTGCCGCCGAGAACCTTACGTCTCTTTTCTATAGCCCCACTATGGAAGGCAACACCAGATTCAACGAATACACCGGCAAGGAAGACCCCTCCTCAAGCGGCAGTTCCGGAGGCGGCGCTTTTGACTTCCCCATACCGATGGTGTCGTTCGGGTTCAAATGGAGATACTAAAAAAATTAGGAATTAGGAGTGAGGAATTAGGAATAGAAGAATATTTTTCTTCACTTATTCCTAATTCCTCATTCCTAATTCCTAATTATTTGAAGGTGTCTGTGTTTACAAACATCTTGCGAACGGACCAGCCTTGAACCGAATACACAAGATCTGAACCGGAAACTGTCACATAACGCTTCTCGTTCTCGTCGGGAGGGCCGAAACGCAGCGTTTTTGTAACGCCGCTGCCCAGCTCCATCTCGATGCGGGCGGCGTTGAACAGGGGATCGGAGGCGCTGACGCTGTCGATAAAATCATCGCCCGAAACGCCGAGAATGTCCTGTATGTACGATTCCACTTTGCTGAAATCGGGGTTTGCAAGCTCAAAGCTGAACGCCCATTCCCTGCCTTTCCTGGTGAAAGTTTGGGACGAAGTTTTTTCCGGCGGGTACACAATAAGCTTTTGAACGTCCTGAACCCCGAGTTTGCCGTCTTCGTTTTCGGGAAAAAGCCTGAGGTTGTACCAGAAGTTTTGCGCGGTATTCGTGTAGGTCGAAAACCTGTCCTCGCCCGAACGGGCCTCGTTCTGATCCAGCCTCCTCAAATACACGTTCCGGCCCATGACATCCGCCTGCCCGATAAGCAGGTCAAGGAGGGGAGGTCCCGCGCCCGCCGATACGGTAATTTGCGCGGAAGCCTTTTCAGGGGTAAGCGACAGGCGCTCGTGGGAAGACGCGCTTGAAGAACGCACGGGGTACGAATCCCTTTTTGTCAACGCTGAGATAAGGTCATCCACGCGGGCAAGCCGCGCCGGATAGTCCTTCCCGCCCCGCGTGACAAACCACTTTCCCCCGTTGCGGGCAAGCGTAAGGGTTTCACCGTCTCTTGTAATGCCGATCCCCGTGATCCTGTCGGCCTGGCCCGGATCAATCCATGAGTAGAGGTCGGATCTTGAACCCCTCCGCTGGGGATCAAAAATTATTGTTAAAATATATATGACGGCAAGCGCCGCTATAACGGCGGACAGCGCGGTTATTTTGTTTTTATACGTCATTCTGCGGCTCCTTCTTTCGGTGTTTTTGGAGGTACTGCGCCGCCACCAGGCGCGACGGGAGTACTAGCTCTGACGCGCCGCATGTCCGTGCGCCGCCGCCTCCAGGCGAGCAAAATGCCTGCGGCAATAACCAGCAGGGGAATAAGGAAAATGTTTACAAGCTGTGTCAGGCGCATCGCGGCGGCCTTCCTGCCTGGATCGGTAATCCTGTCGAGCCTTTTGGAGCCTGATTCCCTTGAACGTATCTTGATAATGTCGTCGTCGTTGCACAGCCAGTCCGCGGCCTGGACAAGGAAGTCGATGTTACGCTGTCCGTCCGCGACATTCATAAACGACGTGGCAAAATACGTGTTGCCGACAATGATAAGCCGCGACGGTTTCGCCTGGGCGGGCATGTCGGGAAGCTCGGAGCCGTCTTCCTGTTCCGGCTTCGGCCTGTTGGCGAACCACGAGGGGAAAACCCCCGTAAGGCTCGCCCCGAGTATCTTCGCGCCGGAAGTGCTGTCCGCGTCCTTGTCAAACATCATCGGCAGTTCGGGGCTTGTATAAAAAGGCTCCCTCATCGACCATGAATTGTTTGTGCTGGAGAACAGCGCCACAGTGTCAACGCCTTCAACCGTATTTAATTCAATAGGGCTTGGCCAGTACACATCCAGGCCGTTAAAATTAGAGCCTACCGGATGCGCGGGGTTCCCGTTTTCGCCTAACACCCTGAACCATTGAGGATAAATAGTTATCCTCCTTATATTAGCTCCCGAAGACGAGCGGGTCTGGTATTGCATTGTCAGGGCGGTCGTGTCCATTACGATTTCCGGCAGCACCGTTACGCCGTAAGACGAAAGCATGGACAGAAGCCCCCTGTCGGCGACGGGCTGCGCGCTGAGGTCGCTTTCGGTATTGATACGGATGCCGTTGGCGGTAATGAGGGCCTTTCCGCCGTTCCGGATATAGCTTTCAAGCCGGTACAGTGCCGTCTCGTCAAAACTTTCAACCCCGTCAAGCGCGAGAACGGCGGGAATCGTTTCGGGGATTTCTTCCGCCGGATTCAGCATCCTGAACTGGTATCCCGCCTGCATATATGCGGTAAGCATAAACTGGTATTCCTGGCTAAAGCTTCTGGGATCGGTTCCGGAGAGCAGCCCCAGCAGGCGGGATCTGCCCCGCACCATCGAGCGGATACGCGAAGTTAAATCGTATTCAAGGGTTTCCAGGGAAAACACTACGGGCATGACCTGCACTTCGTCAAGGTACTCTATCACAATTCCGGTATACACGGTTATCAGGCTGGCCTGATCCTGCTCCACGGTCTGTAACTGCTGCGGGAGAATCCCAAGCTGCTCGACCTCCTGGGTCAGCCGCGCCTTTGCCGGGTCCCTTACCGTAAACTGGATTTTCCCCCTGGAGTAGTTTGCGTATTCCTGCAGCAGGTCTTCAATTTCGCCGGGAAACGGGTATAGCGCCCTGAGTTTGTCCGACAGGAAATAGGTTATCCGCACCCTGTCGGGGATTTCATTATGGAGATTCCGCGAAACGTCCGAAATGGTATAGCTTTTTCCTTTTGTAAGATCCAGCCTGAACCACAGCCGCCTGCTTACCAGAAAGGTAAGGGCTATGACCGCCAATATCATTATGCTTATTGTAGAAGCCTGTTTTCGGGTCATTTTAGTTCCACCTCCTGAACAGTATTACCCGCGTGGTGATAAACAAAAACAAAAAGGCGCTTGCAAGAAAGTAAATGATGTCCCTTGAATCGAGCAGCCCTTTGGCAAAACTTTCAAAATGAAACGAAAGGGAAATAAAATTAACAAATTCGGACAGCCAGAAGGGGAGTTTCATCGAGAAGGTCAGGGTGTTAATCAGCATAACGGCCATCAGGACGACGGCGCTTCCGAGGAAGCTCCCCGCCTGGTTTTTTGAGAGCGACGACAGGAGCAGGCCCAAAGCGACGGCGGAAGCGCCCATTAAAAACGCGCCGACATATTCGCAGACAATAACGCCCGCGTCAAATTCGCCTAACGCGGACAGGCAGAGGGGCAGGGGGATTGTAAGGATCAGCATCATCGCCAGAAGGGCGAAAGTGGAGAAGAATTTGCCCAGCACCAGTTCCCATTCGGAGAAGGGCATGGTAAGCAGAAGCTCGATGCTTCCGGTCTTGCGCTCCTCGGCCCAGCTTTTCATTGTCAGCACGGGTACGACAAAGATAAACATAATGGGCAAAGTCCCGAAATAAGGGCGCATGGTGGCGACGTTCATTGTAAAGTAACGCTGTATAAAGAAAATCCAGACCGAACTGAAAGCGAGAAAGAAAACCGCCGCCCCGTAAAAAGCGGGGGCGTTAAGGTAAGAGTAAAGTTCCTTGCGGGCGAGCGCGAGTATCCGCGATTTCCCCTGGAGCAGGCGGGCTGTATACCGGTTATCCATTCTTTGGCCTCCTTGTTTGAGCGTCCGAGGTAAGCTTCACGAAAATATCCTCGAGGCTGAGTTTTTTGCGGTTCATGCTGATTATTCTAAAACCGTTCTCGACGGCCCAGTCAAAGAGCGCCTCGCCGGTCGGGATAAAAGAAACCGAATCGGCGGCGTTGCTCACAGGCGAAAAGAAGCCGATTTTTATCAGGCTGTCGTCCATCAGATCGACCGAGACCGAGCTAATCTCGTTTCCGAGCCTTTGCAGCCTTTCGGCAAAGGAGGTAGTTGCCGCGAGGTCAAACGCCGCCTCCCGCGTGAGTAAAAGTTCCCAGGTGTCGCCGCCCTTCATGTTTCTGGCGATTTCCTCAGGCGTGCCCTGGGCGGCTATTTTCCCTTCGTTGATGATAAGCACCTTCTGGCAGATCGCCTCGATTTCCTGCAATATGTGGGAAGAAAGCAGGACGGTTTTTCTTTTGCCCAGTTGCATTATTAAGGAACGGATTTCGATGATCTGGTTCGGGTCAAGCCCGTTGGTAGGCTCGTCGAGGATAAGTATCGGCGGATCGTGGAGTATGGCCTGTGCCAGCCCGGTGCGCTGGCGGTAGCCTTTTGAAAGGGTGTCGATTTTCCTGCTCCGGTATTGCATGAGTCCGCACGCCTCGAGGCAGGAATCGACGGCTTTTTTCCGCTCGGGCGCGGGTATCAGCCTCGCCTCTGCTATAAAGGACAGGTATTCGTCCACGGTGAGGTCTTCATAGAGCGGTATGCTTTCCGGCAGGTAGCCTATGCGTTTTTTTACCTCGACCGGGTCTTCGTCAATCCTGATTCCGTCCACGAGCGCTCTGCCGCCCGACGGGAAATGGAATCCGGTAAGTATTTTCATGATAGTGGTTTTTCCCGCCCCGTTTGGCCCGAGGAACCCAAGCACCTGCTCTTTTCCCACGGAAAAGGAAACGTCCTGCACCGCCTTTACTTTTCCGTAGTTTTTTGTGAGATTTTGTACTTCAATCATGGAATGAAGCTACACGATATTGGCGGGGTTAGTCAAGGGGAGGGGGGGAAAAATCAGCAGTTTTACTTTTACGAGAAAACCTCTAATAAAGAGGACATGGAGGCATCCATCGGAAATAATGGCGTTATGGGCAATTAGTACATTTGATGCCTC
>Ga0268262_10002143_pt1 | contig 23262 bp, 22 predicted proteins | sample TergutNc150P3_FD_190354 | JGI IMG/M metagenome (GOLD analysis project Ga0268262, IMG submission 190354) | Nasutitermes corniger P3 segment gut microbial community from laboratory colony in Florida, USA - Nc150 P3 (SPAdes) (version 2) | ecosystem: Host-associated > Arthropoda: Insects >...
ATGCAATACGCCCCTGTATTTGCGTAATCATAATTTTGTAAACGAAATGAATATCTGTGATGTAAATCCGCAGGATGGTAATTCCCTCAATACGTGGTAAATTCTCTTATAAAAACATTCCTATTGAAAAGCATCTCCGAGGATAAGCTCCGCCAACACCGCCCGCTTTTCGCCTAAGATCCTTGTGTAGAATAAAATATATTCCTTTTCGCCTTTAGGAGCTAGGCGGCGAATTTCCGCTTCTGGGACAACTTCAACGCCTCGTTTTTTTAAAGTGATTTTGCCAGCATTGTATTTTCTCAGCATAGCTTTGACATGGTTTGTGGAGAGCGAACTTTGTTCTATGATTTTATAAGCGGTAAATCCATTGTGCTCAGGCGGCAGGTTTTCGCAAGATAGGTATGCGAGCGTTGAATCTATTTGCCAGAAGCCGTGTTTTTTTGCCTCGCTCAAAAATAGATGGCTGCGCACCAAAACGGGATTCGGCTCCAAAATAAAATTGCCAAGTTTTTTTACCTCTAAATTTATACCCAGCAATTCGCTTTTCTCGCATTGCCATTCAAAGGTTTTGTCTTTGCACACAGCCACTGCACGCACCATACCTTTGCCAAATACTCCGCTTAACATAAGGCATTCCCGGCAATCGCTTGCGTTCCCAAGATATAGAACATCGCTTTCCTTTGGGAGTTCGTTTTCGTTATATGCGGGCGGTAGTTTCACCATCCCGCCGCAAAATTTTTTGGAGAGCTCCAATATGCTTTCAAAATTTGGATTTAACCCGCCACGTCGCGCTGGGTCTATGCAAAAAAAATCACCGCCAGCAACATCTAAAGCATTTTGCAAAATCGCCCTGTGAGGCAAACCCAGGCGTTCCATATTTTCATCGAACATCAAAACCCTTTCTGAGGCTATATCCACGCCGCTTGCAGCAATGCCAGCGGGCAGCCAAAAACTGTCCCCACCCATGCCGCAGCATAAATCCATGATTTTAGCACCGCTGTGCCACAGCTTTGCTTTATACTCCGAAATATCCTTTGCCGTTGCCTGCTCATAAGCAAGCCTATCGCAAATTAAGTCTATTTTTTGCAAACTGAATTTTTCCCTTATCTTTGGCAAAATCTCAAGATAATGGAGCAGTGCGTGCCTTTCTTGCGCATTGAATTTTTGTGACAATTTTTCTGACAGTTTCAGCGGGTCTTTTATCAGTGGCAAACATTCATCCGCGATGGAGCGCATTTCTAAGAGCCGTAAAAACTCTAAAGCCTCTACGTTTAATCCCACAATTTCCATTCTATTCCGTAGGCAAATCTTACGCCTGGTGGCGTATAGCCAGTTTCCGGTTCCATCAAGCTGTTGTTCATATTGTCAATTTTGGCGTAAAGAATAAAATTTTGGATTTGCATGGAACTTTTGAAATTGAGAGAGAGATAATTTCTTAAATGAAACGGCTTGGCTGTGTTATCATTTTCAAGCGCGTAATTCCACCTGTCGCCAAACCAGTCAGCATCAAACAGCACACTTACTTTCAAACGATCCTGTACAAAACGGTTGCTCCAGTAAACGGCACCTTTATAGTAAATTAAAGGGAGATCTATCATGCTTGTGCGTGAGAGATTTTTCCCTTGCTCCGCATAAAAACGCCAATTCCCAAGCTCAAAGCCAAGCCGCAAAAATAAATCCCTGTTCTCTATTGGTCCAGCGTTTGCCCATTTAAAAGCGGACTCTGCTGGAAGCGAACCATACCATCTTTTAGGGATAGCCCAAAACGGCATAATTGCATTTTCAGATTTTTCTTGACGATAGCCTATTCCGTAGAAAACATTCTCATTTAACTTATATGCAAAATTCATTTCAGTTCTTTTTCTTTTTTCAGGTTTTAATTCACTATTTGGAAACGCGATTCTGCCCACTCGCAAAATATGGGTTTCCTGTATGTCTGGGAAGCGGGTATCTTTTTGATAATCTAAACTATATTGCAAATGCCAAGGCAAAAACACAGTTATACCAGTGTGGAGCGAAGGCACAACATCAACAGAATCAAAAAAAGAAGCATTTCTTTGCAAACCGGACTGCCCTCTGAGCGCAAATCTCCACAGGGTATCGTTTATACCTAGCAAAACCAATTGCCTGTCTTGGTATAATGGTATTGCTCCGCGTTCTTGAAAGCGAACCTCAGGCAAATAATCCTTGCTTCTCAAATATTCGTAGCGAACACCTATATAAGGATTCAAAAGGCTTTTATGGGAAATTTTGCCTTCACCGGTTTGCGCATTGTAAGTTTCCAAAACTTCCGTTGGAAAATAAATGCTTTTGGCATCCAGCCTGGAATAGTTTAACTCCTGGGTTGCATAACGGTGGGAGAAATTCAGTTCCCAACCGGGTAAAAATCTATAATCCCAAAGCAACCTATAAAAATTTGCACCGCCTTTAATTTTATATGGCCTTTGCGGGAAATCTATTAAATAAGTTACAGGATCTTTTGCGAGAAAATCCCTTGTTGCATCATCATTGTCCAGCCATAAAAAACTTGTCTGCGCGGTTATGCTTGAATTCGGAAAAATCCACGAAATTGCAGGGACAAAGTGAAAGGAATTATATGCTAAATTTCTGCCTGTCATGGGAACTCTGAGGGAATCTCTTTTTAAAGTTCCGGTATAAAACTGGTTTACAATATCTTGGTAAATAAAATTGTCGCTTATGGGAACCATGTGTGAGGCAAGCCCCAAGGAAAAAGCGATGGAGTCCAAAAGCAGCCTATTGAAATTCAATGTGAAAGCATTGCCTTCCAATCCATAACGCTCCCATAAGAGGTAAGTCACCGGCGTGTCTATGGGGTTAAAATTTTCTTTGAAAATCAGATTTCCATTGCTAGCATTTAGAGACAGTCCATAGCGTTCATAAATTGGCGGAGGAGCATAAAGCCCTGAAAATCCAAGCGGGAGTCTTTTTGCAGGTTCGGAAAATCCCATAACACCTGCTCCGGCATCCGGCAAACCCATAACGGAAAGCCCGTTAATCCAGTAAGCCCTGCCACCTTCCATATCATATTCCTTTGTGAGCATTCCGTGCTCATGGTGGGCATAGCGAGCAATAGAAGTCTCCGCGCCATAAACGGAAAGGGCAAGAAGTAACAGAAGCAGAATAAATGGCATGTTATTTAAAACGAATATAGAATTCTCAAATAGCTTTTATATCTCGCTTTGGAAATCAATCCTTTTTGTATTCTTTTTTGAACGGCGCAGTCGGGTTCGCTCTGATGTTTGCAGTCTTTGAATTTGCAATCGAATAAATCCTTTTCAAAAAAACCTGGGAAGCAGCGGGCAAGGTCGTCTGCGTTTAGATTCATAATGCCAAGAGCGCGAATACCCGGCGTGTCTATAACCGCCCCGCCTTGCGGCAAATCCAGATAAGAAGACGCAACGGTTGTGTGCCTGCCTTTGCCGTCCTTTTTTCTGACTTCGCTCACGTTCTGCGAAGCACCGGGCACCAGTTGGTTTATCAGGGAAGATTTCCCAACTCCGCTCTGCCCGCTGAACACAGAGATTTTGCTGCGCAACTTTTCCCTCAATTCCTCTATGCCAATTCCTTTTTCCGCACTTGTGAAAATGGCATTATCCGCTAGTTCAATGAACTCCTGAATTTCGTCAGAAATATTTTTTACCAAATCGCATTTGTTTAAAACCAAAAGAAATGGAAGGTTATTGAAATTCGCAGCGAGCAAAAAACGGTCTGCAAAACCAAAGTTAAAAGGTGGGTTTTCAAGGCTCATCACTATTGCAACTTGGTCTATATTCGCCGCTTGCACAAGGGTTTGATTTTCCCTGGAGCGCGGCCCAGGGCGGGTTAAAACTTTTTTGCGAGGCGTAAGCCCAATTATAAAATTTTCATCTCCCGCTCCGCTTTTGCCTATATTTGCAAAATCCCCAACAGCAGGAAATTCCTTTGCCTCGTCCACGGATTTTGCCAAGTAAAAGGCTTTTATCTCTTTTCCGTTTTGCAAACGCACTTGGCAAGAACGCCTATGCACGGAAAGCACAAGCCCTTTTTCCTTTTGCTCGCTCAAAAAATTTTCTTCAAGCGGTTTTAATTTTTTTCTCCTCGCTTCTTTATTTTCCCTGCTCCACCGCTCTTTCAGCGGAAGGTGGTCCAAAACGCCGCTTTGCATACTCTGCATGGCATTTACACGTTTTTCGCGCCATTGCCTACGCTTCGCTTTTTGCTCATCATTCATACAAATTTTTCTTTATTTTTTTTATTTCTAAATTGAATGGAATTTCCAATTTCATTTTTTCTTCAACGGATTTGCAAGCATAGAGGGCGGTGGAATGGTCGCGGTTAAAAGATTTCCCTATAAATTCAAAACTTTTGCCCAGCAAACTTCGTATAAAATATATGGCAACTTGCCTTGCCAGCACAACTTCTTTGCTGCCGCGCCCTTTTACCTTTAGGGTTTCAACTGGAATACCATAGTTCGCGGCCACAGCCTTTACTATTGCGTCCATAGAAAGTTTTTTTTGAGAATGTGAAAAATGCTCTTCTAAAATTTCCGCCGCCATTTCCAAATCGGCGTTTCTATTGTTTTGCTTAACCTTAAAACTTATGGTGCTAACTATTCCTTCTAAATCCCTTGCTGTTCCGCTCGTTTTTTCCGCTAAAAAGAGCAAAACGTTTTCATCTACGTTCAGCCTTATCATATCGAATTTTTTTCGCAGAATAGCCAGCCTGTCAACAAAAGCCAAGGTGGAAATCTGGACTATAAGACCGCCTGTTAAGCGAGAGCGGAGCGATTCGTTCAAGCTCTCAATATCGGATATTGGCATCTGCGAGGCTACGATTATAGGCTTGCCGGAGAGCAACAAGGTGTTGAAGATTTGAAGCAGCTCGTGCTGCGAAGCTGTTTTCCCTTCTATGTTTTGCAAGTCGTCTATTATTAGCATATCCGCATTGCGGAACTTTGCAGACATCTCCTCTATGGGCATGGAGTTGTTCTCTTTTTTTTGCTGTATGTTTTTCACAAATTCTTCTGAAAATTCAAGAGCGGTTGAGCAAATAATTTTTGGATGATTTTTTTTTGAGTGCAGTGTATTTGCCACGGAGTGCAGCAGGTGCGTTTTTCCAAGCCCAGTTCCGCCTACCAGGACCAAAGGGTTGCCATGAGACTCATCATCTTCGGCTATAGCTTTGCAAGCCACATACGCAAGCCTAGAAGACTCGCCTTCTGCAAAAGTGTCAAACCTATATTGCGGAGATATTTCCATAGAGAGGCACGTAATTTAGAATTTTTCTATATTACCCCCTGTGGATTTTGATTTTCTTTTAGACAAGGCTCGCATAGTTGGGTCAGTATGGTGGCTACCTCTAGTTTTTTGGGTAGTTTACTTTTTTTGGTGCCGCTTTTTGGACTATCCAGCGGAGTTGGAAAGAAATATCAGAGATAATAGGGTTTGGCCCTATCTGCCTATGTATTGGACCATCCGCAATAAAAGGATTATACGCTCGGTGAGCCTTACGCTCTTTTGGGTTGGAACTTTGCTCGGCGCTTGCGTTTTATATTCAGTGTTCCCGCATAGGCATCCCTCGTTATTGCTAATAGGCCTGGTGCTATCCTTATTCATAAAAACCAAAATCCGTTATTTGGGAACTAAAGAGATGATCCGTTTGCAACGAGATATGTATTTTCAACATTACACCCAATTGGCAAATAGAGCTGTGTCTAAGGGAGATGAAATTTCTGATAGCGAGCTTTTAGCAAAGACTCGGTGGCAGCATCACAACGACCTTAGATTGGCAGATAAAGAAGGGAAACTTTTGCCATTTTTGAGAGGTGAAGCGAAACTATAATGGCTAGCAATGGTTAGTGATTGGAAATATGCGGAAGATACATTAGACAAAGTGTCGCGCACTTTCGCCCTCAACATCAGAGTTTTAGGAAAAAATTTGAGAAAGCCTATTCTCTTGGCATATCTCTATATGCGGATGGCAGACACCATAGAAGATGACCCATCCTTACCAGCTGAGGAAAAAATTCGTCTTCTCAAAAAATTTTCGCAAGCTCTTAATTTGGGCGGGAAATATATAAACGAATTTGTGAACTCCCTGCCGCAAAACTGGAAGGATAGCGAAAAAGCCGACCGTGCCTTGTGCTATAACGCGGCCATTGTTCTCCCTCTGCTTTCTGAATATTCAGAGCCTGTTGTAAAAGCCGTCAAGAATGGCGTTGATGAAATGTGCAGGGGAATGATGGAATTTGTTGAGAGGCAAGAAAAGCGAACAGACAATTGGTTCACCCTTGAATGTGAAGCCGATTTGGACAGATACTGTTATTTTGTGGCCGGGCTTGTGGGCAATATGCTTACCGAACTCTTTTGCATCAACGGTAGGAGCTTCAATGAAAAGCGGCAAAAAAAACTCCGGGAGTTATCCGTTTCTTTTGGGCTGGCTCTGCAACTCGTGAATATAATAAAAGACATACAAGAGGATTCTTTGAGAAAAGTCTGCTTTATCCCTATGGACTATTGCCGCAAACATGGGATAAAATCCGTGCAGGAATTTTTTTCGCCGGAATTCTCGCCGGAGAAAAAAAATTTGGTAATAGGCGAGCTGACAAAAAAAGCAAAGAAGCATCTGCTGGATGCAAAGAATTACATAAAAAATTTGCCGCGTTCTGAATACAGGATGCGCTTGTTCTGTCTGTGGCCCAGTTTGATGGCAGCGGATAATCTGCGGGTTATAGGTGATGGCAGCATTATTTTTGAAGACGGAAAAAAAGCAAAAATAACTAGAAAAACAGTCAAAAAAATAATTCGGCGCTCTATGATATTCGGTTGGAGCAATCTTTGGATTGAAAAGGAATTTTCTACCTTTCCACTATGTTGCGTTTAATAGTTTTAGTTTTGGCAGCATCTCTTTCTGTGTCTTGTGTGTCCAGTAAACCGGAGACGGAAGGTAACAGTCAAGATAAGTTACAAGCCTTGGAAGCTGCATACCAACGCTTGCTCAATATCTCGGCAAAAACTTCTAGGCCGGATAGCGTTTTGCTCTTGCTCACAGATGATTCCCGTTTTTGGCTGGAGAACATTGAACGAGCCGCGCTTTACGAAGATGCTTTTTATGTTGACCAAAGGCCTTTCCATGAAATTTTGGTTATTGTGGCTTATCGCTTGCTGCTGAGGGAAAACGTGCTCTCGGAATATCCTGACTACAGGATGCTCAGATTTGCTCTTGGCGAGAAAGGCATTTTGCGCAGAGCAAAAGACCTGAAACTCGGCCCCTTTGAAATTAAAAACGATAGGGGGAGCCGCGGGTTAAAAGAAAGCCCCAAAGTTCCCGTAATGATTTTTAGATGGGACGAAATGCGATGGAAATTCGACCTGCCAGAGAGTATGCAATTGCTGACCAAAGGGCTTGCTTCCATAGGGGTAAAAAAGGACTGGTCTAGCTCCAAAACGGCAATTTACCTGCTGGATAAATATTACCGCAATGTATTTTTTAACATAGACGAAAGTTTGCTGAACCCCATTCCTTCTATTTAAAAAATCATAAGTAGTTATTTCACAGAGTAGCTTTTAATATAAACCCTGCCACAAGCCCTATTCCTGCGGCACTCGCAATCCATGTGAGCGGGGGCGTTTTCTTTATCCAAGCAGGCGGTGCTGGCAAAGGCATTTCTTTGCGCACGGAGCGCAGCCATGAACTTAAAGGCAGCAAAAGCTCGCGCGGCAAACCGCTCATTATAACATCCAGCTCCACTAAACAGCCATAAGCCGAACTCACCCTTTTGGCAGGTTCTTTTGCGAGCATTTTGCATATCAGGCGTCTGAGTTCATTTGGGATATTTTCCGTGAAATCTGAGGAAGATATGTTTTTGCTCAAAATATTTCTAGAAGTTTTTTCAACATTGTCTTCCCTAAATGGATGCTTGCCGGTTAGCATTTCAAAAGCTATTATCCCAAGGCTGAATATATCGGAAAGCTCGGTTGCGTTTTCCCCTCTGACCTGCTCCGGGCTCATATAAGCCGCTGTTCCAATAACGGTTCCGGGAATTGTGATTTCCTGATTTTCAATGCGCGCAATTCCAAAATCCAAAAGTTTTGTTTGCCCCGCAAAGTCAACCATTATGTTCCCAGGCTTTAAATCCCTGTGCACAAAACGCCTTGTATGCACATGCACAAGCGCATTCAGGCAACCCCACAGCACAACGCACACAGCCCAAACGGGCATAACGGGCGACTTATCCAAAATTTGCCTTAGGCTCCAGCCATTTATGAATTCCATGGATAAATTCAGCTGCCCTCTCTCCATCCAGTAGCCATAAACCTGAACTATATTTGGATGGTTCATAGCTGCCAAAACCTGAACCTCTCTATTGAACCTCTGTATTAAATCCTCATAACCGCGCAGCGCGAGCTGCATACGTTTTATAACGAGCATTCTATCCAAGGAAGGGTCATGGCAAAGCCAAATTTCGCCCATAGAGCCTTGCCCAATGCAGTCTTGCACGGAGTATTGACCTATTTTTTCTGGGGCTTTAGCTTTACTCATTCAGGGAGCCTAACAAGCATTAGCAAAAAAAGCAATTTGCTGCTATCGCCGGAAGGCAAAATTTCGCAGAGGGAATGTTCGCCGTTCACCAGAAGATGGGTTTCTTCGCTGTCGCAGATTTTTAGAATTTCCATTAGGTAGCTGGCGTTTATCCCCAAGTGCAAAGGCTCGCCATTTTCGGGATTTTCGTAAACGCAAGCTATTTTTTCCCTTGTGCGGCGAGAGCCTACGGCTGAGATTTTTATCACGGAATCCTGAATTGAAAGCCTAGCGGTGTGGGTTGTTTTGTCTGTTGAGGCATTTACCCTGTGCAAAACATCCAGCATTTCTGCCGTGTTGAATTTGATTGAGATAGGCAGGTTAGCTGGGATAACCGGCCTCCACGAAGGATATGGCCCCTCTAGCAGTTTTGCCGTGATAGTTACATTAGGAGTGTGAAACTTCAAATAAGTTTCAGAGAAATCCATAGAAACCATTGCTTCGCTGTCGCCAACAGCAGCTGTTGCCGATTGCAAGGCTTGTATTGCACGTGGCGGGATTATGGATTGGCGGGTAAACGAAAAATCTTTTTCGTTTTCCGGTTGAATATACACCCTTGAAAGACGATGGCTATCGGTGCCCACGGAGACTATTTTGGAATCTTCCGCTTCCAGCAAAATGCCTGTGAGCGAAGGGCGGCTGTCGCTGTTTTTGCTTGTGGCAAAAGCAACTTTCGCCAATAGATAGCCGAGATCCGGGACCTTAAGCTCAACGTGGCAGTCCGGTTCTATGACAGGGGTTTTTACAAAGTCTTCGGAGTTTCTGCCTGTGAGGTCTGAGTCTCGCTCTTCGCCCCACGAGACGGTTAAGTTTAAGCCATCTGTGGAAACTGCCAGCTCTCCATCCGGTGCGTTCAGCACTGTTTCGGTAAAATCTATGGCGGATACAGCTATTTCTCCGTTTTTCTCGCCATTTACCTGAACATTCAGGCAAAGCCCAAGGCTTGTGGCATCGTTTGTGGAGATTTCAAGATTATTCCCTTTTAGGCGAAGCAAAAAACAGCCAGCTATAGCAATAGCGGGTTTTGCTGGCACAACCAGCTTGGCAGCAGCAAGCGCTGGATGCAAAATTGACTTTTGAGCAGAAAATTTCATAGGAATAATATAAAAAAATCAATAGTTGCTGTAACGGATAAAGTAGGTAGCTACAACCACAACTACGGTTGCAATGGCAACAATTATCAAAACCCCGTTGTTTGCCTTAACCGGTTTGTGCAAGTTTTCAATTTTTTCCCTACGGGCTTGTGCCCTGCGTTCCTTACGGCTCATAAAAAATCTCCAAAGTGGCTTTAAATATGAAATATAGCAATTTTCTATATTAGCAAAAATGAATAAAAAGCGCAAGATATTGCAGATACACATATATTCGAAAGGCACAGATAAGCCTACGTTTTATGGTGTCTCAATGAGGGTGATATTCGGTTGGTTGCTAGGGCTTGCCATAATAATCGTTGGTTTTGTATTTTGGTTGCCGGACAACATGGTCAATCTCAAAAATTTTCGTGTTTTAGATATATCAAAAGAACAAAGGTCAATGCAAGCGACTGCGAGCAAATTGGAAAAACGAATTGCCGAAGCAAATACGCAAATAGAAAACGGTCGCAGTTTAAGAGAAAAGACGAATGTATTGGCAGGGATTTCTAACACGGATAAAACTGAGGAAGCGCCCAAGACTAAAAACTACAGAGGTAAAAGGACGGTCACAGATTTGAGCAGAATAGAAAAATCATCGGAAACCTTCAGAAGGATGCGTGACATGCTTTTAGAGAACGAGCAATATACAAAGAGCTTGCCTTTGCTGCACCCTGTTAAGCAGCATCAGAAAATAACCAACAAATTTGGGCTGGTGCAAGACCCTTTGACCAAAAGGGAGATACCGCACAGAGGTTTGGACTTTGCCGTTAAAGAGGGCGATACTATTATAGCCACAGGTGATGGCATAGTTGAAAGCATCACCAGCAGCAGAACCGGTTTTGGCACCACGCTTGAGATTCAGCACGCGCCGCACATAAAAACTCATTACTCACATCTGCAAAGCGTTCTTGTACAGTCCGGGAAACCGGTGAAAAAAGGGCAAGCAGTAGCGTTGGCGGGCAAAAGCGGCAGCGTTCTGTGGCCTGTTTTGCATTATGAAGTTCGCTATGACAATCAACCTATAAATCCAGAGGATTATTTTATTACGCAGTAAGCCGGAGATTGTATGAAATACATAGAGTACATGAAACATATAAATTTTAGAAAAATTGCTCGATATATTTTAATAGCAGTTATTTCGTATTCGGTGATTTTTAGCCTTACATGTACTTATGGAATGCTAAAGACTTACAGTTATGGAAAAACTATTTTAAAAGATGTTAAGTCGTTGGAAAGCACGCAACCTACGCAAAGCGCATTTATGAAAAATTTGCAAAAAACCAGCCCAAAGCTGGAGATTAAGCAAACTTTTGTCCCGTTAGATAGCATTAGCCAGCATTTGCAAAAGGCTGTTGTGGCTGGCGAGGATGCCAGTTTTTATTTCCATCCAGGTTTTGATATAAGGGCAATAGTGGAAGCGTTGGAGATGAACCAAAAGCGCAATAAAATAGTGTTTGGTGCAAGCACCTTGACTCAACAGCTTGCAAAAAATATGTTCCTGACAACCGAGCGTTCTTGGGAGCGAAAATTCAAAGAGATAACTTATGCAATTTTGATGGAAAAATATTTGGGCAAAAACAGGATTTTAGAGCTGTATTTGAACTATGCGCAATGGGGTCAGAGCATTTTTGGTTGCGAAGCCGCGGCGCAAAACTACTATAAAAAATCATGCGCAAGCCTGAGCTTGGACCAGTCCGTGAATTTGGCTGCAATGCTCGCAAGCCCTGGCAACCATCATCCTGAGATGAAAGACAACCGCTTTATGCGCGACCGCCGGAACGTTATTTACCGCAATATGTTCCCGCCAAAAGATTCCCTGTTTGTTGACAGCTTAAAGAGCCTAACCGCCCCTGACCCAAAAGACAGCGTGGACGTGGAGCAGTAAGTTTCGTTGCAAAACGACAATCACCCGGAAATCTCGCATGATTACATAAACCTCGCGTTTGTTAGGCTTCCCAAGTTCAAGAAAACGATAGAGGAATGCGAGAGCTTGCAGGACAAGCTCATTTTTTCGCTGTGCCATGCACACGCAGAGGGACTGGCTGAAGGCTTGGCGAAAGGTATTCTCAAGTCTATGGGTTTTTCCATTGCTCAAATTGTTAAAGCAACAGGGTTGTCAAAAAAAGAAATATTAGCTTTAAAATAACAAAACCCCCCCACCTTGCGGTGGGGGGGTTTTGTTTTGTTAGGTGGCTAAATTATCGATTAGTCGTGATCATAACCTATAAATATCTGAAGGGTTTGGCCAGAGCCGGAGGGGGCCTTTGCGCCAACTAGAATTAAGGCATACCAATTAGCACTGGTTTGCAGGTAATAAACGCCTTTTGCGGTAACTCCTACGTTATTTACCTGTTGATATGATGCAACATTATTATAGATAACTGAAGCACTTGTAGCTGGTGTGACATTACTTGGAAGTGTGTAAAAAACGCTTTGGCTAGTAGAACCAGCTATGGCATTTTTTAATTTGGTAGGACAGCTAACAGCACAACCTACTGGCGTAAAGAGATTGGTGCCATCATATATCAAATCTATCTTATCTTTCACGATTCCAACAGTACTAATAGTGAATGGTATATTTGAACCCCCTTTGAATAAGGTATCTATATCCAAGAAAGATCCCGGAGTAGCATTAGCATCGCCAAGGGTTACTGTATATTTAGCAGCCCAACCGGCACCAGTTAGATCATCTAGTGTCCAAACTTCTCCACCATTTCCAGAAGAAGAAGAAGGCTGCTGACATTCTGGAAGGCTTGGGTTATCGGTGCAATCCTCGTCAGGATCATCGCCGCAAGCAACCATCAAGGAAGCCATAAAGCCTACCGCTGTCATAACGGCAAATTTTTTCATTGTAAACATAGAAACTCCTATTTTGAAAATTTTCGCATATAAATATAGTAAATTTTAATTGAATTGTAAAGGGGAAAACTTGTTTAGAGCTAAATTATCGCTAAAAACACAAAAAGCCCTCGCTTTTAACGAGGGCTTTGGCTTAATACCTTAATGTTTAATTACCACCGCCTCTTTTACCTGCATTGCTCTGTTGAGCGGCAGTTGCTGCTACGGGGGCAGCTACAGCGGGTGCTGCTTTTGGAGCTTTTGGAGCTTTTTTGCCTTTAGCGGCTTCAGCGGCGGCGTCTGTGGAATCCTGGATTCTTTTGGCTTCGGCTTCGGCAGCGGCGTTAGCAGCGGCTATGGAGTCTTGCCTTGCTTGTTCTAGTATGGCGTTTTCGGCAGCGGCAGCGGCTTCAGCAGCGGCAGCAGCAGCGGCAGCTTGTGCAGCAGCAGCAGCTTCTGCTTCTGCTTTTTTCTTATCTTCACAAGCAACTAAGGCTAGGGCTAGGGATACAGCGAGTGCTATTTTAGCAATCTTATTCATTTGAGGAACCTCTTGGTTAAGCTTTTCGTGCCAAAATATAGAAAAATATAAATGCACTTTCAAGGGTAAAAATTAAAAAAATCGTTTTTTTAGCTTTTTTACTCCAAAAACCTAAGCATACGGCTTTTTTCGCTCATTTCCGGCAGGGAGTCTATCTTGGCTAAAGCAGCTTGAACGGAGCTTTCCTTAGCTTTTTCCGTTGTAACCACTATATCAACCTTGTCCCTGTTTTTGGTGTTTTTTTGCAAAATGGACTCTATAGATATCTGATTTTCGCCCAAAATCCCCGTTATTTTTGCCAAAACGCCGTAATTGTCCTTTGTCACAAAGCGAAAATAATAACGCGTGCAGGTTTCCCCAATGGGGACCAATTCGGCAGAGTTTTCCTTTTGGAACCAGCCCATTTGCAAAGGCTCCCTATGCCCAAATTCCGTGGAACGGGCCAAGGATATAAGGTCTGCCACCACCGCGCTCGCAGTTGGTAGCTTGCCGGCTCCCGCGCCCGTCTGCAAAGTAGGCCCCAAATTGTCGCATTGCAGGTAAACGGCGTTCAGCACATACTTTACGCCCGCCAGCAAATGGTCGCTTGGCACAATGCACGGGTGAACCCTTGCGTCTATTTTGTCCCCAACGCGGTTGTAGATGCCAAGGAGCCGCACAACGCCGCTCAATTCCTGTATAAATTGAATATCCTGCGCGGCAAGGTCTCTTATTCCGGTTACATGGATTTTTTCAAAATCGACAAAACGGCCGCTGCAAAGGCTGGCTAAAATCGCGGTTTTGTGGGCGGAATCTATGCCGTCCACATCAAAAGAAGGGTTTGCCTCCGCAAAGCCCAGTTTTTGGGCATCTTTCAAAACCTCTTCAAAAGAAAGCCCTTCCGTGGCCATTCGCGTTAAAATGTAATTGCAAGTTCCATTGATTATGCAGCTCAGGGATTCCACTTTGTTCCCCAGCAAACTCTCCTGCAAGCTGCGAATTATGGGGATTCCTCCGCCTATTGCCGCTTCAAAGAGCACGTGGCATTTTTTCTGCTCCGCGAGCGGAAAAATCTCGTTGCCATGTTTTGCGAGGAGCGCTTTGTTGGCTGTCACAACATGTTTGCCGTTTTCGAGCGCTTTGGAAATCCATTTAAAAGGCAGCTCATAGCCACCGGCAAGCTCGCATATAACCGTTATGGATTCGTCTTCCAAAACAGCGGAGACATCTGTAAACCCTTTATAACCCTTTTCCTTAAAAACAGCAAGTTCTTCTTCTGTTTTGGCAACAACTGCGGCAATTTCCAGGAGGATGCCAAATTTTGCGTGAAATTCCTCCCTTTTTTGCTCTATTATCTCAACCACCCCGCTGCCAACGGTGCCAACTCCAATTATACCAATACGCATGTGGGGAAAATAGTAAATAAAAACCCCCCTTAAATGGCGATTTTTAAACAAAATCACCATTCCTCCCCCCGTTTCTCCGCCCGCAGGGCTAACGGGGGGAACGCCACAGCGAAATTCAGGCTTATGTTAGTGGCTCAATTAAGTAAATTTTTCTGCTAAATTGCCTTAAAATAATCAATAGTTTTTTTCAACCCGTCTTCTAAGTTTACGCTCGGTTCCCAGTTCAGGATTTTTTTTGCCTTGCTGATGTCCGGTCTGCGTTGTTTTGGGTCGTCTGCGGGCAGGGGTTCTTTTACAATTTTGCTTTTGCTGCCGGTCAATTTAATCACTTTTTCCGCGAGTTCCAAAATCGTGAATTCGCTCGGATTGCCTATGTTTATGGGGCCAATGCTTTCCGTTTGCTCCATTGCGCGCATAATGGCTTCTACCAAGTCGCTCTCAAAGCAAAAAGAGCGTGTTTGCTGCCCATCGCCGTAAACCGTTATATCCTTGCCCTGCAACGCTTGCACTATAAAGTTGGAGACCACCCTGCCATCGCTCGGATGCATCCGGGGGCCGTAGGTGTTGAAAATCCGCACTATGCGTATATCCACTTTGTTTTGGCGGTGGTAATCCATAAACAGTGTTTCTGCAACGCGCTTGCCCTCGTCGTAGCAGCTGCGTATGCCTATGGGGTTCACGTTCCCCCAGTATTCCTCGGTTTGCGGGTGAACGCTTGGGTCTCCGTAAACCTCGCTTGTGCTCGCTTGCAAAATCCTGGCCCTAACCCTTTTGGCAAGCCCCAGCATATTCACCGCCCCTAAAATGCTCGTTTTTATTGTTTTTACGGGGTTGTATTGGTAATGCACCGGAGAAGCTGGGCAAGCCAAGTTGTAAATCCTTTCCACTTCCAAAAGGATGGGTTCGGTGACGTCGTGGCGTATAAGCTCAAAACGGGGATTGCCCGCTAAATGCTCAATATTTTTTTTGCTGCCGGTGAAATAGTTGTCAAGGCAAAGGACATCGTGCCCCTGCTCTATGAGCCTGTCGCATAGGTGCGAGCCTAAAAAGCCCGCTCCGCCGGTGACTAAAACACGCATATCACACCATTGTGGCTTTTAGCTTTGCGTCTGCAACGCGGTCTTCGCCCACAAAAATTTTTGCGTCAAAGGAGATTATGCCACGGCGGAATTCCTCCAACTCGGCTTCAATCCTCAACGTGTCTCCGGGCCTAACGGCGCGGCGGAACCTGCAAGCATCAACGCCCATAAAAGCTGGGCGCTTGCCTTTGGATTCCTCTTCAAATTTAAGGTATGCCATAATGCAACCGGTCTGTGCCATAGCTTCTATTTGCAGAACACCCGGCATCACTGGGTCGCCTGGGAAGTGCCCCATAAAATAGGGTTCGTTGAAGCTCGTGTTTTTTATGCAGGTTATTTTTGCTTTCTCCGCATTTGGGTCAAAGCTCAAAACTCGGTCCACGAGCAGAAAGGGGAAGCGATGCGGCAAAAGTTGCAAAATCGCGGCGTAGTCTAACAGGCAATCTTTTGCCTGCGGCTTGGGCAAGGTTTCTAGTAGTGACATAGTGGGAATATAGAAAAAATCATCTATTCTTCCTGACTTTCACCGGCAAAATTCCCATAGCTTCGCGGTATTTGTTCACCGTTCTGCGGGCAACTTTTAAGCCGCGCTTTTCCAAAAGCTCTGAAATTTCCTGGTCGGAGAGAGGGCTTTTTTTGTCTTCGCCATTTATGAGTTCCTTTATGCTGTCTTTTATTTTAACATTGCTGACCTCTGTGCCGTCTTCTTGGGCAACTCCAGCGGAGAAGAATTTTTTTAGCTCAAAAACTCCATAAGTGGTTTGAACATATTTCCCGTTTGTTACCCTGTTCACGGTGCTTATATCGCGGTTTATTCTAGTCGCTATATCCTGCAAAATCATTGGCCTTAGATGTTGTGGCCCGCGTGCAAAAAAATCGTATTGAAGGCGAACAATGGCGTTCATAACCAAAAGCATTGTCTCTTTGCGGCTCTCCACGCTTCGCATAAAAACATTTGCGGAGTTTAATTTATTTCTTATCCAGGATTTATCTTCGCTGTTAGCCGATTTTGTTTTCAATAGGCTTTTATAAGTTTCGTTTATCTTTAATTTGGATTTTGTGCCATCTCTAAGCGATACGTTAAAGGAACCGTCTGTTTCCCTTTCCACAATAAAATCCGGGGTTACATAAGAGAATTTGGAAACCTGGATTTGCGAGAGCGGGTGAGGGTTCAGCTTTGCCACCTCTTTTAAAGAGTCGGTTACTTCCTGAACGGAGATGTTCATTGCCTTTGCTATTTGAATGTAGCGCAATTCCAACAGCAAGTCGTAATGATTTTCCAAAATGTTGATTGCCGTTTTTGAAAAACCTGGGACTCTTTTAGCCTGTATTATAAGGCAGTCGCGCAGGTCAAAAGCACCTACTCCGGGCGGTTCCAGGTTGCGCAGTATCTCAAAAGCCTCCCGAACTTCTTTGGGCGCTTTTTTTAAGAGCTTTTCATTTTGCAAAACCGAATCTATGGCTTTTACCAAAGGATTTTTGTCTAAATTTGGTCCTTTGGCTTCGTTTGAATCGTTTTCTTCGCGCAAAAATCCGTTATCGCCAACGCAGCCTATCAAATATACAAGGCAGTCGTAAACTTTTTCCGACAGGTTTCTGTCCTTGAGCTGGTTTAGCAGATATTGCTGAATATCCAAATCATAGCATTGCGGGCGTTCCCAGTCGTCCTCGTCAGGGTCTCGGCGGCTAAAATCCTCCGGCTCGCTATGCTTAAAACCATCTTGAAAATAACCGTCCCAATCCAAGTCGCTTTTTTTTTCCGGCTCGTCTAAAATCCCTCTGTCGGAATCTTCCCAATCATCAAGATTTTCGTTTTCGCTGCTTTCACCCTCTTCGCTGTTTTCGCTTTCTTCGTCGCTTTCGTCAATTTCCAAGAGAGGGTTTGTTTCCAGCTCCTGCTGGATGGCGGTTTCCAATTCCAAAGAGTTCATCTGCAAAATCTGCGATGCAAGTATGGTTTGGGCAGATAGCTTTTGGTCTATCTTCATTCCTTGCGATATGTTCATTTGCATAGGCATTGCGCAACTTGATTAATGTAGAATTTTTTTCTATCTTTCCATCGTGTACATATCCGCAAATGCGTTTCTTTTTTGCTTGGGCCTTGCAGTGCTGTTGGGTTGGTTTTTTGCCTGGGTTTACAATTACAGAAAATTGCACAAAGCTCCAAAGGATGTACCGCACAGATTAACGGAAACCATAGGCGTTCCGCTTATATATACCGCTAATTTGCAGCAAGACGGAACCGCTGTGAAAAGATCTGAGCAAGAAAGGGTGTGCTCCGAGACGGATTCCTCGATTAAAGATTCCATATTGGAAAAATTGATAGCTCTTTTCCGTAGCCGCTTGGAAAAGGAAAGCGACAAAATTCTCTCTGTCTGTTACTGGGTGTTCAGTGGCGAGGGCTTTGCCCTGAGGATTTGCAACAGCCCTTATCGCGTGAGCGAAAATCTATTTGTGTCTGAAGATGACAGATGTTTTTCAAAAAAAGAATTCAATTGCTGCGGGGAAGAAATCCCCATAGACGTTTTTCAGTCTGAAAATCAAATTGTCAATTCCATGGCGGGCGCTCTTGTTTCTGGCAGCGGAAAAAGACGTGGCTACATAACCATAGACAGCACAGACGAAAGAGTGTTTAGCGATAAAATATATTTGGAGTTGCGGGAACTCGCAAGCCTTGCAGAAAAAATGCTCAGAACCCTAGATTTGAATTTTAAGTTGAACAAGGAGAATAACCTGTTTCACGGGATACTTAAAGATATTTCGGATTTATTCCGTTCTGCTTCAAAGGGAAATCTCATCGCAAATCTGTCCAAAATTTTGCAGGATAATTTCAGGTTCGATAGATTGATGATAATCACGCCGGACGAAAAGGAAAGAGATTTGTGGCATATTTCGGAAGCGGTAGGGGAACAAAAGGAAATTTTTAAAGGCATATCTTTTAATGTTCATGTAAAATGCCTGTTATACGAACTTTTGGCAAGGAAAGTTTCGTCTGTAAAGGAGCAAAAAATTTCAACAGACCCTTACATCTGTAGATTTTACGAAAACGAACCAAAAAATTTAGAGCTTCGCTCGCTTTTTGCCGTTGTGCCTCCGGTGCAAAACAATTCATATCCATTAGTCATTGTGCTAGAGAGCAAAAATGATAGCGTGGTTTCTTCAACAGACGAGGCTATGCTGAGTTGCATTGTTGCCTGTGCTGCGCTTAAACTCTCGGATATTCAAAGCAAAGACGAATCCAGGCTAAAAGATGAAAGCGACTGGGCTGGCATAGATTCAAACGGTTTAGGCAATCTTCTGAGTTATTACGAAACGGAAATAGATGATTTGAAAAACAGCGATGATAGCATTGGGATTTTGTTTTTTAAATGTATTCCCATAAAAAAAGAGAACAAGGTTGCGGATTTCAAAAAAATTCCGGAGGTTTTTAAAAGTTTAAAAAAGGCTTGGAACGGGCGGCATTTAGCGATGATTGGCAATGATGAAATTGTGTTATCCATAAAAGGCGATTTTAAAGAGGATATTTTTAAAATAATGGCAATGCAAATGATAACAAGCGCAGAAAGTATGCTCTCCGAACATTCCCTGTTTGTGAAGAGCTATACAATATGGCTGGATAATGAAAGATTGGAAGAAATGATGAAAAAAACAAAGCAGCCCAGTAGATATTTGTTTACGGTTACTGTCACGAAAAAATTTAGAGAGATGCTGGGAGACGTGTGATGTTTGGTGCCATAGACTGGTTTGTGCTTGCGGTGTATTGGTGCCTCTCTATTTTTATAGGCTTGTACGCCGCGAGGAGCAACCGCTCTTTTAAGGATTATATGCTAGGAGGCAGTTCAATGCCTTGGATTCCTGTTGGCATCAGTTTAATAGCCACTTCCGTCAGCGCAACAACATTGCTGGGCGTTCCGGCAGATGTTTTTGATGTGGACATGACTTTTATAATGACCAATGTCGGGAGTTTTCTGAGCATTTTGGTTGTTGGGTGGCTGTTTATCCCGCGTTTGAGAAAAAGCGGGGCGCAGAGCGCTTACGAAATTTTGGAAAAAAGTTTTTCCCGTTCCGTGCGCAGGATTGCCGCAGTGTTTTACGCGATGCACTTGGTTTTGAGAACCGGTATTTTGTTGTTCGCTCCGTCTTTGGTTCTGGCCCCCATTTTGCAAATTCCGGTGTGGGCGGCTATTTTGATTTCTTCTGTTGCTGCTATTATATATACGTGGTATGGCGGTTTTAAGGCTGTTGTGTGGACGGATGTAATGCAGTTCGCGGTTTTTTTAGGCGGCGGGATTTTTGCGCTTTTTGTTTTGGCAAACGGCATAGGCGGGTTTGGGGAGCTATCGGCCCTTGCGGGCGAGAGCGGCAAAAGCCATTGGTTCAACGCTTCGTTGGATATTTCCAACGCACGAACTTTGCTCTCCGCAGGCATTGTGTATGCTGTTTTAGAAATTGCCATCAGGGGCTGCGACCAGCAGTTTGTGCAGAGATATTTGAGCTGCAAAGATGTTAAGGCTGCAAACAGGTCTAGCATTTTGTCTATGGTGCTGGGCCTTGCTGTTTCGCTTTTGTTTTATTGGCTTGGAGCAGCGTTGTTTGTGTATTACAAGGTTAAGCATGTGAGTCCGCTCCCGGAAAATTTGGCGGTCAATGATGTGTTCCCCTATTTTATAGTGAACAGTTTGCCAAGCGGTTTAACCGGGCTTTTGGTTGCCGCAATTTATGCGGCGGCTATGAGCAGCATTTCCAGTGCGATACACGCTTTGGGGAATACAACGGAAAAGGATATTTTGTGCAAGGCGGCTGGGCAGGAATCCATGTTCAGAACAAAGCTATGGATTGTGCTTTGGGGAGTATGCGGAACCTTTGCGGCGTTTGTCGCGGCATCGCAAGAAGGTTCGCTTTTAAAGAATGCGTTATTTTTCACAGGGCTTTTCACAGGGCCGCTCCTCGCGCTTTTTTTGCTATCGTTCTTTGCCACTTATCTGCGTTCATTTTCGGTTTTAGGCGGTGTTGTGTGCGGAATGTTGAGTTTGCTTCTGTTCAACGGCATTCCATTTATTCAGCAATACACCCCGCCTTTAAACGGGGTTTTCTCCTGGCCCTGGAACCCGCTCATCTCCTGCACCGTTTCTGTATGGCTCGCCTTGTGCATAGATTTTGTTGTGCCAAGGAAAGTGGTTGACGAGGTGGCTTAGTGGTTTAAGGCATCCAGCGTTTTATGGCTTGATACTCTTTGCTTTGCAGTTTTTCCTTCCAAAAATTGTCTTTGGTCATTTTTGCTAGGTTTGCAACCGCGCACCAGTAGCGAATGCTGTTGGGCGAGCGTTTGGCGTAAAAGGCTTCGCTCTGCTTATATATAGAAACCGCTTCTTCAACACGCCCCATTTTAAAGAGTATATCCGCTTTGGTTTGCATAAACACAGGATGTTCGGGATATTTTTCAAGGATGGAGTTGACTATTTCCAATGCTACAAAATATTTTTTATTGTCGTAGAGCATCCATATAAGGGAATTTCCAAAAACAGGGGAGAACATTTTGCTCTGTTCAAAGCCGATTTTTAAATTCGCCATATAAGTTATTCTTCTGGAGCTGATAAACGGGAGCCAGTCTATCAGGGCATCGGAGTAATATCCGTAAATTGCATGAAAGGCTTTTGAATCCAAATCCTCTCTTTTAGAAAAAATTGAGGCAGCTTCTCTGATTTCTTTTATACTTCTCATGGTATTCCCTAAAATGGAATTCAATAAGCCAATTTCGTAGTGGCGGAACGGTTCCCAAAAATCACCCGCTTTGCATTTTGTTAAAACAGATAAAGCGGAATCTAAATCCAAAGTATCTCCCAAATCATCAAAACGGCTGATGAACACAATTCCTTTCAGCACGCAAGTGCTTGAGTCACTCTGTGGAAGTTTGGAAATTTCCTTAAACGCCTCGCTGTACTCCGTTTTATAAATACGTTCCAAAACAGATTCTGCATTTGATGCAAAAACCGTCTGAACTAGAATTAGCAGAATTTTTTTCAAGTGATTACCAAAAGATGGTTTTCTATCCTAAAGCTAAAACTATAAAAAAATGCCTTTAATATGGCCTTTCTTTTTTCTTTTTCGCTCTTTACCCAGCCATCTATGTGATATTTCTTTTCCATTTTGCTTATTCTGACAAAACGATTATCCTCGTTTATGGTTTTTATTATTTTTATGCTTGGTCGGATTTTAATATCCAGGTTTATTTTTTTAATGGAAAATTTGGATAAAGCTCTGTGAATATTTTTTGGGGTGTCTTTGGCGGAATAAAAACCCGTGATATAAACCTCCTGATTTCTGTGTTCTACGTGGCAGCAGCAGATGTGTATGTTGTTTTTTAGCAATTCCTTGTATATATCATTTGAATTTAAGGCTGACTTTTCCACAACCACGTGCATAATGGAGCAGCGGGCTTGCGGAACGGAAGAAATTATTTTATCCAACTCGTTGATGCTATTGAAATTTTGGAGAGAACAGCTGATATTTAAAACTTTTGCACGTGAGTAAATTCGCAAATTCCGCAAATATGGAAAATCTCGGCACCGCCATTGCGCATTCAATACCAAAAGTTTATCCGTTAAATACTTGGCACTGCTTTTGCAGATGCATTTTTCAATATCTCCGTTATCAAATTTAACGATAATTTTTTGCCCCTCGTTAAATTCCAAACCTATGACATCACCGGTACGGTCCATTTCCGTGTGGTAAATTTTTTCTCCTATGCGGGCACTCTCCCCGTTTTGCGGAAACAGCCTGTAAAAAACATCGGTGCTGCTCTCATTAAAAATTTCTTTAAAGTCAACCTGAACGTCAATTTTTTCGTTGTTATGTTTTCTGAGCGTTATCTGCGGCATTGTTGTTCCGTAAATTCTATTTACATTTTCAATCATGCACAGCTTTTCCGTTGGATGAAAAACTCGGTCGCCCGCTCCCAAACTCCCCTTTCCCCAAATTTTGCAAAGCTCAAGCGTTGGTTCTTCCTGCAATTCCGAAAATTCATTTGTGGCATATATAACCGTGCCGCCGCAATCTTCGCATTTGCAAAACAGAGGCTTGTGCGGGGGAATTCTGTTTTTGTCGTAATTTTTATCGTATTTCTCTTGTGAAAAGATTTTGAATTTTTTTACCTGTACGCATCTTGTGCAAAATATATTGCAGTCAAAAAAGTGTATGGGAAAAAGCGAAGCATCAGTTGACACGGTGTAACCTAAAAATACATTCTTCCCTGCCAATACATTCTATAATCTCCCAAAGCCCTGGGCCAGCGCCAACTCCGCTAATCGCAAGCCTTGCAGGTTGCGCAAGCATTCCCAGTTTAACCCCGCTACTCTCGCAAACATTCATAAACGCAGTCTCAATGTTTTTTATGTTGAAATTTTCATCTGAAATTTTTTCCAACTCCTTTGAAATTAAATCTATATGTTTGGGGCTTTGCTCTGTCCAGTACTTTGCCTTAGATTTTTCGTCTATGATTTTTTCGGGGCGTTCAAAAAAGTAATTGGACATCGCTGGCAGTTCGGTTGTGAATTTTAAGCGAGGTTTTAAAAGCGCGGCGGTTTTCAAAAATTTGCTTTCGTCTTTTTCGTTTGGGTAAAGTTTTTTCAATTCCTCTGCAAAATATGAATCAGGCAATAGCCTTATGTGCATTCCGTTCATCCATTCAAGTTTTTTTTCGTCAAAAG
>Ga0268262_10002144_pt1 | contig 23252 bp, 16 predicted proteins | sample TergutNc150P3_FD_190354 | JGI IMG/M metagenome (GOLD analysis project Ga0268262, IMG submission 190354) | Nasutitermes corniger P3 segment gut microbial community from laboratory colony in Florida, USA - Nc150 P3 (SPAdes) (version 2) | ecosystem: Host-associated > Arthropoda: Insects >...
GAGAGAATGAAGCCGGGCGAAGGCAAAACGCCCATGCCGCCAAAATCTACTAACGAGCTGCAAAGACCCAAGTTGGAGTTTCGCGTATTCGGAGCGTAAGCGGAGAATACCGAGAGAACGAAGCCGGGCGAAGGCAAAACGCCCATGCCGCCAAAATCTACTAACGAGCTGCAAAGACCCAAGTTGGAGTCTCGCGTATTCGGAGCGTAAGCGGAGAATACCGAGATATTTTTGAAAATGATGGGTTTCCCAGCTTTTTCAAAAACTTTGGCGTACAGCGTTCAACGTCAGTTGAACGCGAATTGGTATCAGGTCGCAACCACCACCCTCAGAACCTCCACCTCAGCGATGCCTGAACATAGCTGAAGTCTGGGTCTGGGCTTGGTTCGATCTTATTGTTGTTGTTTATGTGAGTGTATACCGGTACATTCGATGTGTGTCTAAAAGTAGTATCATCGGGCGCATAGGTGATGGACACTTCCACGCCTATATTTTTGGTAAAATTGTATCCGCTGCCGCCAGACCAGCCGATGTGGAGCGCCGTGGTTTTTGGGGCCGTGTTTTTTGGGGCGGGGCCTGAATTCTGGCCCAATTCCGAATCCCATTCCCCTGTGTACGCGATCTCGCTGCTAATAAAGCCCCCGCCGCAAAAGATGTACAAGCCACGGTTTAGTGAGCCAAAACTATATACCAAATCCATCATTCCCATCATGCCGTTTGTGGATGTTGTTGATACTTTGTATGTCGGGCTGTACCGAAATTGAAGATTCCATTCCTCGGCCCTTTGTCCAAAAGCGAAATATTCAAGCCTTGCCTGAATGGCCATTTTGCGGTACAGGGTAAATTGAATGGCCAATGATGCGCCGAAGCCTTGTTTGCCGTAATCCCCAAGTTCTCCTATAGGGTTTATGAGCGAAGCCCCGATGCCAAACCTGAATCTGGGCGTTTTGGCATCTTGGGCGTCTGCCGGTGTGGCCGCAAAGGGCAGCAGCGCCAGCACCGCGATTGCGAGGGACGATTTGATGCTCATGCTCTTGCTCCAAAAAGATACACCGAGCTGCGCGGTGCGAAAGTTGATGGTTAAATTGATGCTTTTTTGCGGGTGTTTTGCATTTTGACTTGTCGCATCCCAACATTGTCAATTGTCCATTGTCAATTGTCAATTCGTCTCACTGGGCCTTGCAGCCCCAAATTGCCCAAGTTTTGCAAGGAACCAGCGTCAGCCGCCGCCTTTTTTCGACGCCTGGAACCCAAACAGTGCTCCAAGGGCTCCGGTGGCCATGCCGGTGGCGGTCAGCATGAGGTAGCTCTTTGGGGAGAAGAACGCCATTTTTGCCAATTCGGCCAAGAAGGGCGAAACGTCTATTTTCCCAAGGCTCAAGGGCAGCCAGAGCGCGTAGAGCCCGCCGATGGCCGCGAACGCGCCCATAAAGCCCAGCAGCATTCCTTCCAGCAGCAGGGGGGCCATTATGAATGGCTCCGAAGCGCCCACCAGCCGCATGATGTTTATTTCTTCGTCCCTGGATATTACGCCCATGCGGACCACGGTGGCAGTAGAGAATGCCGAGACCAGCAGCAGCAGGGCGCCTAGCCCCGCCAGCCCCCCCCTGATGGCGCGGGCGCCTTTCAGCAGCGACTCCATCCTTTCGTGGTCAACCACCACGTCGCCGACGCCCTTCATTTTTCGCAGCCCTTCGCCAGCGTCCATGGCCCTCCCGCGATCCAGCAGGTCTTGGCGCAGCGTCAGCTCTAGGCTTGGGGGTATGGCGTCGCCGCCGATCATCTCCAGCATCAGCCCCGCGTCCTTGGCCGACTCCAAAAACTGTTTTGTCGCGTCCTGGCTAGAGACTTGCCTGATGGACGTGAACCTGGGGTCGTCCGTGAGCTGCCGCTGCAGAGCGTTGATGTCCGCGCCTTCGGCGGCAAAGACGGTTATCTTTGCCATCGAGCCCATTTTGGCCACCCAGCGATCCAGCGTGTCTATGGCCAGCAGCCCGCCACCCGACACAAAGAGTCCGGTCGCCAGCGACAGGGCGGCCAACAAAAAGAGGGACTTGTGCCTAGTGAAATCCCTCCAAGTGTCTTTGAAAACGAACCCGGCCAGCCTAAGAAAAAACATGGCGCGTCAATTGCTGCCGTCCAGCGCCAGGCCGCGTATGTATCGGTTGGAGCCAAGGTTTGGCTGCTTGCACGCTGCTTCGGCCCCGCGCATGGGGGCCTGCCAAATCCATATTGTCCCCGAGCCCGCGGTGTCGGCGGTGTTGGACGTCGCGCCCACCAGCCAGTCCTTGGTGAAGGCGTGGCTCAGCACCCTTAGGTTGGGGACGCTGGAAAAAGCGTCGCTGGGTTCCACGTTCATGCCAGGGTTGAACTTGACGGGGGCAAACACCAAGAGCGCAGGGCCTGACGAGTTTAAATTTTCCGTAAGGTGCTTGGCAAAAAAAACATTTCCGCTGCTGTCAACTGCAAGGGTGCCGTACCTGCCCAGCTTGGGTTTGTCGTCGCTGGATTCGCCTATGATCATGGACTGTGTCCACTGGAAGCCAGAAGAATTGCCCTTCCGCAGCCTTGGGCCGGAGTACGAGACGCCCGTGGTGGGCATGGTGAAAGGAGTGCCATCGTCGATATAGGCGTATATAGCCCCGCCAGACCCAACGGCCACGCCGCTCCCGCCCCCCCCGTCGCCGTAAAGGCGGAGGTCCATTATGTTCCCGTTGCTGACGACGGCACCATTCGTGAGGCCGCCTGGGTTTGGCAGAACCCAGATCCTGGATTCGGAAGAATTGTACTCGGTGATGTACAGGGCGCCTGACCCAAGGTCAACTGCCGCCTGGCCGAATTTTCCATTGGAGAGGCGCTGGCCGGATTCGCCCAGCCTAAAAAAAGCGATCTCATTGGCCGGGATCTCCACATTGTTCCTTTGCGAGCGGGCACGGTCTATTCGCACGATGCCCCCCGTTTCGGAGACCATGTAAAGCATGTTTTTGTTCGCGTCGAAGCACATCCCCCCCCAGGCCAGTTCCTTCACCTGTTCGAGCAAGGAACTCCTCAGCGTCTTTGATGGCTTGGTCTCGGGGTCGTTGAAGAGGGCCAGGACGTCTGAATAGACCAGAACCCTGTTGTTGGCGGCCCCGTTGGAACAGTCGAACACGTACAGCGAAGTGCCGCCAACGCCGCCGCCCTCGCTATCCTCGGGGTCAACGCAGCCTAGCGTAAGCATAAAGCAGAATGCCGCCAGCGCCAAGCCAAATGCTGCCAGCATCCCGGCGAAAGCCCCAACAAAGCCGTTTTTACCCATTTGCAATCCTTTGCTGTCAATACCCAAGTGCCGCCAAAGCGCAGCAAGTTCCAATTGGTATTGTATTCCAATTCTAATTCAAAATTACATGGACGCGATTTGGAATTAGAATTGGAATTATATCGTGTCCTATTGCCAATGCGATAAATGCCCGAAGCAAAGCCGCATGTAGCAATGGTTTTCATCTTGTAACTTGTAACTTGTAACTTGTAACTGATATTAGCGCTACAATAATCTAGTCAGCGGACAGTTGGGGAGGGCTTTGCCCATCCAATTCGGCAGGCGGCAAGGGAGAAGCTATGCAGAAAGAAACGCCAGAAAAGAAGAACCCAAACGTTTTCGAGGAGGACTCCCCTTTCCGCAAGCGCAAGCACCCCGAACTGAGCCCCCTAGACCCGTACTACAACCCCGACTACTACAATCCCGACTACTATAGCACCTACACGCAGTGGTAAAGCCCAGGGCGCGCATAGCGGCGCCACAGCACAAATAAAAAGGCACTGCCCTAGGCCGCTTTTGAAAGGAGCCACGATGAGCCACCTGCCACACACTTTTTTGGCGCTGCTGCAGTCCGCCAGTGCCCCTTCCGACCCTGTTGACGACGCCACACGCATCATCATCACCATTGTAATTGTTGCGCTGGTTATGATCGCGGTATACTTGTATGTCAACAGGCGACGGAAAAAAAAGTAGCAGAACCAGCTTGATGTCCATCGAACAGACAGCTCCGAGGTAGGCGATACAGGCGGGAACAAGGCTCCGTCCGGCGCTTCGCGCTCAATCCGCCATAAAATATCATCGCGGCGCAGCCGCATCAATATTGCCGCGTCAGCGGCACACTAGCCCCTAATCCCTAGCCCCTGACACCTAATCCCTGACTAGCCCCTAGTGTTCGTCCTTCCCTCCAGCGCTCTGTTCAGGGTGAGGTCGTCGGCGTACTCTAGGTCGCTGCCGATGGGCAGGCCCAAGCCTATCCGGGACACTTTGAGTCCGTGGTGGGACAGGGGTTCCAATAACCTAGACAAAAAGGCCGCTGTGGTTTCGCCGTCCAGCGTGGGGTTGGTGGCGATGACCACTTCCCGCACTTCGCCGCCCTCCAGGCGCCTAAGCAGCGAATCTATCCGCAGCTGGGCCGGCCCGACGCCCTTGAGCGGGCTGATGAGTCCGCCTAGCACGTGGTACCTCCCCTTGAACTGCCCTCCCCTCTCAAAGGTGAGCACGTTGCTGGCCTCGGCCACCACCACCAAATAAGAGGGGTCGCGCCCCTGGTCAAGGCAGATCGGGCATGTGGGCTGGTCGGTGAAAGAGCCGCAGGTTTCGCAGAAGCCAACTTTTTCGGAGACGGCGGTCAGTGCGCCCGCCAAGTGCTCGATGGCCTGACTGCCCTCTTTCAGCAGGTGCAGGGCTATCCTCTGGGCCGACTTAGGGCCCACGCCCGGCAGCTTTTGGAACGCCTCGACTACGGCCTCTAGGGGCGGCGGCAGTTTCATGGCGGCTAGAGGTTGAGCCCCGGGATGTTGAGTCCGGACGCCATGCCGCCCGTGGCCTTGGCCATCCCTTCCGCAGCCTTTGCCGCTGCGTCGCTATATGCGGCCATAATCAGGTCTTCCAGCATGCTGGGGTCGTCTGGGTCCATGGCTTCTTTGGCGATGGAAATGCCCACTATCTCTTTGGCTCCGTTGAGGGTTATCTTCACCGATTCGCCGCCGGCTGTGCCCACCGCGCGCAGGCCCTGCTGCGCCGCCAGAAGATCCGCCTGCATCTTCTGCGCCTGCTTCATGAGGAACCGCATGTCCATCTTGGCCTCCAGTGATACGCTTCGCCAAACCCCGCCAGTACAATTGTCAATTGCCGACAGTTAATTGTCAATTGAGGCGCCTGCAAAACCCGGCTAATTCTGTGTGCATGACTCCGTTCAGCGTGGGCGCTCAATCTGTTTCTAGCCCCTGATTCTATCTTTCGTGCTTGGACTGATGGCCCGGCAACTTGCTTCATTTTAGTGCCGGGTCATGGAGTGCGCCATAATGGGGTCTGGGGGTAGGGATCAGGTTTCAGGAGCTAGGGGCCGCTGCGCTGTCAAGGGGCTAGGTTGTAGGGGTCAGAGGTTAGGGGCCGCTACGCGGCAGTATTGATGCCGCTTCGCGGTGTTGATATTTTAATGGGATCATGCGGCGGGATTATTCGCTCGGCACATATCTTCCGCGCTCGGGTTCATGACCCGGCAACTTGGTTCGTTCATTACCGGATCATGGAGTGCGCCATAATGCTTAACGGGGGAGCTCCTTACCGGCATCGCTCGCTAATCCCTAGCCCCTACAACCTAACCCCTGACTAGCCCCTGGCCCCTAATCCCGGATCTCTTGCTTCATTCAGCGCGGCAGTCCACTCATCCCACGCTTCTTGGTCGAATCGCGCTGGCAGGGGCGCCAGTTCTGTCCGCAGCGACCTGAACTCTTCTAAGGCGGGCAGGGCGAGTGAATCGTCGAGCGCGTCGAGGGCGTCCGCAGCCTGCTGGACTGCTTGGATGGTTTGGCACACCAGCAGGGCGATGTGCCCGGCCTCCATCGCCATCTGTGCGCGGGTTCGCCAGTCGGGGGCCACGCAGCCCCCCATCTCCATGTCGTCGGGAATCCACCTGCCGCGCACGCCCCATCTGTTTTCTGCGGCGTGGCCCCGGTGCAGGCTGGCGGGCAGGCCATCTGAAAAGGGTGTCTGTAGGTGGGCCACCATGATGAGGCGGCCCGGCTTGGCAGCGGCCAAGAATGGCGCGACGTTTTTTTCAATCGTCAAGGGGTCTTCGATGGAAGGCATGGCTAGGTGGCTGTCAACCATCGTGCCGCCCAGGCCTGGGAAGTGCTTGAGGCAGCCGCGCACCCCGGTGGATTCCAGCCCGTCCAAGAAGGCGGTTGCGGCCGTGGCCGTTTCCGTTGGGTCTTCGCTGGCGCAGCGGCTTCCCATGGCGCTGCTCTTGCTGGCATCGAAGAGGTCGAAGACTGGCGCGAAGTCAACATTTATCCCCAATAGGCTTAATCCGCGCCCCCACAGGCAGCCCCATTTTTTACATTCCGCCGCGCCGCCGTGGAGCCATGTTTGCCTTAGCGGCGGCGTTTCACCCACCCATTTTTTTAGGCGGCTCACCATGCCGCCCTCTTGGTCAATGGCGACCGCCAGTGGGCACGCGCCCCCCCACTCGCCCTGCATCGCTTGGATCATATCGAAGAGCCGCTGCGGGCCGCGCTCGGCGTTGTCGTCCAAGTTCCTGGCGAATATGACGACCCCGCCGGGCTTGGGCCCTGCCACGTCCTGGCCGTCCAGCCCCCACACGCCCCGCCAGAGAAGCTCTGTCTTATCCATGCCCATGCCGTCTCCCAAAACCATTGATTCCAATTCTAATTCAAAATTGCGTATATGATGCGGCAGGGGGTAGGTTGTAGGGGTTAGGAATAAGTAAGGATGCCGCTGGCGCGGCGTTAATGTTCAGCGGTGGCTTCGATGGGCGGGCGGATAGTTTTGCAAGCTCCCAGTCACTCAATTATCTCTTCAAACCCGCATCCTTCTGTGGGGCACACGAGGACGGTTATGGGGTCTTTGCCCCTTGGCTTGCGTGTTTTTTCCAGCAGGTAGGGGCTTTTGCACTTGGGGCATTTTTTGGGCACTGGCTTGTCTTTAGACATGAAGTTGCACTTGGGGTAGTTGGTGCAGCCATAGAACACCGTGCCAAAGCGGCTTTTGCGTGGGCTGAGGTCGCCTCCGCACCTAGGGCATGGGGTGCCCAAGATTTCTTTTTTAACCGTTTTGCACTTTGGGTAGTCTATGCAGCAGACGAACACGCCATAGCGGCCGTGGCGCTTGACGAAAGTCTTGCCGCACTTGGGGCACTTTTCGTCCAAGGGCTCGTCGGGGGGCACTGGTATGCCCTTTGGGTCGGCCTTCACTATCCCCTTGCACTTTGGGTAGTTGGGGCAGGCCCAGAATGGCCCGAAGCGGCCTTTGCGGAGCACCATCGGGCTGGCACCGCAGTCGGGGCACTCTGGCGCGTCCTCGGGGCCCTCCATTTTTTCAAGGTCTTGCGTGTAGTCGCAATCGGGGTACTTGCTGCACCCAAGGAACAGGCCATTTTTCCCCATGCGCTTGAGCAGCTCTTTTTTGCACTTGGGGCACTTTTCGCCTATGGGGATGCCGATTTTTATGTTGGCCATCTCCTTGTTGGCGTTTTTCAGCGCTTTTTCAAATGGCCCATAAAAATCGCTCATCGCCTTCAAAAAGGTGAGTCCGCCTTCTTCTATGCGATCCAACTGTGTTTCCATGCCGCTGGTGTACTTGGGGTCCATCAAGTCGTGGAAGCCTTGTATCAGCAAGTCGGTGACCACCATCCCAAGCTCGGTTGACCTGAACCTCCCGTCCTGCTTCTTCACGTAGTCCCTGTTCTGGATGGTGGATATGATGGTGGCGTACGTGGATGGCCGCCCTATCCCGTCTTCCTCAAGTTTTTTGACAATGGTGGCCTCTGAGTACCTAGGGGGCGGGGTGGTGAATTGCTGCTCTGCGTCCAGCTTTTTGAGCGTCAGGCGGGAGCCCAGGTGCAGGGGCGGCAGTCCGACGTGTTCGTCCTCCTCGCCCTCCTGCGGGGCACCGTCGCCGGACTCATCGTCCTTTGCGCCTTTTGCCCCTTGGCCGCCATCCCTGTAGGCAGCCAGCCAACCGGCGAATTTTTCTATTTCGCCCTTGGCTTCAAACAGGGCCTCTTCCCCATTGGCCAGCTTCGTAGCCGCGCCAACTGTGGTTTCATCCAGCCTAGCGGCTTCCATCTGGCAGGCGACAGTTGCGCGCCAGATCAGCGTGTAGAGGCGTAGCTGGTCGTTGTCCAGCTTGCCCCTAAGGCTATCTGGGGTTATTGAAATGTCCGTTGGCCTGATGGCCTCGTGCGCGTCCTGCGCTCCGGCCTTGCCCTTGTATATGCGGGGCTTTTCCGATAGGTACTCGCTCCCGAAGCGCTTTCGGATGAGAGCTCTGATAGAGTCAATCGCCTCTGGGGCCAGGCGCGGCGAGTCCGTTCTCATGTATGTGATCAGCCCCATAGGGCCCTTGCCGAAGTCAATGCCCTCGTACAGCTTTTGCGCCACCTGCATAGTCTTGCTGACGGGGTACCTAAGCTTGTTCGCCGCCTCCTGTTGCAGTTTGGCGGTGGTGAAGGGGGCCGTCGGGTTTCGGCGCTTCTCTTTTGTGTCCAGCGACGTGACCTTCCACGCCGCTTTTTCAAGCTGCTCTTTTAGCCGCTTGGCCTCGGCCTGGTTTTCCACCCGCCTCTTGGTCTCCTTGTTGCCAATTTGCAGCGCGTCACCGCCCAGCCTGACCAGCCTCATCCAAAAGATCGGCGGGGTTCCAGCGTCGAATTGCGCCTTTAGGGACCAGTACTCTATTGGGACAAAAGCGGCGATTTCTTTTTCCCTGTCCGCTATCAGGCGCACGGCTACGCTTTGCACGCGGCCAGCCGATAGGCCGCGCCTCACTTTGTCCCATAGCACCTGGCTGACCTTGTAGCCCACCAAGCGATCCAGTACGCGCCTTGCCCTCTGCGCGTCAACCAAGTGCGCGTCTATGCCAGACGCATTAGCCATGGCCTTTGAAACGCCCGCCGGCGTTATCTCGTTGAACCTCACGCGCTTCACGGTCGTTCCCTTTGAGGGCTTCAGCGCTTCCAGTATGTGCCAGCTAATGGCCTCTCCCTCGCGGTCGGGGTCCGTTGCCAGTATCAGCTCGCCCGCGCCTTTGGCTGCCGCCCTAAGGCCGGCCACCACCTTTGCCTTGCTTGCGGGGATCTCGTACTCTTCCTGGAATCCATTTTCGATGTCCACGCCCAGTTTTTTTGGCAGGTCTCTGATGTGCCCGACGCTGGCCATCACCCTATAGCCAGGGCCCAAGTATTTGCCGATGGTCTTGGCCTTGCTAGGGCTTTCGACGATAACCAAGGCTTGCCCTCCACGGCCCGCTGCGACTGGCTTTGCTTTTTCCACGCTTTGACGCGCTGCGCTGATTTTTGTTGCTGCCGCTTTGGACGCGCCTACTTTCGCCTTGCTAGTCTTTGCCGCCGTTGCGGTGGCCGTTTTTGTCTTGCCCGCCTTCGCCGCGCTGGCTTTCGCTTTGCTCTCTTTTGCCGTGCCTGTTTTTGATGTCGCCACTTTCTGTACTCCAATAGCTAATACCAATTGAACTATATTATGGTTTCATTCAAGTCAAGCAAAAAATTTTTTGTTTGGGCGAAATATTGGGGCGGCCACTGTCGCGTACTCGCCGAAACAGAGGCAACGCAGACGGGAAGAATGGTCGTTTGGTGATGGATGCTTAATCCGCCATTAAACACTCTACGCGGCATAGCCGCATCAATACTTATCCCTGACCCCTAATCCATACAACCTGACCCCTGACTAGCCCTACAACCTACCAAAGCGACTCTAGGTCTTCCAAGATGTCGGACGCGCCCCTGGCGAAGTTGGCCGCGCCCTCTCTTAGCAGCTCGTTGCCGCCCTCGGAGTGCGGGTCTCCCGCTTGGCCTGGCATCACCCAGACTTCTCTTCCCAAGTCCAGGGCCAGCTTGGCCGTGATCAGCGATCCCGACTTGGCTTTTGCCTCCACCACCACCACGCCCTTGGTCCACGCGGCCATCAGCAGGTTGCGCTTTGGGAAGTGCCATTTGTTGGGGTTCGCATCTGGCGGGAAGCAGGTCAGCACCCCGCCGCCCGACCTGACGATGCGCTCCATCAGCGGGACGTTTTCAATTGGGTATGGGCGGCTAAGGCCAGAACCCAGCACGCCCCAAGTCGTGCCGCCCGGCATTTCTGCCGCGTCCAGTGCGCCTAGGTGCGCCGCCGTGTCTATGCCCCTGGCTAGGCCCGAAATAATCCCGACGTTGAAATTAGCCAAGTCTCTGCCAAGGCAAAACGCGGTTTTGAGCCCCGCACCGCTGGGCGTCCTGCTCCCCACCACGGCCAGGCACCTCCTTGGCGGCGGCAGGCTGCCGCGCACCCACAGGGCCACCGGATAGGGCAGGCCCTCCTGGAGATGCAAAGCGTCTTGGTCGTCCGGCAGCGCCAACCGCGCACCTAAACCGGCGGCTTCCTCGCGCAGCTCCGCAATTCTTTTGGAGAGGCCGTCCAGCTCCCTGCGCTCCTCTAGGCTCAAAGGCGGCTGCTGACCGCTGCTGGCCTGCCGCCAAATGGCCGCCTTCCTCCCTTCTTTCCAAGGCAGCAGCGAAAAGGCCAGGCCCAGAAGTCCGACGTCCATGTACCTAGGTTAACCTGACGCGACTGAAAAAATAGGGGTCAGGGGCCAATTAGGGATTAGGTTGTAGGGAGTAGGGATTAGGGGGTAGGGGCTAGGGATAAGTATTGATGCGGCTGCGCCGCGTTAATATTTAGTGGGGGCATCCACTGCGGTTGGCGCCCCCTAACCCCTATCCCCTGTACCCTACTCCCTGGCGTGGTGGCTGCGCCGTGTTAATTTTTAATGGCGGATTGAGCGCGTAGCGCCGGGCGGAGCCTTGTTCCCGCCTATATCGCCTACATCGGAGCCATACCCATGCATCCACCGACCCCGCCGAATAGAGCGCCAGCCAAATTTTCCTTTGCCTTTTCACCAAAATATGCTATTCTAGCCTTTGGCTTTTGACGAGAACATGCTCTTTGAAAGCGATTCCAATGCGAAGGGGGGGATACACATTGCCGCTTGTCAAAATCAAAGAGGACGAGACCTTTGAAAACGCGTTGCGCCGCTTCAAGCGCAAGTGCGAAAAATCTGGCATTTTGAGCGAGCTGAAAAAGCGCCAGCACTTTGAAAAGCCCTCCGCCAAAAGAAAGAGGAAAATGCTTGCCGCCCGCAAAAAGTCTATGAAGAGGCTCAGCCAAGAGCGCCGCATGATGGGATAGCTCCAAAAGGGCGGAAGGGCTGGGAGGAATGTAGCCAAAATCGGCGTTGTCTTTGACGCTGCACGGCAACATCAAAGGCTTTACGGCGACTGGCTGCATCAAAAGCGGATATGGGGGTTGCGCCCCCAACGGAGTTCCTTGACCAAGGACGAGACTGCGTTGCTATTATGCTGGATGCCGACTGGACACGCAGCGCGGTCATGCGCTGCTTGAACTCGGGACTAACATCTGGCTGCCTGTTTCTGGGGAAAATGAGTCGCAGCGTTCCATATCCGCTCCCCGCTGGCGCGGCTCGCTCCATTCCACTCGCGCCTCTTAGCCCATTCGGGCTTTCAGAGAGGTTTGGAAAAGCTTCCCTGATGCCAACTGGCGATTCGGGCGGGAATATTACTCCGTTCAGCGCTGGATGCTAAATCCGCCATAATCATCAACGCGGCGCAGCCGCATCCTTGCTTACCCTAATCCCTGGCCTCTACCCCCTGTTCTCTGTTCCCTGGATTTATGGATCGCAAACTAAAAGAACTGGACGCCATCGAATTCCACGCCATCGTGGGGCTGGTCTCGGGATTGGCCAAGACGCGGCGGGGCTGCGCTGCGCTGCGCGGGATGCACCCGTGGGACGGCAGGGCCGCGCTGCGCCGCCACAGGCAGATGGAGATTGGCGAGGCGTGGGGCCTAGAGCCTTCTTCCATGCCCATACTGCCCTTCGATGAGGCGCTGGACGAACTGCTGTCCCCCGCTGGCTGGCTGCTGCCCGAGCATTGGAGGCAGCTTAGGGACGCGATGCTTTCGCTGGACAAGCTGATCAACGCCGTTGCATCAATGCCACCGCCAGAATCGCCAGAATCGCTGTATGGCCGCGCCACATTGGAGATCACGGACTCTGACCTTGGGCTCAAGTTCATAGCGTCCTCCCTGCCTAGCCCCATGTCCGTGGCGGAAACGCTGTCCAAGTGCTTCAACGACGAGGGGCAGTTGGACCCCCTAAAGATACCAGCTCTGTCCGAGCTGCACAGAAATAGGGCCAGGGCCTATCAGAGAGTGCAGAACAGCCTCCAAAAATATTTGGCGGATTCCCCCGACGCATTCATGGAGGCCACAGTGGTGGAGCGCAACGGGCGCTTCTGCCTGCCCGTCAGGCTTGACAGAAAGAGCCTAGTCCAAGGGCTGGTGCTGGACAGGTCGGGCAGCGGCGCCACCGCGTTCATCGAGCCATTTGCCGCTGTTCCATTGAACAACGAATACATGGAGGCCGACGCCGAATACAGAGAGGCAGTCCTGGCCTTTCTGAGGGGCCTGCTGGACTCGCTGAGGTCGAGGGCCGACGACTTCGCGCACTGGCGCGACTTCTTGGCAGACGCTGACGAAACCATAGCCCTTCTGCAATGGTCAAGGCTCTGCGACGGCACGCTGCCTGGCTTGGGCGGGAATGGCCTAGCACTGATGGCCGCGCGCCACCCGCTGCTGATGCCCAAGGTCAGATCCGCGATGGGACTAGATGACATAGGGCACGACGTTGTGCCGCTCGACTTGGTGATGGGTTCTGACATGCCCTGCCTGGTCATCTCGGGTTCGAACACAGGCGGGAAAACAGTCGCGCTAAAAACAGTCGGCTTGCTGGCCGCCCTTGCCAACTGCGGCTGCGCCGTGCCCGCTCGTCCAGGCACCGAGTTCCCGCCGATGGCGTCGCTACATGCAGACATCGGAGACCACCAGACGCTGATCGGCAGCCTAAGCACATTCAGCAGCCACATAATGCACCTGAAAATGATATTGGGCCAGGCCCGCAAAAATGGTTTAGTCCTCTTGGACGAGCTTGGCACGGGCACCGACCCAAGGGAAGGCGCGGCGCTCGGCATCGCCATACTGGACGCGCTCTCTAGCCGCGGAGCTTGGGTGCTTTGTTCCACGCACCTGGGCGAAATCAGCCAGTGGGCGCTAAAGCACCCAAGGTTCCAAAACGCATCCGTCCAATTTGACGAAGACCTCCTGGCCCCCACCTACAGGCTCCTTGTGGGCCAGCCAGGCCAAAGCCGCGCCATCACGATAGCCGAAAAACTGGGCCTGCCCAAGTCGGTCTTGGCCACCGCGAAAAAAAAGCTTGGCCGCCGCGAGCAGGACTGGAGGGAGTTCCTGCGCCAGTTGGAGGCCGAGCGCAGCCGCCTGCTGGAAGAATCGGACGAGCTTGCAAAGGCCAAGGCGCTGGTCGAAAAGGACATGCGGATATTGGCCGACAGAGAGGCCCAGTTGAGGCACCTGCAAGAAAAATTTAAGGAAGAGTCAAGCGCAAAACTGGCGCGGGTGCTGGAGTTCGCCGGCAGCGAGTCCAAGCGCTTGGTCAAAGAGATGAAGGCCCAGCAAAAAGAGATTCTAAAGGCCCAGCAGCCATCTCCCAGCCCAGACAAGGCTGGGGCCGAGGCCAGGGAGAGGGTAAAGACGATAGAGAACATAGCCCGCATGGAACTGGCCCCCCTCGCGCCCAAGGCCGCGCCCATTGACCCAAAGGCGATACATGTCGGCATGTACGCCAGGCACCGCAGCCTCCGCATAGAGGGCAGGGTGAAAGCTATCAAGGGCAAAAACGCCATCTTGGAGACCGCCCCCGGCAGGTCGCTGGAGGCTCCGCTGGCAGGGCTGGAGCCACTGGACAAGCGCCTCTCGGCGATTGACAGGCCAGGGGGCCGCACTAGGGTGAGGGCCGAGTACGCCGACGTCGAAAGCGAATTGAACCTCATAGGCCGCGCCTCCGATGAAGTCGAGTTTGAAGTTCACCGCTTCATAGAGTCCGCGCTGGCAAGCGGCAACAGGTTTATCCGCATAGTCCACGGCCATGGTACGGGCAGGCTCAAAAAGGCCGTCAGGGAGGCCCTCCAAGGCCACCCCGGCATAAGCGCTATCGAAGATGCCCCCCAAGCCCAAGGCGGAGCCGGGGCCACGCTGGTTACGCTGAAATAGGGGCTAGGTTGTAGGGGTTAGGGGCCAATGTCGCATCAACGACCATTTGTGCTATACACTGACACTCATTTCCACCTTCCAGCGGGGTCTTTGAACAAGAGTGATTTCCATATCTGGTTCTTCGGCGGCGGATTTCCAATCTTGACGATGTCAACAAATCCATCTTGTGAGTTCGGGGAACCGCCTTTAGTTATTGGCCCGGAATATAGCTTGGAATCCTGTAGTTCAATCAACGCATCTCGCTCATTGGCAATTGCATCGCCGTAGCCAAACGAAAGGATGTTTACTTCGTCAAGATGGGTTGCGATGTACTGCGACAAAACCAGTGCTGTTGACCTTGAGATGTAGTTGGCCAAAACGTCTTGAACCAGCCATATCGTTTTGCCGCCCCAAGCTATGCCAACCTGGGATTTAACTATCAACTGGCTGACCATCCGCGCCCAGACTTGCCGATAGTTGATCCCAGGCGCATTGTGCTTTTCGCCATGAAGTATTGCGTCCTCGCACGCCATAGCAATCTGCGTTCGTTTCTCTTTGTTCCCGCCCGAAGTGCTTGATGTCATTACCTCGATGATGACAATAGGGTCTGTTGGAAAGTTGTCAATCCAAACCTCATCGCTGCGCGAAGCGAGCGTGAATCCATTGTTTTCTGCTGTTCTCTGTACAATGCCTACTGGAATTCCAAGCATCGAAGAAACGTCCGAAACACGTTTGGGTTCATTACCTGCAATGACATAGTCAAATGTGTAATCAAACGATTTGGCTTCATCTTCTTCTGACGCGGTTTCTATTTTGATCTTTATTTCTGACCAAGCTGAGTATGACTTGTCCTTGTTCAAGCCTGCATATGCCGACAACCGTTCTCGAACATGCGCTTGGTGACCCGACAAATTGCCCCTTTTTAGGGACAACAGCCTTCTAGGGCATACAATCCAAGGCTGTTCACCCGCATGAGGCTGCAACGAACAAACGCCGCATTGGATCGTGTCTTTCCCCGGTATCCGCTTTTTCAGTGCTGGGTTCTTTCGCAAATCTATGGCTGATTGATACCGATTGCCGCCGCCATCGCATTCTGCATTCATAAATGGACACCATGCCCGGCTCAGGTTCTTTTCTGCTTCAGCGTTCCACGTCTGGAGCCGATAGCCAAAGAGTTCATAAATTTTGCTCATCCAAGCACTCCATTATTTTTTCCCCGAGAGCATAGGCAAGCGGCGGCGGGACGGAGTTCGCCACCTGCCTGTGCTGGTCTAGGTACTTGACCTTGCCCGTACGCGAGCGTATGGGACCCATCAATTTATAGTCATCGTCATAGCCGTGCAGCCGCATGTACTCGCGCGGAGTGAGGTAGCGGTCTTGCGTGGGGTGAAAAAATATCTCGCCGCAGCGAAGGGTGTTAGATGGCTTTCTTCTGTCCAGCCTCAAATATTTGGTTGTGTCCTTGGGCATAAGGCCACAGCGTATGTCCTCGCCAACGTGCGTCTGGGCGGCAAGATATGAGCCTTCTGGCACAAAGGAAATTCGTTCCCTGTCTCTGGGCGGTGTGACGTCCACATGGCTGTCTTCACAATTCTGGAAAGTCGTGCCAAGCGTCTTTGGTTTTGGCTCGCCCAACCCTTTCAGTGCTTCCTCGACCGTCGTGTAAGGCGGCAGGCCGAAAAGATTGTTGGCTTCGCTCTGCGGGGCGTGGGTGGACTCCGGGAATTCGAATCTGTTTTGGCCGCAGAGCGCAACGACGAATACGCGATCCCTCAGTTGGGGTACGCCGTAGTCGGCGGCGCAGCAAACTTTCCACTTAGGCGCGTACCCTATGCGGCCCAGTTCAAGCAAAAATTGATTGAAGACTCCGCCCCTTTCGCCATTCTCCCCCTTTGCGGACATCAAGCCCTTCACCTGCTCGAGCAAAATCGCTTTGGGTCGCAGGTACTCGGCGAATCTGATGATTTCAAATAGCAGCGGCCCCCTTGCATCGCCAAGGCCATTCTGCTTTCCCGCAAGCGAAAATGGCTGGCAGGGAGGGCCGCCAAACAGCAGATCCAATTCCCCCTGTTTGATGTCGAGCAAGCCCGCGACATTTTCCGGCTCTACGGCTCGGATGTCGGCCTCTATCACTTGGGTGCTGGCTCGCTCTCGCTCTTTGGTGGCGCGGAGTGTCTGGCAGCAGTATTTGTCAATCTCAATTTCGGCAAGCACTTCAAACCCGGCTTTTTTTATGCCGACATCCATGCCGCCTGCGCCAGCGAACAGGCTCATGGCCTTTCGCTTGCCAATAGTTGACATTGGCGGAGCTATTGTGTCGCGGCGGCCCATCTTGTCAATGCGCCCGCCGATGCTACAACGCATCCGGCGAGTGCGATTCTTCCAAGAAGGCCACTTGGTTGCCACCCTTGCCCTTGGTGCTGTACAGGGCCTCGTTGGCCCTAGCTATCATGTCGTCCGGCGTGTCGCCCGATGTTGGGATTACCGTGTATGCGCCAATGCTGACGGTCATCTTGGCCGTTTCACCTTCGCCGTTTTCCAAGACGCAGTTCTCTATCCTGCCCCTTATCCGCTCGGCTACGTGCAGCGCGCCATCTTTGGCGGTGTTGGGCAGCAGGACGATGAAGATGTCGCCCGCCCACCTAGCGACCATGTCAACGTCCGCCATGATGGAGATGGACATCATCTGGCCCGCTTTCCTAAGCGCGGCGTCGCCCAAGTCTATCCCATATTTTTTGAACCTGTCAATGTCAACCAGCAAAAGGCTTAGGGGCGAATTTTCTTTGATGGCCCTCTCCCTTACCAGTATCAGCCGCGAGAACAGCGTGCGCCTGTTCGGCAGCCCCGTCCGGCGATCCTTGATGCTCAGGTTGGTCAAGCCCAAGATGCTGTCCGCCAGCGCCTCATACTGCCCGCGGAAGTCCTCCATGACGAGCTGGAATGAGACGTTGCCCTTTTTATGCTCTGAGATCATGTGGAATATTTCGCTGAACAGCTTTGCTATCTTGTCCATTGCCCTTTGCAGCGACCTTCCCAGCGCCCCCGCCTCGTCCTTTGAACCCGCCGGGAAGCTGACGTTCAAATTGCCATTGGTCACATCATCCGCAGAGTGCGCCATCCGGCGCAGCCGCCTAGAGATGGATGCAAGCAGCATAAACATCAGCCCTTTCGAGATGATGATGCCAACGCAGGCGACCAGCACCCCTGCCCAAATCAGCGACCTAAGCTGGATTGCTATCTGGGATGACTTAGAATACAAAAGCATGGTTGCCACGTGCTCGTTTCTCGCGTTCAACAGTGGCTTGCAGAATATTTTGAAGGATTTCCCGTCGAGGGACACCTCCCCGGAAAAATCTTTGATTCTTGCCATCTTGGGCTTTGTTTCGGAGAAAAGCGCCATGGCCATTGCGCCTGTGTACTCTTTGCTGGGCATCTGGGCGGCAATGTCATCCCCCACAAACAGAGTGCCGTCCGTCTTGAGCATGTCTCTAAGGGAATCGGCTGTTTTCATGGAGTCCAGCATCACGCCGCTGGAGATGACCGCCATTACTGCGCCATTGGCGCCGTACAGGGGCACCGATGTCATTATTGACAGCTTGACGATTGGGTCGGATTCAAAGTACGTGGAGGGCTTGCCGTATAGCGCGTCGCGGATGCCCTGCGAGTCCAGCATCGAAGTGCCGGGCGAATGTGGATGGTTCGTCCTCGCCATTATCTTTCCATTGGCGTCGCAGACAATAAAAAAGTCTATCGGGTACAGGCCCAGAGCGATGCTGAACGCCTTTAGGGTTTCGGCCCCGTCCCCTCTCCTGATGGCAGCTATGGCTTCGTGGTCTATCGCCATCGAGTTTGCCGCCACCTTGGTCTTTGTCTTTTCGTTTTCGATGAAAAGATCCAAAATGTGCGCGTCAGCCTCGATGATGTCGCCCACCAGCTTTTCGGCAAAGGCCGTGTGCCTCATGTTCAGATAGAAAAACCCAAAAGCTATGCTGCACGCGCTGACAAGAGTGATCAGCACCCCCTTGGCCATGATCTTGGTGGCGAACAATCTGAAAAACGACATGCGCTCCCTCAATAACTATTTAAGCATGATAGTGGAATAATTACAATATCATGGTGGCGGCGGGCCTTTGGCCCAAAAAAGAGGGTGTAGGTGTCAGGTTTCAGGGGCTAGGGGCTATTTAGGGGTCAGGTTTCAGGGGTCAGGGATTAGGGTAGGCGCGGCGCGTCGCCCATGCTGTCTAGGCTCCACTCGTCCCTGTACGTGATCGTCACGGGGCAGCCGTTGGGTCTGGCCTTTAGCTCTAGGGGCAGCCAAATGTAGCGCGAGTCGTTCAGCATAAAGCGGCGGGTGTCCGGGTGGTAGGCCGGGTTCCATAAATCGAACATCGCTATAAACTTCCCAGGAATTTTCTTCCCCGTGGCGCGGTCAATGACAGGCATCACAAAAGTACCCTGCCCGCCGAAGGTGTATTCGGCCGTAGTCCTAGCCTGTTTCGTGATGGTCACGGCGCCATTCACCATCTTTTGGTTTTGGAACGCGTGGGGATATTTTTTGTAGCCGTTGCTGCCGCTGGCGTCCTCCTCGCCCACGCATGGCGTGGCGGTCATCGTGTAGTCGCCTAGGGGCGACGGCGCGTATGCAATGTCGGCCACGGTGGACATCCAGCCCTCGGTGCCCGACGTCAGGTTATAGTATATGTTGTTGGCCTTGAAAGGCGCGGCGGCCTCTCTCCACTTGTCTGGCATGGTGCGCCGCCAGCCAGCGGCGCTGTTGGTCGCGCCCATATTCCCTTTGGCCACTATATCCAAGTAATCATCTGTAAGCTGGGATATGACCGTGGTCCTGTTCTCCTCGGACGAAACGAACAGGTAGGCCCTGCCATCGTCGTCCTGGAGCAGGCCCATGTCACGCGCCATGCCGTTGCTCTCGGGATAGGCCCCGTCTCTGTAGGCGACTCTCATGGCCTTGACAAACCTGAACGGCCCAGCGGGGCTGTCGGCCACTGCCACCGCCGTGCGAGCATTGGTGTAGCCGACCCTGAAGCCGCCGCCCTCGTTGTGGAACCAGCATACGTATTTGCCGGTGGCTGCGTTATAGATGACCTTGGGGCGCTCGATTATGATGCTTCTGTTGAAAAAAACGTACATGGCCTTTTTTTGTGCGGCCGTCATGCCGGAGTACATGCCATTTAGCTGCGCCAGCTTCTCCGCCGAATATGCCGGCTTGGGGTCTGCGCTGGCGTCGCTGTCCGCAACATACAGGTCGTAGTTGGTTCCGACCAGCAACGCGCCGTCGTTGGTTCCCGCTTCCACTGCGTCCACGTACGCCTGCCAAGTGTCTCTGCTGTTCCACGTGCGGTAAGCCGTGTTGTTGAAGATGGGAAGCACAATGCCCTCGTCGCGCCAGTTGTAGAGGTCTTGCGATGAGTAGGCGTGTATGCCGGGCGTGGGTTCGTGTCCCCAGCGCCTGTCCTCGCCGTACCAGAAGTAGCGCTTGCTCACAGGGTCGAACATCACGCCGCCGCCATGTGCGCGAATGGGCTTGCCGCTGGTGTCCAGCCACAGTGCCGTCGGGGTAAACGACTTTAGCAAAAGGCCCTTGTTGCGAAGCAGGTACACGAGATAATCAGCCGTTTCCCGCGAAACCTTGCCCGCCGCATTGTAGCTTTGCGCCAGCACTATGGCGTCCTTCAGTTCCGTGGTGTCCTCGGCTGGGTTGGCGGCCACGTGCGCCTGCGCTGCCGTTATGGCCGGGGCCAGTGCCGAGGCGTCGTAGATAAAATTGGGGTTGGCCCCTGCACGAAACTCAGCGCAGGAGGCGTAGTTGTTGGGCTTCCAAGCGTTTGCGCCGGCCATGGCCTCGGCGTCGCCCGACCCGGAGGAAATGAATCTCAGCAGCACGTAGCGGTAGCTGCCAGGCGGAAACGATGCAGTATGGTATTTGCCAAGGTTGTATTCGTCTTTTATGCGCCACTCCCCCCGGGCCACCAGCATGGAAGCGTCTGGCGCGGCGTGCCCCCCCGAAGTCATTATGGGCGAAGCCGAGGCGTAAACCTCATACTTGGCGCAGTTGCCGTTATAACCCCCGCTCTGGCACGGCATATAGCGTATTTGGCTGACGGTTTTGCTATCGCCAAGGTCAAGCTGAATCCAGTGTGAAACGGTGCTGTCGTTGGCATCGGCGGCGTTGGCCCAGTTTGAGTGCCAATATGTGGCTTTGTCGCCGTCGGCAGCGTTAGTGGCCGCGTGTGCTTCGCTATGCTGACAGCAGGAGGTGGCGGTACCCGTAATTTCTACAAACCCATCGCTCGCTGGCTCGGTGCGCTCCACCTGCGTCCAGACGGTCAGGTAAGTGGATCGGCTGTCGGTGACGACCGACTTGCCGTTGCTGCGGTTGTTCCATAAGAAGTACGGGATTGCCTGCTTGCCGCCGCTCAACGTCGGCACCGTCAGGATATAACAGCAGCCATTGGGGAACATCGCCGTGTTCTTCGTGACTGTCGCCTTACCCGTCCTTGTTATGACATAGTCGTTAGGGTTGTCGTCCACGTTGCCTACATGCTCGAAGGCGCGGAAGCCGACAGCTCGGACAGCTTGGCGGCGAAGGTTGTCGTTTCCGTTGCCCGCTTGCTCGAAGGCATAAACTATCGGGCCGCGCTCAACGGCGACGCGGTTAGCGTTAGTCGCAACCTTGGCGTCTTCGGTGTAGCGCACTTCCATCGGCATTTCTATAGAGACAACGTCCCCCCGCTTCCAAACGCGCTTTAGCCCGACATATCCTTTCACCGCTTCAATCTTGGCTTCCTCGCCGTTTATCTTGACCTTTGCCTTTGTGTCGCCCTGCTTTGAAACCCATCCGGGTATGCGGATGTTCATGGTAAACGCCTTGGGCTTCGGCGGGTCAACGGTTATGGCAACAGTGCCTTCCCAGGGGTACTGTGTTTTCTGCCTTAGCCCCACCCTTTCGCCGCCTATGTTGGCGTGCCCCTCGCTGCCTATGAACATATTGACGAAAAGGTTGTCGCCGTTGACGGTGTACATGTAGCCGCTTATCTGGGCCAGCGTGCGCATCAGGTTTGGTGGGCAGCAGGCGCAGCCGAACCATTCGGAGCGGTGTACCATGGACGTCTTTCCAGAGCCGCCGTTGTTGTGTTGCAATCTGGAGCTATAGAAGAAACGATTGCCTTCGACGTTTACGCCCACCAGCATGGCGTTGTACAGAGAACGCTCCACCTCGTCCATGTACTTGGCGTCCTGGTGCAGCAGGTTCATGCGCCCGTTCCAGTTGGCGAAAGCTATTGCCGCGCAGATTTCCAAGTATGACGAATCGTTGGGCAGTTCGTAATCGGCGCCAAAGCCCTCGCTGTACGCCTGCAGGCCATAGCCCCCCGTTACGTATGTCTTGGCGGTGATGACGTTGTCCGAGATTGTGTCGAGTGCGCGCACGTAAGCAGCCCTGTCCGCGCCGTCCGGCATCCATAGTGCCACGTCCGTGGCCCCAGCGTAAAGGTAGGCTGCGCGGACTGAATGCCCCACCACCTTTGTTTGCTGGACAAATGGGACGTGATCCTGCGAGTACTCGCCTGTGGCATAGCCGTAGTCGGCAGTGCGCCCGCTCGTGTGTCCTCGCCTGTCTATAAAGGTTTTGGCCGTCTGCATATACTTTTCGCCCGTACCGCAGCCTTCGTGTTCTTCCACTATCTTGGCTATTTTCGCTAGGCCCAGCTCTATCTCCTCATGGCCTGGCACGTCAACGCGTTTGCCGCTAGGCCCAAAGAGGTTCACTATCGTGTCCGCGAAACGCTTGGCGGCCACATACAGCCTATAGTCGGGCCTGCCGATGCCCTCGCGGTAGCGCGTGTACGCAACTGCCGCCTCGAAGAAGTGCCCGGCGCAGTACAGCTCGTGGTTGGCCATGTTGAGGAACCTATGGGTGGCAGCCGCACTGCCGCCTGAATAGGAAGAGCTCCTAAGCGTAAAGAACGTGTTTATGTAGCCATCGGCGTACTGAACCTGCTCTATCTTTTTCACCCAGGTCTCTAGCATCCTCTCAAGGACGGTTTTCTGCGCCGTCAATGCTGGGTCTGCCGTGTCATTTATCTGGAACAGCGTGCAAGAAACGGCTTCCAGCAACTTGTATATATCGCTGTCCTGAAACACGAATCCCGAAAACGCGGAATAGGTTTCGCCGTTGAGCTTCTTTATAGCGTTGTCGTAGTTAGGCCCCCCGCCCGACGCTTTCCCAATTTCCAATATCGCCTTGTTGAGGCTGGCGATGGCGTTAATCTTCTGCTTGGGAGCCCAAAACTCGTCGGTCAGCTTTATGTTCTCGAATGTCACCGAAGTGTTGCTTGCCGCCGCCTTTTGCGGGGCGTTCACATAAACTATGGCCTTGGCGGGGTATGTGTTCCCGTTGTACTGCGCCGCGCCCCTCACCTCGAATGACTTGCCGATTTTGCCGGCGGCGTAGTCGGACGCAGAGAAGCTGCCCATGTCCCACTGAACCGGAATCAGCCTGGAATCAAACGTCTCGCCGAATTCGTACCCGTTCTTTACCGAGGAAGGCGTGGGAGCGTCGAACTGCGAACCATTGAGGACAACAGAGCCGGGCAGCACAGGGGACATTCCCGCCGCTGTCTTTGTTTCATAGGTAACAGGGCCGTCCATCTTGACGGCGTATTCGGCAGACTTTGTGACGCCGCCCAGGGAGATAAACAGCGCGGCCAAAAAAGCCAACCCAGACGATGCGGCCCTTGCCGACGGTTTGAATATCATGCTGGTGATTTTCATTTTGCCCCCTTAATCCCAATTCTAATTCAAAATTGCGTCCATGCAATTTTGAATCGGAATTAGACTCTGTTCAGCGTGGGTGCTCAATTTGTTTCTTGTTCTTGTTTCTATCTTTCGTGCTCGGGACGATGGCTCGGCAACTTGGCTCGTTCATAGCCGAATCATGGAGCCCCGCCCGAATGCTTAACTGGGGGGCTTCCTTACCGTCGTTGCTCGCAGGCTCGCACCGCCCCGGTCGCCCCCCAGACCCCCGCCTCGCCTCTCGGTATCCTGCGCTTGCGCTCCGGATACGCGAGACATCAATG
>Ga0268262_10002145_pt1 | contig 23239 bp, 20 predicted proteins | sample TergutNc150P3_FD_190354 | JGI IMG/M metagenome (GOLD analysis project Ga0268262, IMG submission 190354) | Nasutitermes corniger P3 segment gut microbial community from laboratory colony in Florida, USA - Nc150 P3 (SPAdes) (version 2) | ecosystem: Host-associated > Arthropoda: Insects >...
GACGAATTTCTTTAGTGATTCTAGTTCACTCTCATTCTTTAAGTAATTTGTATCAATTTCTCCGTCAAGTTTAACAGGTGCATAGACTGCTACTTGAGAATTAGTCATTTCTTGTAAAAGAGCTTCTCTTAAAATTTCTTCAAATAATTGATTTAAATTACTCATGTGAAGTTAGTATACGTGAGGGTACTATTGCGAAATATATTACATAGTATTATAAACGTCAAGTAATTTGATAGAAAATAAGTCAGCTTTTACTTTTTTCTTAAAAAAAAACACAAATCCCCTTGTAATTTTCACAAATAAATGGTATTATATTCACAATGAGCCGAAAAACCATCATGATTGGCGAAAAATCCCCTCATGCTCCGTCCGTTAAAAGGGCTTTGTACGGCGTAATGATATTTACCCCCCCCCCCCCCAATTTGTAAGCGGTTGTACAAATAACTTAAAACCTGTTTTTTCACAAAAATTCAATATTTCTCACTATTTTTCCATAAAAAACATATATGAAAAAAAGGGGGTTATTATGAACAGGGATTTACGGTCTTTAGGCAAAGGGGTTTCAGGTAAATTAAAAAGAAAGGTTTTATTTGCGGTTCTGTTTTTTGTTTTTTCTTCTTCGGTTTTTTCGCAAAATTTCTCGCGCATACTTGAAGTAAAAACTCCCCGTATGAACGGAGAAGATGTCCGCAGTTTACAAAAACAACTTATAAATCTTAAATTCTATCAAGTTGGCGAAGCTGACGGCTATTACGGGCCGCTAACTGAAAAAGCAATCAAAGATATTCAATCTTTTTCCGGATTTTTATCCAATGGGATAGTAAATAAAGATATATGGAACTTTATTTTTGATAAAAAAAAGGAACCTTTTATTCTAAATATTAGTACAATATTGACATATAACCCAACAAAACTTAAAAAAAGTACAAATCTTTTGTATAGCGAATTGATGGAAATTGCCGAACGCGGCGGAGATTTGGGCGGTGAAGCGTTTATATATTCATCATCTGACGGCAAGCCAAAAATAATGGAATATCATACCGCTAGCCCTAATTATCAGGTGGACATAACTTGTTATTTTATATACGACTCTTATTATTTCGCTAAATATAAAGCTACTTCTTCTTACTATGATGATGAATATAATACCATGATTAAAGATAGTTACGGCACAGAATATTTTTTAGTTAACGAGAAAAATATATTTGAAATAAAAAACGGAAATCAAAAACGTATAAAAGATAATAATAGTATTTTAGAGACTGTTACCGATATGCTGCGGATTTTTTACCATTAATAAGGAGGAATATATGAACAGGAAAATAATTTTATGTTTTATGCTTTTCTTATTCACGGTTTTTTCGGCGTATTCACAGCAATATGACGATGAAAATGATTTCAGAATAGTGCCTTTGGACGGAGGCAAATCGGCGATGATTATCAGCTATGTTGGGAACAAAACAACGGTGCGTATACCTGCGAAGATAAAAGGAATGAATGTTATAGCGATAGGAAAAAACGCATTTTTTTTTGATTATTATGAAGATAATAAACTAACCTATGTTACTATTCCCAATAGCGTTACTTACATAGGGGATTCGGCATTTTCCTTCAATAAATTAACTAGCGTTGTAATTCCCAATAGCGTTACTTACATAGGGAATTCGGCATTTTATGACAATAAATTAACTAGCGTTGTAATTCCCAATAGCGTTACTTACATAGGGAATTCGGCATTTTCCTTCAATAAATTAACTAGCGTTGTAATTCCCAATAGCGTTACTTACATAGGGAATTGGGCATTTTTCTTTAATGAATTAACTAGCGTTGTAATTCCCAATAGCGTTACTTACATAGGGAATTCGGCATTTTTAGGCTTAGGCTTTGAAGAATTTTATGAAAGTTACGGGAAAAGAGCCGGTACTTATACATTCGCCAACGGCAGATGGAGCATGAGGTAAAGGGGTAATTATGAAAAGAAAATTTATTATTTGCTTTATGTTTGTTTTCTTCACGGTTTTCTCGGCATATTCACAGCAAAATGTTTCCGCTCCGCAGAAATTCGCCCTTGTAATAGGAAACGGGAATTATACTTCCATAACCAAACTTAACAATCCCGGTAATGACGCTAACGACATAAAGACAGCGCTAGAAAGTTTAGGCTGGACTGTGGATATTTTACGTGACGCAAGTCAGGAACAGATAGACGGAGCCGTTATTAAATTAAAGAACCGTCTTTCCGCTTCAGCTAACAGTTACGGTTTTGTTTTTTACGCCGGCCACGCAGTACAGGCGAACGGAATAAATTATCTTATACCCATAGACGCCAATTATCAAAGCGAATCCGCCCTTAAAAGCCGCGCCGTATCGGTACAAAGTCTTTTAGACGATCTGGACGACGCAGGAAACGAGCTTAATATCGTAGTCCTTGACGCCTGCCGTGATAATCCTTTCAGTTGGAGCAGAGGCGGAAACAGAGGGCTTGTAGTTGTGGAAAAACAACCCGCAAACAGTATTATAGCCTTCGCCACTTCCGCCGGTTCCGTAGCGGCGGACGGTGAGGGAAAAAACGGGCTATATACAACCCATTTGTTAAAGAATCTTAAAACAACCGGAATATCGGTACAAGAGCTTTTCAGAAAAACAGGGGAAGATGTAGAGAACGCCAGCGGAAAGCGTCAGCGTCCGGCTGTTTACAGTTCATTTAACGGCGTCGCTTATTTAGGATCGAAACCGCAAAATCTGCCTAATCCCAATCCGACTCCAACTCCCGTACTAAGTCTTTTTGAACAAATAAACAACGCAAGAGGAACCACGACAATTCCTGTTACACAAGACGCAATACTTCCGTCTACTGTTACCATTTCCAACGCTTCATCCGTAACTCTGCGAGGCGATAAGGCGGGAATAACCGTATCCGGTACAGGTTATTTAATTATAGACAAAGGAGTTACTCTTGTATTGGAAAATATCACGGTTAGTATTCCTGTTCTTGTTAATAAAGGCGGTACGCTGATTATGAATAACGCTTCAGCCGTTTCAGCCACAGGCTCTGTCGGTATTGTTGTTGAGGGAACATTTACCATGAACGATGGAAGCGTTACCAATAACAGCGACAGTGGCGTATTTGTTCATGGCGGGACATTTACCATGAACAACGGAAGAATCGCAGGCAACAATCATGGCGGTGTAGTAATATACGGCGGAACCTTTACCATGAAAAATGGGAAAATTGAAAACAACGAGTATAGAGTCGTCTTCGACGGCAGCGGCGGCAGAGTCGTCGGCGGCGTTGTTGATATTAACGCGAATGGCAGTTTTTTTATGCAGGGCGGCAGTATCTCAAGTAACACAGGATGTGGCGTCTATATCAGCAGTAAATGTGTTTTCAGAATGACAGGCGGCGTTATTTACGGTAAAAACGGCGGTTCAAACGCAAATAGTTCAATGTTTGGAAATATAGTAGTTTGTGACGAAAATCATGATGATACTAAAATGCAAAATGAAACTATCTACCGATATGAACAATAAATGGGTATTTTGTTAAAGGTTATGCGTAATATCGTATAAAACAACTAATTAATTGGGAAGATTTATGGAAAAAGAAAGGCATGGATTTGTAACATTTTGGATTTGGATTATGTTAATAATTAATTCGATTTTATCTTATCATTATTTGAGGAGTTTAAATCTTAATCTTACTTTATCAACAATTGCAGGTTTAACTATTTTTATTACCGATTTTATTGCGGCAATCTTATTACTAAATTGGATAAATGGCTTTTGGTTGCTTTTAGGGGTAGCTATACTTACCCCATTTATAAATCATGATTTTATACTTATTGTTACTGCTGTAGAATGTTTGATATCATTTGGAATTTTACATATTAAAAAAAATGGTATTTCAACTTGGGATTATTTAACTAAGGGAATATTTAAAAAATGTCCATTCTGTGCTGAAGAAATAAAAAAAGAAGCAATTGTCTGTAGATATTGTGGCAGAGATATACCAAAAGAAGATAATAAAAATGTTGATGATAATGTTTTAACTTTAAGGAAGTTTTTAACTAAAAAGTGTAAAATGAAAAAACTAAGAGAATATTTTAAAAAATGTCCATTCTGTGCTGAAGTAATAAAAAAAGAAGCAATTGTCTGTAGATATTGTGGCAGAGATATACCAAAAGAAGATAATAAAAATATTGATAATAATGTCTTAACTAAAAGACGTGAAATGAAAAAACTATTTGTTATTTTTATCGTTGTAATTGTCGCCATAATCGTAGGGATTGCTATGCTCTTCAGGGTTTCGGCGACTCCTATTTTGGCTCCAGTATTTAACGTTCAAATCAGGGATACAGATGTCCGTGAAAGAATTATTCAAAGGATCAATGAAGAAGGAGTAACTACCACCGTTTCTTCTGACAGCGTTGTACAGGTTGCCGATCAAGCGACGGCGCGGCGCATGAGAGTCATATTGATAATGGAAGACCTTGTTCCCGCCAACGCCAAGCCCTGGCAAATATTTGACATGGAAAGCTGGACAATTACCGATTTTGAGCGCAATAAAAATTTCCAACGGTCTTTAACGAATCAGATAAAAGAAAACTTAAAAGCTATTGACGGAGTTGATGACGCCAAAGTTACGATTGTTTTTCCAAAAGAAGAACTTTTCTCTATTCAGCAAAATCCGATAAGCGCCAATGTTATCATTTTGCCGAGACCTGGAAGCGATATTACCCAGAACAGAAAAAAAATTGAGGGCATCCAAAAACTTCTTAAAACCATGATAGAAGGGCTAAGGGATGAAAACATCACGATAACGGATAATAACAGGCTTCAGCTTAATGATTTTGATGGGAATCAATGAATAAACTATTTGTTATTTTACTTTTATCATTAACCCTTCCCCTTCACGCACAGCAAAATGTTTCTACTGCGCAGAAATACGCCCTTGTAATAGGAAACAGCAATTACACTTCCATAAAAAAACTGAATAATCCCGGTAACGACGCTAACGGCATAAAAACCGAATTGGAAAGTTTGGGGTGGTCTGTAGAATATTTAACCGACGCCAACCCCGAACAGACAGACAAAGCCGTTGCAAGATTAACGGCGAATCTTTCCAAATCCAAAAACAGTTACGGTTTTATTTTTTACTCGGGGCACGCCGTACAGTCAAACGGGGTAAATTATCTTATACCTGCGGACGCTAATTATCAAAGCGAGGTTATTTTAAGAAGCAGAGCGTTATCCGTACAAAAACTTTTGGAAGATTTAAACGACGCTGAAAACGAGCTTAATATCATAGTCCTGGACGCCTGCCGTGATAATCCTTTTAGTTGGAACAAAAGCGGTAACCGTGGGCTTGCCGCTATTCAGCGTCAGCCGGCGAACAGCGTTATAGCTTTCACTTCTTCCGCCAATTCCGCCGTCGAGGAACCGGAAGGAAAAAACGGGCTTTATACTGCCCATTTGTTAAATAACCTTAGAACCCCGGAAATATCCGTAAAGGAACTTTTTGACAAGACACAAAAGGACGTAATCAGCGCAAGCGCCGGACGGCAGAATCCGGCTCTTTACAGCCAATACAACGGAACCGCTTTTTTAGGCTCAAAAGCTGCGCCAAGTCCTTCCCCAAGTCCCGCTCCGGGCCCTTTAATCAGCCTTTACGAGCGGTTGGTTTCCGCCACGGGAACAAGCGTTATTACGGTTACGCAAGACACAACATTTACATCACCCATTACCATTTCCGTAGCGCTGTCGTTAACTCTTACCGGAGATAAAACGGGAAGAACAATACTGGGAGCGGGTTATACCTCAGGCGGTTTTTTGTATTCAAGCTCCATAATCGTAGAAAGAGGCGTTACCCTTACATTGGAAAACATCACCCTTTTCAGCGTTTCTGTTCAAGTTAAACAGGGCGGCACTCTGGTTATGAATAACGCCTCGGTTATTACAGGCTGTCTTTCCTGCGGCGTCTATGTTGAAGGTACATTTATAATGAACAAAGGAAGCGCCGTTACCAATAACGGCTCTAGCGGCGTAATTATCTCGGGCGGAACATTCACCATGAACGACGGAAAAATCTCATCGAATAACGATCAATGGGGCGGCGGCGTAAATGTAAACGACAAGGGAACTTTTAATATGAGAGGCGGTCTTATAGAAAATAACACCGCAAGCGAACATGGAGGCGGCGTTTTTGTGAACAATAACAGCGTTTTTAATATGTATGGCGGCAATATTTCAAGAAACAGAGCGGACGACTCAGGCGGCGGCATCTATATAGGCGGCGGCAGTATTTTAAGAATGACAGGCGGCGTTATTCACGGCCCGGATTCATCGGGCGGCCCTGATACAAACACGGCAAAGACGGGGAAAGCGGTATACAACGACAATGATCGCCGCAATAAAGAAAATAATTCAACCGTAACAAAATTTTGATGAGTTTTTTAACAAAGGAGAATTGAAATGAAAAAGAAATTGGCGTTGTTTTTACTGTTTATTTGTTTTTTAAGCGGACAGTTTTTGTCTGCGCAGACATATCCTACAGGCGCTGTTCTTGATTCCGCCCTATATGACAGCGTCCCACTCAAAGCGGTTCAAATTTCACGGGCATATACGTCAATTCCGGCGGCGTATTCATTAAAACAATACGCCCCTATCCCAAACAGTCAGGGAAGATACGGCACTTGCGTAGGCTGGTCAAGCGCCTATGCCGCAAGGACTATAGCGGAGTCTATAGCGATTAACAGAACAGACCGTTTCCTGAATACGCAAAATGTTTTTTCTCCGCTTTTTGTGTTTAAAAACGTTCATTTCTACAAATATAATGATCCTGACCCTTCAGGAGATCGAGGTATCCCTATTGTCTACGCTCTGGATTTTTTAAAAAGCGAAGGGGCGATAAAAATGCCTAGCAATGAATTAACCTTGCTTATACAAAATTTTAAAGTTGCGGATTATTCGGACAAAACCCGTTATCAGCGTTATCCTATCGCCGATTATACTACTCTGTACAGGTCTTATCAACTAACAGATGACGCCGTCCTACCAAGAACCCAATTGGTAAAAAAAAGCATTTCCGAAAAAAAACCTGTAGTTATAAGTATCATCTGCCCTGATTCGTTTCAGAAAGCGAAAGAAGTATGGTATCCTGACGAAACGCCTGACATTAATACAAGCGGCGGACACGCTCTCTGTGTCGTAGGTTATGATGACAATAAATACGGCGGTGCGTTTGAAATTCAAAACAGTTGGGGAACAAAATGGGGAATCGACGGTTATATATGGATTCCTTACACGGTATTTGAAAAATTCGCCCGGGAAGCTTACGAAATGATTGAAAATATGTCTAACTACAAAGACATGGTAGAATTCTCCGGTTCCGTGCAAATAGAATTGTTTAATTCCGAACAGGGAATGCCTGTGCGTTTTGCCGACGGCTATTACAAAACCGTCAACGGTTATTCATCGGGAACCGAATTCCGTTATCTGCTTGGCAACGGCAAATCGGCGTATGTCTACGCCTTCGCTTCCGACTCAGGCAGTAAAACAACAACCCGCATTTTCCCGCCGGAAGGAAAAAATATTTCTCCCGTTCTTGATTACAGCGAAAATATCGTAGCCTTTCCGGGAGAAAAATTATGGATTCAGCTTGATCAGAACGCCGGCACGGATTATCTTGTCGTCCTTTACGCCAAAGAAGCGTTGGATATAGACAACATTCGTAAAAAATTCTCCGAAAGCGAAGGCTCATTCCCCGAACGTGTGGCGAAAGCTGTCGGCGAAAACTATATTCCGGCGAATAAAGCGAAATATGAACCGAATGAAATTCGTTTTACCGCAACATCTTTAAACCCAAAAGCGGTTTTCGGGCTACTGCTCGCTATAGATCACCATAAATAATATTTTATTTATGTTTGTTTGACAGATAATGACAAAATACCCTGTCTTCTTTACAGATATGGTTTATCCACCATTGTTTAAGGAATTCCAGAAATTCCTGCGGGTCTTTGTTCCAGAGACTGTCCTGCCCTGTGTGAGACAGCGCTTGAGTCAATTCTTTGTGAAGGGTACGGTGTTTTTCCAAATCGGTATAGCCGCATTTTTTAAGAAAATCCTCTTCAATCTCGAAATGGATACGTGTGTAATCGTTAACCATCCCTATAATGGGACGAAGCATTTCATTGCCGTGTTTGTTCTGTATAGCGAAGCATAGGGAATTAATGGTAGAAACAATCCCCCTGTGCTGCTCGTCAACAATCGGTATACCCAAATTATAACTTGGTTCCCAGACAATAAGAATATTGTGATTTATTAAACTATGCCAAGCCTCAGTCTCCGCTAATTTATCGGGCATACATCCTCCGGTATTTTAAGGATAAACGCCTTTTTAACGCCTGTCAAGTATCATTAAATCCCGCATTCATTGTTAATTTTAACGTGCCTTAGCGTCATGTTTTTCTTATATTTTATATGTAAATTTCGGAGGTATTTATGAGCGTAAAAATGTTTATTATTTGTTTGTTTTTAACCGGAATTGCCGTATCGGGATTAGGCTTATATGTTTCAGGGCACGGAGTTATTGATATTCACAACGCTAAAATCATCTTTGATTGGGATGGCGTATATAAAGGCGTACTTCCGGCGGCGGAAGGACCCGGCATTGATGTCTGCCTGAAACTCAACAAGGATGAAAGTTATGAGTTAATGTACAAGTACCTGAACAATCCCGAAAAACTGTTTATATGGGCGGGATCGTTTAATTGGAATAAATTGGGGAATATTATTACGTTAAATATAGCTAACACGCCTGTTTATTACAAAGTAGCGGAAAATAAAGTGATTCAGTTGGATAAAAAAAGAAAACCTATCACCGGAAAATTCGCTGTTAATTACGTGCTAAGAAAAGAAGTCAATAAACCGGATACAGTCACAGCCAGATAAGACCAGTCACCGTTTGGCGTCCGGGCGCTCCTCTGTATCCAGAATAATAGTGACAGGGCCGTCGTTTGTGTACTTAACCATCATGTGCGCCTGAAATTCCCCGCACTCGCATATAAGACCCGTTTTTTTTATGGCGCCTATAAAATACTCGTAAAGCTGCCTCGCTTTTTCGGGTTCCGCCGCTGCGTTCCACGACGGGCGTCTTCCCTTTCGAGCGTCGGCTAACAATGTAAACTGAGAAACAGACAGAACTCCGGCTCTACCGTCAATGGAAGCCAAATCTTTAAGAGATAAATTCATCTTTCCGTCTTTGTCGTCAAAAATTCTAAGATACGCTATTTTCTCGGAGAGCCAGTTGGCGTCAGACTCGGTATCATTATGCGCTACGCCAATGTAAACAAGCAGGCCATTGCCAATGCTGCCCTTCACAACCCCGTCAACACTGACGGAAGCGTCAATCACTCTCTGTACTACGGCTTTCAAATTCTTAATTCCTGAAACTATGCACCGGAGCCGGAATACGCCCGCCCCTATTAACAAATGCGTCGCTTTTGGCGCTGTTAACCGCCATTATCGGGGAGCCGCCCAAAAGACCGCCGAATTCAGCCCACTGCCCCGCCTTTTTGCCGGGAACGGGAATTACACGCACGGCGGTTGTCTTATTGTTCACCATGCCTATAGCCATCTCGTCGGCGATAATAGCGGCTATTGTCGCAGGCGTTGTGTCACCGGGAAGGGGAATCATATCCAGTCCCACCGAACAGACACAAGTCATCGCTTCCAGTTTGTCAAGGGAAATTGATCCGTTTTTAACGGCGGCTACCATTCCTTCGTCCTCCGAGACGGGAATAAAAGCGCCGGAAAAGCCGCCTACATGGGTCGAAGCCATAATGCCGCCTTTTTTTACCATGTCGGTTAACATAGCGAGCGCCGCCGTTGTCCCGTGGGTTCCGGCGGCTTCAAGCCCCATCTCCTCAAGAATACGGGCGACAGAATCCCCTACAGCGGGGGTCGGCGCTAAAGACAAATCCAAAATGCCGAACGGTACTCCTATCCGCTTTGCGGCTTCCATTCCAACAAGCTGTCCCATGCGGGTAATTTTAAACGCCGTCTTTTTTATTGTGTCGGCAAGTTCGTCAAAATTCATTTCACGACAGTTTTCCAAAGCCGCTTTTATTACGCCCGGCCCGGAAACTCCCACGTTAAGAACGCTCTCCGCCTCGCCCGGCCCGTGAAAAGCGCCCGCCATAAAGGGATTATCTTCGGGAGCGTTGCAAAAAACCACCAGTTTAGCGCAGCCGATACCGTCCCTGTCCGCCGTAGCCTCGGCTGTTTTTTTAATTATATCTCCCATCAACCTTACGGCGTCCATATTGATCCCGCTCTTGCTGGCGGCGGCGTTTACGGAAGCGCACACACGATCTGTCTGCGAAAGCGCTGAGGGCAAAGAATTAATCAGCCTCTTGTCGCCTGTAGTCAACCCTTTTTGAACAAGCGCGGAAAAACCGCCTATAAAATCCACTCCAAGCTCTTTAGCGGCCAAATCCAGAGTTTTGGCGAACGGCGTAAAATCCTCTTCATCGCAGGAAGAAGCCACAAGGGCGACAGGAGTTACGGATATGCGCTTGTTGATGATCGGAATACCGTATTCGGTCTCTATGTCACAGCCTGTCTTTACAAGAGAGCCCGCTGTACGCATAATTTTTTCTCGTATTTTTTTCCTTGTGGCGTCTCCCGTCGAGCAAATACAATCCATCAAGGAAATACCAAGCGTTATAGCTCGTATATCCAATTTATAGCGCATAAACATATCGACGGTTTCTTTAATTTCAAATGGGGTAAAAAGCATTATTAACTATATCCTGTGCATAGCGGAAAAAACTTTTTCGTGCATAAGGCTGATACTTACGTTTAACGTATCACCAAGGGCCGCAAGTTCTTTTTTTATATCTTCCAGCGCTAATGAGCATGAACCAAGGCTTACCATCATCATCATTACAAAGTTTCCGCTTAAAACTGTCTGTGATATATCCTCAATATTAATGCTTCGTTCAGCCAGAAAAGCGGAAACTTTCGCTATTATTCCTACCTTGTCACTGCCTACAACCGTTATTATAGCGTTCATAGTGTTTTCAGTATCCTTTCCGCTTCCGCCCTTCCCGAATAATTAGGGTTACGGCTTATAAGATCGTTCAAATAACGTTTGGCGTCACTGCTTTTTCCAAGGGTTACGCACGCCATTCCAAGCTCATACATGGCGTCCCAGTTGTCGGGGACCAAATGCAGCAGGGATTGGTATGATTTCATCGCCTTATCCAGATCATTTACTCCGGCGTAGGCGCGGGCGAGGTTTAAAAGCACTGTAGGATCGTTCGGTTTTGTGTTTAACGCTCTCTCGTAATGAATAATGCTGTATGACCAATTTTCCTGTTTTGCGTATACGGCGCCCAAATTATTGTTAACCTCAAAGTTGGAAGCTTCCACTTTGTACGCCTCGTTCAGATAACGGATAGCCTCGTTGTAATTTCCTCCGGCGAGATAAAGACTGCCAAGGTTTATCCTGGGACGAAGGTATTTTGTATCAAGTGAGGAAGCAAGCTGATAAGCTGAAATCGCCGCTTCTTTCGCACCGGATGTTTCACAGGTAAGGCCGAGCGTATAAACATAAACGGCGTTAGACGGGCTTAAATCAACGGCGTTCTTGGCGAAATTAATAGCTTCCGTATATTTTTTAAGCTCAAGTTTTACTACAGCCATATTGTAATTGGTTTGAGCGTCGTCCGGCTTTTGCTGCAACGCCTTTGAAAAAAAAGATTCCGCCTGCGAATAATTTCCCGCCTGACTGTGAGTGGCGGCAATTTCACATAACGTATTGTAATCGTTGGGGCTGTATTGAAGCACCTTGTTAAAAGCGTCAATAGCGCCCTTTGTATCGCCCTTTGCCGAGAGTATTCTGCCTATCTCACGGTGGGCCGGATAATAATCGGCTTTTACGGCGACAGCCTGCCTGTATGCGGCAAGAGCTTCGTCATTGCGGTTCAACACCCGCAAAGTGCCGCCGAGGTTGTACCATGACGGCTCATAATTGGGATTTGCTTTAACAGCGTTTTGAAAAGCGTCACGTGCTTCCTGATAACGCTTGGCGACAAAAAGAGAACGTCCAAGTTCATGCGAATAAAGGTAATTATTGGCGTCAAGACGAGACGCTTCACGGAATTCCGTTACCGCTTTATCGTTCTTGCCGTCATCACGCCCAAGTTTTCCCAGAGTATAATGAGGCAGCGCCTGCGTGGCGTCCTTTGTAACGGCCTCATTCGCAAGTTCTTCCGCTCTTTTTGCGGCGGTTTTGCCGTTAGCTGTATTCGGATTTTTTGCGTTGTATTCGTAAAAAGCGTCCGCCATATCGGCGAGTTTTTGCGATTCAAAACGAGGCTCGTTTTCCGGCATGGCTTTTCTTGCGTCTGAAAAAATCCTCTCGGCGCCCGGAAGATCGCCTGCGTTAAGTTTCGCTTTAGCGTCGGAGACAAGATCGTTTACCTTGCGCATCTGTTCCTGCAGTTGGCGGGAAACTTTAGCGAGTTCCTCTTCCTGCGCTTTTTTTCTGGCGGCTTCCGCTTCGGCGGCGGCCCTGCGCTCTGCGGCGGCATCCGATTCTCCCGACGCTAAACCTGAAGACATGTTTCTTTGCATGTTAGCGGCAAATCTTTCATTTTGGCGGCGCTGTTCTTCAAGCAGTTGGCGCTGCATTTCCGTCAGAGCGTCAGAACCTTTTGAGCGATCCATCATTAAAATTTGGCGTTGAAGATCATTTGCCTCGCTGTCATCGGGATTTTCAATTAATAACCCTTCGACAAGGTTAAGGGCACGGTCATACTCGCCCTGTTCCATATATTTTTCGATAAGTTTTAAGGTATTCTGCCTTTTTACGTCCGACTGCGACGATATGACGGTCCCTGAGCCAACACCGCCTTTTTTACCTTTTGTAAAAAAAATTATACCAAACACAATAAGCAATATAAGCGCTATACCCGAAGAAATTAAAATTATTTTTTGTTTATCCGACATATCCCCTCCTTAAATTACGCTCATTCCAGTTCAAACTGACCGTCATATTGTTCAACGCTTTCCGACCCGGAAGACAGGCTCTTGCTTAAATCAGCCGCCGAATGTAACGACGCTGAAACGGAATCCAAAAGTTTCTGCCTTTCCTCGGCCAGCCTGCGGGCTTCTTCCTCCGCTATAATTTTTCTTCTTTCTTCGGCGGCGAATTCGCTTTTGATCAGCGCTATAAGCTGTTCAATTTTCGGCTTCTGCGCCGAGCGTGGCTCAAGAGCTAAATATTGCTCATAATCGGAAATGGCGTTTTTCAAGTTTCCGGCTTTTACTCTGGTATTCGCCCTGCCAAGATACGCTTTGGAAAACGTAGCGTTATAACCGATCGCCTGCGAATAATACTGTTCAGCGATTTCGTTGTTTCCTATCTGGAAATACACATTCCCAAGATTATTGGCGACATTGGCTGAAAGATTGCCCGCCATAGGCAGAAGCCGCCTGTATACGGTAGCCGCCTCGGTAGGCCTGCCAAGCTGCTCATAAACAATACCAAGATAAAGGTAGGCGTTGGTATTAAAACCTTCGTCCAATACGGCGTTTTCCAGATAGATAACCGCCTCTGCGGGTTTATTCTGCATTAACAGCGTCTCACCCTTGGTAAAATTACTCTGAGCCCGGCAAAAAACCGCTAATAGAATAAAAAAACAGGCAATTATAATTTTTTTCAACTTTCTACCTTCCTAATTAACCAATAATATACTATTATTTAAGCATATTGATTATTGGATTTGTCGGGAAATTGAAATTTCCTAACAACTCTTTTATTATATCGGCAATTATTTTTTTGTTCATCAGGGGTAGAAAAGGTGAAAATACTCTGTATTTCCGATCAAATTGACCCTTTAGTCTACTCCCCTTCCATAAAGGAACGCTTTTCCGATATAGACATGATTCTCTGCGCCGGAGACCTCCCATTAGACTACCTTGATTTTATCATTTCTACCCTAAATAAACCACTATTTTTTGTGTTTGGTAACCATCATACCGAAGAACTTAGGTACTTTAAAAAAACGTGGAATACCCCGCTAATCGAAGAAAACAGGGAATTTTTCAGCTGCGGAGCTATTTACGCCGGGTCTAAGGTGATATTCGAGGATAATTTCATTGTCGCAGGCCTTGGAGGCTCAATGCGCTACAACAACGGCAACAACCAGTTCACGGAGCTTCAGATGTTTTTTGAGGCGCTAAAGCTTATTCCGGGACTTTTATGGAACCGTCTTGTGCGGGGCCGCTTTTTGGATATCCTTCTTACCCACGCACCGCCAAAAGGCATACATGATAAAAACGACAAATGCCACTGGGGGTTTAAAACATACCTTTGGTTTATGAAGACTTTTAAGCCAAAGTACCTTGTTCACGGCCATATTCATCTGTACGATTTATCAGCCGTGCGGCGTACTAAATGGGGAAATACAACCGTAATTAACGCTTACGGTCATTATGTAATTGATATGGGAGACTCAAATGGAAATTGACAGTGTAGCTATGCAGGCGCAGGCGGATTTTTCACGCGCACGAGGCAAGGCGGTTCTTTCGCAGATTCAGCATTTTTTAAATACTGACCGTGACAGACTGCTTTCTTTTAACGATGTTAAGGATATCTTAAAGCCTAAAAACGAGGTTTACAGGGGAAGCCAGGTTGTTCCGATAAAAATGATTGTCGGCAGCGAGGGGCGTTATCACGATTTTAACAAATATTTTCTTCCCAGAGCCGAACACATGCGCCACCGTTGGCAAAGGGTAGATGAAGCGCATATCAAGGATATAATTCTGCCGCCCATCCAGTTGTACGAAATAGGCGGAGTTTATTTTGTCCGTGACGGAAACCACCGTGTTTCTGTTGCGAAACTTCAAGGGGTGGAATTTATTGACGCTGTGGTAACAAGCCTCGCTACCGAAATCAATATAAACCCTTCCATGACTACCGATGAATTGCGAGAGGCGCTGATTTCTTATGAAAAAAATATTTTTTATGAAAAAACAAAATTCGGCGAACTGACAAATTATACGGAGCTGAATTTCAGCGCTCCCGGGCGTTATGACGTTATTTACAACCACATACTCGTTCATAAATACTATTTAAACGAAAACCTTGAAGAAGAAATTCCTTTTAGCGACGCTCTTGTATCGTGGTACAACAATGTATACAAACCTGTCATTACAATTATCAGGGAACAGTGGTTGCTTGTAAATTTCGCCGGAAGAACGGAAGCCGACCTTTATGTCTGGATTATCAAGCATTGGGATTTCTTGAAGAAAAAATACGGCACTTATCCCCTGGCTAAAGCCGCAGGAGACTTTTCAAAAAAATACGGTCAAAAAGGAAGCATATTAAGGTACATTTCCGTATTCGCCGAAAAACTTTTCCGCTCAAACAAGGGGAGGGCTTAATGGCGGTTCTGTCGATTCAATCCCATGTGGTTTTCGGCTGCGCCGGAAATACCGCCGCTGTTTTTCCCATGCAGCGCCTTGGACGTGAAGTATGGGCGATTAATACGGTCGAGTTTTCCAACCACACAGGTTTCGGCGAGTGGAAAGGCAAAGTTCTTGGGGCGGAGCTTACGGCGGAGCTTGTTACAGGTCTTGAGGAAAGAGGCGTATTAAACCGCTGTGAGGCGGTTCTCTCAGGTTATCTGGGCGACGCCGGTGTCGCTATGTCAATAGCAGACGCCGTTAAAAAAGTCAGAAGCAAATCTTCAGGCGCCGTTTACGCCTGCGATCCTGTAATGGGCGATATCGGGCGGGGTTTTTATGTCAAACCGGATATTCCCGGTATTTTCAAAAAAGAACTTATACCGCTTGCCGATATTGTTACGCCAAACCGGTTTGAGCTTGAGGCTTTAACGGGAATTAACACGCAAAACATTTCCGATACGCTTAAAGCCGTAAACATCCTGCACGAAATGGGTCCTTCGGTCGTGCTTGTAACAAGTTACAAAGAAAAAGAAGGCGAGCTTTCCATGATTGCGTCAAAAAAAAATGAAGTATATAAAATAACAACACCGGAATTGCCGTTTAAAAAAATTGTCGCCGGAACCGGGGATATGACTATGGCAGTTTTCCTGTCGCGGTATTTAGAAACCAAAGACCTTAAAAAAACTTTGGAACTGTGCGCCGCCTCTGTATTCGGTATACTTGAAGCGAGTTTACGGGCGTTGGACTCTAAAAATGAAGCGCCTATAGACCTTAAAATAATAGACAACCAGAACGAGCTTGTCTTTCCCTCATATTCATTTAAGGCGGAAAAAATAACCTGAGTGAAAACAACTGAATGGGCGGATATAAGCCCCTACGACCGTTATTTTGACTTTATTTCCCCTAACGCTGACCGTTATGCAATACTCCTTGAATGTATAAACACTCTGAACATGAATTCGGCGGTTATCGACGTAGCGGGAAACCGCCATATTTTTATTTTTCCGCCGGGACAAAAATCCCTGCGCAAATCGGGCGGTGTTTTTCCTTTTAACAAGCTAAGCCCTTATTTGTTTTCCGCCCATTACGACCGTGTTCCCGGAAGCCCCGGCGCTAATGACAACAGTATCGCTGTGTTTCACCTTCTTAACACGGCGATTATCCTCTCGAAACGAGGCATAGACAAATGGATCATGGTTTTTACAGATAAAGAAGAATTACAGGCGGGTGAGGGCATTGAAAATCTCGGTTCTTTCTCTATGGGGGAAAAACTAAAATCATGGGGGCTTGAAAAAGCTAAAATCTACAATTTTGACGCCTGCGGTTCCGGCGGAGCTTTTATCTTTTCCACAACAACCGACCTTATCCTAAAAACTTCCGGTAATGACCGCCCAAACATACGCAAAGTGAGTAAAAATATCGCCTCCCTTCGTGATTACGCTCTTGAAACCGCCCAAAGGTTACGGCTGGAAAGGGTTCTGCTCGCCCCTACCCCTTTCTCGGATGATGTCGGTTTTCTGCGCGCCGGATTGGCCGCCCAAACGGTAACCATGCTGCCCGCCGGGGAAGCTGATCAATACGAGGCGCTTCTGCGAAGCCGCCCCGGCTTCGGAAGCCTTATCATCTCAGGCAAAATCAAAGACCCGGCCGAATACCGCCATTTACCGGAAACATGGCGCAGCCTAAATAACGCCCAAGACACCCCCTCGCGCCTAACCCCTCAGTATTTTCAAGCGGTCGTTAACTTTATGGTTCAACTTTGCGCCGGAAACGTGAAATAAAAAAGCTTAATCTCTATTTTATAAATATAAATAAATATGTTAAAATGAAGGAAGAAGATTACTCCTATTCACGGGTGTTTTTTCATATAAACGGCGGATACAAAAGATGGCAAAGAGTATTATTGATAGTAAGGTACTACGGCATAATTATCGTGAACTTATTTTCGTATTCGCGGCCTTTGCGTTAATGGCAATGGTGGGCTATTTCTTCATCGGGCACATCTTAAGAAAACGGCTTTTAACCGGAGCGGAGGAAATGCTTTACACCGCCGAGGCGAATATCAGAGCGGGACTTTCGGAAGCCGAAACCGCTCTTATTAACTCCTACTATGTAATAGAAAGCATGGAAGAGCTAAACGCGTCAAAGCAGGACATCCTTGAATATCTTACGCTGACCACCGAATGGATGCGCAGGCGGGAACAGGGGCTTCTTGATTACTACGGCATTTACGGATTTATCAACGGTGAATTTTACGACAGCATGGGATTTAACGCTTCAAGCGATTATATACCGCAAAAGCAGTTATGGTATCAGACGGCGATACGAAGCGGCAGGAACATAGCTTATACCACGCCCTACGAGGATGCCCGTACAGGCGACATTATTATTTCAGCGGTACGAAACATAGACATAAAAAAAGGCGACATATCGGGCATCTTAAGCGTGGATATTAATATTAAGTGGTTAGAGGAATATGTCAGTTCCCTTAAACTGGCGGCGAGCGGCTACAGTATGCTCCTTAACCGCGGCATGACCATCGTAACCCACCCGGATATAACGCTTGTGGGAAGCCGCCTTGAGGATTTGGGAAAGAGTTATGATGAGACCGCTAAAATTTTACGCTCACATGAAGAAGTGTTTGCCAAGAGGATAACCGACATAAACGGCAGTTCCGCTATTATTTTTATAAGGCATATATTTAACGGCTGGTATGTATGTGTCATAACACCTTATTTTGAGTTTTACAGGGATCTCTACATTTCCGCCGTAATTCTGCTTTTATTGGGGATTGTCCTGTCCCTGTCGCTATGTTTTATACTTCTGCGTTTCTCTTTGGCGAAAATACGCGCGGATGAAGACAATAAATCCAAATCGTCGTTTCTTGCTAGCATGAGCCATGAGATACGCACCCCCATGAACGCCATTACAGGCATGGCGGAGCTTCTTCTGCGAATCGATCTTTCCGAAGAGGCCCGCAGTTACGCGCGGGATATAAAGCACGCCGGAAATAATCTTGTTTCTCTTATAAACGATATTCTGGATTTCTCTAAAATCGAGGCGGGAAGGCTGGAAATCAATCAGGCCAAGTACCTGCTTGCTTCCCTTATAAATGATTCGGTCAATATTATCAGAATGCGAATTGGGGAAAAACCCCTGCGGTTTTTTACCAACATAGACTCTAATATTCCAAACAGCCTTATAGGGGACGAAGTGCGCATGCGCCAGATTCTTCTTAATCTGCTTTCCAATGCGGTAAAATATTCGGAAAAAGGGTATATCGGTTTATCCATTACGATACAGAAGCGTGATGACAAACAGGTATGGCTCAAGATATCCGTGTCTGATACCGGAAGAGGCATTAAAAAAGAAGATCTGGAAAAACTTTTCGGTGAATTTGTCCAGGTAGACACAAGGAAAAACAAAGGCATTGAGGGAACGGGCCTGGGACTGGCGATTACACGGCAGTTGTGCCTCCTTATGGGCGGAGACATAAGCGTAGAAAGCGAATACGACAAAGGCAGCGTTTTTACGGCTGTCATTCCCCAGATCATTGATTCTCCCGAACCTTTCGCCGCAGTGGAAGATCCGGAAAAAAAGAAAGTATTGATTTATGAACGCAGAGATATTTATGCGCAGGCGGTATGTTGGTCTTTGAAAAACATGAAAGTCCCACATACTATCGTCACAAATCAGGATGATTTTACAGACGCTTTACGCAGGGAAAATTGGTTTTATATTTTTTCAGGCTATGGTCTTTATAATAAAATTAAACCGGCAATGGAAGAGAGCGCTTCCCTTCCCGGCTGGAAAAAACCGCCTCTTGCCCTTATGGTGGAATGGGGAACTGAAGAATACATACCCAATGTGAGGTTTTTGTCTATACCGGTACAGTCCCTGTCAATCGCCAACACTCTTAACGGCATAGAGGACAGCAAGGGTTACGCTGAAAGCATAGGCGTTATCCGTTTCAGCTTCCCAAGCGCCCGCCTGCTTGTGGTAGACGACATTGCGACAAACCTGAAAGTAGCCGAGGGGCTTCTCGCTCCCTACGGAACAACTGTGGATACATGCCTCTTAGGACGGCAGGCCATTGAGATGGCAAAAAAAAATAATTACGACATAATACTCATGGATCACATGATGCCGGAAATGGACGGCATTGAAGCGACGGCGATTATTCGCGCGTGGGAAGAAGAAGAACAGAAAAAAGATCCCTGCCACAGGCAAACACCCATTGTCGCCCTTACCGCCAACGCCGTTGTAGGAATGAGAGAAACATTTCTTCAATGCGGATTTAATGATTTTATCGCCAAACCCATAGATGTTTCCAAACTTGACGAAATTCTTAACCGTTGGATATCAAAAGAAAAGAGAGCCGCCAGAAAAAGCGGCGTAAACGAGAAAGAGCGGCAAGGCGAGAACTCAAAAAATAATCAAAATAACAACCATGCGGACGAAGAGATGGAACAGCTTCATACTTTTCCTTCCATTCCGGGCGTTGATACCGTAAAAGGCATTTCCATGACGGGCGGTACTTCGGCAAATTATCAGCAGGTTTTGTCACTATACTGCAAAGACGTTGAGGAAAGGCTGCCGCTCCTGGAAAAAACACTGGAAGATGAAAATATAAACACATTTGTTACACATGTTCACGCCATGAAAAGCGCGTCCGCTTCTATCGGAGCGGCGGATATATCGGCGCGGGCAGCGGAGATGGAAACCGCCGGCAAGACGGGCGACACGGTTTTTATCAAAAAAAATTTGAGCGATTTTACTCAGCGGTTTAAGGAGTTAATCGGCGAAATAAACGCCGTATTGGGAACAAGCAAAGACGAAAAGCAGACAGCGCAAACAGCGGACATTTCCGAAGAGCAGGCCTCATTGCTGCGCGCTCTGAAACCGGCGCTGGAATCCCAAAAAACCGCCGAGATTGAAAGGATCATGGATAAACTGAACTTACTGGCGGATAGCGGCATAAAATCAGCATTGGAAGAAATATCCGACAATATACTTATCGCCGAATACGGCAAGGCTGCGGAAATTACCAACGGATTGATAAAGGATTGAGAAAATCATGGAAAATGAAAAAAAACTTATTATTCTGGTAGACGATAATCCCGCTAATCTGCGTATCGGAAAAAACGTTCTCGCGGAAAAATACGCCGTTGCCACAGCGCCCTCGGCGGAGAAAATGTTTAGTCTTTTGGAAAGCAACAGACCCGACATGATCCTTTTAGACGTAGATATGCCGGAAATTAACGGTTACGAGGCCATAAAAAATCTTAAATCCAAAACGGAAACAAAAGATATTCCCGTTATATTTCTGACTGCCCGCACCGAATCGGACGATGAGCTTGAAGGGCTTTCTCTTGGGGCCATTGATTACATCACCAAACCGTTTCAGCCGCCCCTGCTTCTTAAACGCATAGAAGTACACCTGCTTGTAGAAGAACAGCGGAGAAAACTTCAATATTTCAATGAAAATCTGCAAAAAATGGTGGAAGAAAAAACACAAAGCGTAATAGAACTGCAGAACGCCCTCTTAAAAACAATGGCGGAATTGGTGGAATGCCGTGACGACATAACAGGCGGACACATAGAGCGTACGCAACGCGGAATAAAAATCCTTCTTGAAGAAATTGAAAACAGCGGTATATACAAAGAGGAAACAAAAGGATGGGACATGAGCCTGCTGCTACAGTCATGCCAGCTTCATGACGTAGGCAAAATTTCAATTGACGACATTATCCTTAAGAAACCCGGAAAGCTTAACGAACAGGAATTTGAAGAAATGAAAAAACACGCCATCTTTGGCGAACGGATAATTGATAAAATTGAAACTCTGGCAAAAGAAAGCGATTTTCTGGATTACGCAAAAACATTCGCCGCAAGCCACCACGAAAGATGGGACGGCAAGGGTTATCCGCGCGGGCTTAAAGAAAACAACATTCCCCTTCTGGGCCGCATCATGGCGGTTGCCGACGTATACGACGCGCTTACGTCAGTACGCCCATACAAGGAAGCCTTTAGCCACGAGGAAGCGGTGAGAATTATCAAAGAAGGCAGCGGAACCCAATTTGATCCGTCGCTTGTCGATGTATTTATCCGTGTAGCGGAAAAATTCAAGAACTAGCCCGTCATACTCCCAGCAATTTGCTGTACGCTTCAAGAGCGCCGTCTCCGAAGTTTCCGGAAAGCACCTTCTTTGTCAGGATTTTTCCAAGCTGCACGCCTTCCTGATCAAAGCTGTTAAGATTCCAGACAAACCCCTGAAACATAACCTTGTTTTCATAGTGCGCGAGCAAACTTCCCAAAACGGCGGGCGTCAATTTCTTTCCGAAGATCAAGCTTGAGGGGCGTTCTCCTTTAAACTCTTTGTTTCCGTCCGAGTTGTCCTGTCCTTTGGCGAAAGCCACAATTTGAGCGGCAAGGTTCGCCTTTAATTTTATCTGGCTTACGGAACCGTCAACGCTTACGTCATCTCCTCTCTGACTGTCAAAGAAACCGATGAATTGAAGCGGGATAATGCCCGTCCCCTGATGAAGAAGCTGATAAAACGAGTGTTGTCCGTTTGTTCCCGGCTCTCCGAAAATAACGGGGCCGGTACTGTAATCGACAGGCTGTCCGTCTCTGTTTACTCGCTTTCCGTTCGACTCCATATCCATCTGCTGTAAATGCGCAGGGAAGCGGGAAAGAGCCTGACTGTAAGGCAAGACCGCCGTATACGGAAAATTCAGGAAGTTGCGCTCCCATACGCCGATTAGCGCGTCAAGAAGGGCGGCGTTTTTTAGAACGTCGGTTTCAAGGGCGAGCTTGTCCGCCTCGGCGGCACCTGAGAGAAATTCCTTAAATACCTCGGGGCCGAAAGCGAGGGAAAGAACACAGCCGCCCACTCCCGATGTCGATGAATAACGGCCGCCGATATAGTCGTCTATATAAAAAGAATCAAGATAGGCGCTGTTACGCGCAAGAGGGCTTGTCTCGCTTGTAACGGCTATCATATGTTTGCTGGAATCAAGTCCCGCTTTTTTAAGTTTGTCCTTTACAAAAAGCTCGTTGGCAAGGGTTTCCTGAGTTGTGCCGCTCTTTGACACAAGAATAAACAGGCACTGTTCAAGATTACAGGAGGCGATTACAGCGGAAGCGTCATCCGGATCTACGTTGGAAATAAATTTAGCGTCAAGTTTTTTCTTGCCTTCCTTTACCGCCCAGTTATCAAGGGCAATGTACATGGCGCGGGGCCCAAGGTCCGAGCCGCCGATACCAATCTGCACGACTGTGGTAAAATCCTTGCCTGTGGAACCTTTGTATTTGCCGCCATGCACGGCGGAGGCGAAATCGCAGAACCTCTCAAGCTCTTTGCGGTAAAAATCCCCGATGTCTTTTCCGTTTTCCGTAACGGGTTTTCCCTGCTGTCCGCGAGACAGGTGGTGAAGCACCTTCCTCTTCTCGCCCGTGTTCATCATCTCTCCGTCAAGAAGGGCTTTGTACTTTGTTATAAGTTCCTGCTCGTCTGCCAGTTCCTGTAGCAGTTTTACCGTCTGCCCGTCAACGGCCTTTGCCGCCCATGAATACTTAAGGCCTGCCGCCATAGGAAGAATACACTCCCCTACTCTTTTAGCGTCAAGTTTGTCCTTAAAAGAAAAAGCCGTCTTGGCGTGTTCGGCAAGTTTTTTATACGAGCCTGTTTTATCAAAATTAATAAATTTCATACATCCTCCATATACATCATACATCTATTTTATATTATTTTTAA
>Ga0268262_10002146_pt1 | contig 23238 bp, 27 predicted proteins | sample TergutNc150P3_FD_190354 | JGI IMG/M metagenome (GOLD analysis project Ga0268262, IMG submission 190354) | Nasutitermes corniger P3 segment gut microbial community from laboratory colony in Florida, USA - Nc150 P3 (SPAdes) (version 2) | ecosystem: Host-associated > Arthropoda: Insects >...
ATTTGGCAGGCTATGTTGCCGAAAAATATGATGTTGATGTGGAAAAGAGCAAGGAGAGAGCAGCGCGCAGAATAAAGGCTTCGGTGGAGAGAGAATTTGAGAACTCCATCGTTGGTTATGACTCGGTGAAAATCGAAAGTTCATCGGTTAATGTTAGCGAAGGCAAATACAGCTATGCGCTTTTTCCTGTGTGGATACTCAACACCAAATATAAAGAGGCAAACTACCTTTTTGCTATGAATGGAGAGTCTGGCCGCCTTGTTGGGAAATTGCCTGTGGAGTCAAAAAAAATATGGAAATACGGTTTTATATATTCTGGCATTTTAGCGCCAATTTTAACCGCTGCATCGACTTTCTTAGGGTATGATGACCCGAATTTCGCTCTGTTTATTGTCGCTGCCTTGATTTTGGCTTTAGTGATGGGCTTTGCTTATGTATTCAGTTGGAAATCTCAAATGGATACTGCCCTATTGAAAAATGAGGCAAACGCTTATATCGTTAAAGACAGCCTTGTTTTTAAAAAGAAGAATGATAACTTCCTCTACAGCAAGGTTAGCAAAATTCCGAGAAAAAAATAATGGAAGAATTAGTCAATAAGCTGGAGGATCTTCAAATTCTTGATAGAGAAGAATTCAAGAAAGTTTTGCTATGCAATGATGACTATCTTTTTGAACGTGCCAGATGCGTAGCGCAGAGTGTTTATGGCAAAAATATTTTTATGCGTGGGCTTATTGAATTTACATCTTATTGCAAAAATAACTGCTATTATTGCGGACTCAGAGCGGAGAACAGAGAAGCAGAGAGGTACAGGCTTTCAAAAGAGCAAATTTTGGACTGCTGCAAAACTGGCTATCCACTCGGCTTTCGCACCTTTGTATTGCAAGGCGGAGAAGATGCTCACTACACAGACGAAATTCTAGTTGATATTGTCCACGAAATAAAAGCTACATATCCAGACTGTGCCGTGACGCTTTCAATTGGAGAGCGCAGTTACGAGAGCTATGAGCGATTGTTCAAAGCTGGCACAGACAGGTATTTGCTACGCCATGAAACCGCAAACGATGAGCATTACAAAACCTTGCACCCAAATTCAATGTCGCCAGCAAATAGAAAAAAATGCCTCTACGATTTAAAAAAAATAGGCTACCAAGTTGGGTGCGGTTTTATGGTTGGCACGCCAAACCAAACGCTGGAACATATTGTAGACGATTTACTTTTTATCAAAGAATTGCAACCTCAAATGGTTGGCATTGGTCCCTTTATCCCCCACTCCAACACTCCATTCAATGGCAAAGATGCCGGCGATGTGCGCCTAACGCTGAATATTCTAGCAATTCTTCGCCTTATGCAGCCAAATTTGCTCATCCCTGCCACAACAGCACTAGGAACGCTTAACGCTCGCGGAAGAGAACAAGGGATTCTAGCTGGAGCGAATGTGATTATGCCAAACCTCTCCCCTGTTGAGGTACGCAAAAAATATATGCTCTACGACAATAAAATCTGCACCGGAGAAGAAGCGGCCGAATGTGTGAATTGCATGCGAAACCGCATTAAGCAAATTGGCTATGATATTGCGGTTTCTAGAGGGGACTGGGTGGCGTAATATCTATTGCGACCACTTTTTTTTCTCAATTATCCCTCACGCAGCGAACGCTGAACAAAGCACCCTTGCCGTTGTAGCCCCTGCCATAGCACACATTTTCTATCTTTTCTACAAATGAAGGTTTATTTGGATAATTGCTGTTATAACCGTCCGTTTGACGACCAAACTCAATTTAGGATTTCTTTGGAAACTCAGTCTAAATTATTTATACAAGCTCTTGTTGTCAAAGGAGAAATTAAATTAGTTTGGTCATATATATTATCCATTGAAAATGCTAAAAATCCTTATGAGAATAAACGCTTGTCTATTTCGCGTTTTGCTGAATATGCTGAAATGAAAGTCATTGAAAGCGAAGTTTTGCTGAAAAATGCTAATAAAATTGCAAGTAGCGGTATAAAAAATGCAGACTCATTGCATATAGCTTGTGCAATAGAGGCATCTGCCGATTATCTCATAACTACGGATAGTCGTGTTTTGAAATATAAAACTGACGAGATAAAAATCGTTAATCCTGTTCAATTTGTTTTAACTTGGGAAGCGGAGAAAAAATGACTGATACTCTTCTTATGAAAACTGGTATGCAAACCCTTATAGATAATTTGGGTTGCGTAGATGCTGAAAAGTTTATTTTCCTTATCTTAAAAGAGCCAATGGATTATACCGAATGGCGACAAGATAACCTCTTTAATGGAATGTCAATAGAGAGCATAAGCCGAGAGGCAATGGATTTGCATAATTCGCAACAACGTAGATAACTTCCACATAACTCTCGCTAGTTCTCGCATTCTCTCGCGGTTAGCTTCCCCTCGCAAACGGTTCGCTTCGCTCAATTGTTTGCTCGGAGAACTAACCGCGAAATTATTAAACTGAATTCTATTTTGGAAAAATGGCTGCCAAAGGAAAAGCAAATTAAACATTCACCATAACATAAATCGTAAATATGTTCCCAGTTTGTTCCATAGAAATATGACCGCCATAACGCTCTGCAACTGCCCTAACGCTCTTCAATTTAGAGTTTTCGTTATTCACGCCGTCAAAGCTGTTTTTCACCCTTATCGCCATACGCTGCCCCTCTGTTTTTATAGCTAAATCTATTTCCCTGCCCTTCCCCAATTTTTTGCAGGCTTCCAAAGCATTTTCCAATAGGTTGCATAAAATTATGCAAATATCATAACGAGGCACTGAAAACGTTTGGGGCAATGCAATTTTGACATTATATTCTATGTTGAATTCCTCGCAGTTTTTGGCATAGCTGGTGAGCAATGAATTGATTGCATGGTCTGTGCAGTAATAATGCAACCCGCTTTCCGGTATCCGTTTTTTTATCTCTGTTAAATACAGCTTCGTTTTCTCTATATCGCCCGTTTGCAGCAATTCATCTATCTTTTTAAGATAGTATTTGAAATCGTGGCGCAAGGTGCTCAGAGTTTCGTACATTTCTGCTATTTTTTTATAGTGCGCTTGCTCGGCAGATAAAATGCAACGCGCAAACTTAGCTTCGCGATAAAACCGGCGTATATTTGAGATAAGTTTCATTTGAACATCCATTTGACTATTTTGTCTTTGACTTGCGAATAACCCCTAGAAATAGGAATTTTAGAGCCGTTTTTCATAATTAGTTCGTTATTTGCCATTGTCATTATTTCGCTTATATTCACTATATACGAGCGATGGCATTTTGCAAATCTGCCGTCTGCCAGCAACTGCTCCTCTATTTTGCTAAAAGTGGCATACACCTTGATTATGGATTTATCCAGCAACTTAATATATACGGTATGGTTCATAACTTCAATGTGGGAAATATCGCGAAACGAAACAAACCTTGTAACTCCCTGCGTCTCTACGGATAATCCGGCTTTATCCAAGTTCTCCTGAGACCTTTTCAGCTTGCCCATTATATTGCTCACTTTTTCGGAAGTCAAGGGTTTGAGCAAATAGTCAAAAGCCTGAACCTGATAGGACTGGCTTGCAAAATCATTGGAAGTGGTGAGAAAAACAATATCATTTGCAAAATTATTCTCCCGCAATTTTTCTGCCAGCTTTATTCCATTCATTTTAGGCATTATTATGTCTAAAAAACACGCATCTATATTTGCGCCAGAGAGAAAATAATCAAGAGCTTGCCTAGGGCAGGTGAAAACCGCCGTTTGAGCCTCAAAACCGGACTGGGCAATCAAGGCAGCGAGCCTATCCGCATCTTCTTTCATATCATCGCATACAAGAATATTCATTTTTTCCCTTATTATAATATATAGTAAAAAAATTTTTACCCCCATATTTTCTGCAAGGTTCCCTGCCAGAATCAAGAGGTAATTCCGGCAGGGATTATGCTAAATAAAAATAACCTTTTTTTTGGCAGTTGGCAAGGGTACAGCGTAGATAGCAGGTTTTGCGACGTGAAATGCAGCAGGAATTACTCATTGTTTTTTGTAAATCGTGTTGCCAAGCAACAATGAGCTGCCTTCAAGACCAAACAAAAGCTTATCCATTGTTCCATTTTCCTTGGTAAAAAGAAACAACCCGTCTTTGTCAATTTTGTAGGTTCCCTTCTCTTGTATATTCACGCTGTAATAACGAGTAGCATTGCTTCCGGAAAATTCCCAGTACTGCTCACTTCCATTTTTAAAATACTTCCCATCGGGTATGTCGCCACTGCAAGCTACCAAAGCTACTAATGAGATGGTTAATGCCAAGGCGATCGCAAAGCTTAGCGCAAATTGGAAAAAACGATTTGATTTCATAATAAACCTCCTATGGTTTGTTGTTGAAACTCCTCATTATATAAAAAATACCCTATTTTTTGACCTTTGGCAAGGAGTATAGCGTAGATAGCACATATTTCGGCGTGAAATGCAAGTTTTTATTTTTCTACCTTATTTGATAGGTCGGTAGCAATGATAAAACACCGTAGTTTGCTTCTCTTTTTTATTTCGTTTTTAACACTATTTGTGGTGTCTATTGTTGCAAATTATTTCATAAATTTTTCTGTACGCGCAATGGAACACAACATAGAGCACCGTATGATCTCTGTGGCTGAATATTTGGCAAGCACTGTAAGCCTAGAGGAATTGGATAAATATCAGAAAAAAGAAGATATGGAACTTCAATCTTACAAAGATTTGCGCGTAAAACTGCTGGAATTTTCCAAAAAAGCCGAAGTTCTCTGGGTGTATTTTATGCGCTTTTTGCCAGATTCAACGCAAATGCAATATATAGTGGATAGTGATTTTGATGAAAAAACGCGGGTTGGTTTGGATACTCCGCCATTTGACCCGCGCAAGACCCCTTGGCTACTGCCTGTGCTTGAGAAGGGGCAATCCAAATATGCTGGCTTAGGTCATTACACTCCGGGCTGGGAAGGGTTGCTGAACAGCTTTGCTCCTATTTTTGACAGCGAAGGCAATGTTAAAGTGATTGCTGGAGTGGATATAAAAGACAATGAAATTGTATTTGCAAGGCGAATGATATTCATTCTTACGGCGATTCAAATTATTTCTGTGGTACTTGTGTTTGTGAGTGGCTTGTTAAGTCTTAAAGAAGCGAATAAAGCGGCTGAAGCCAAATCCAAATTTTTGGCAAAGATGAGCCACGAGATAAGAACGCCGATGAACGCGATAATAGGAATGGCAGAGCTTGCCCTGCGTGAAAATATGACTTCTACTGTAAAGGAGTATATTCTAGGCGTTAAACAGGCTGGTACAAACCTTTTGTCAATAATCAACGATATTTTAGATCTTTCAAAAATTGAGAACAAAAAATTGGAAATACTTCCGAGCAATTATTTATTTTCATCTATGATAAATGATGTAGTGAGTATTATCAAAACGAGGATTACAGATTCGGAACTAAAATTTGATATAAATATAGACAGCGATATACCGAATTCTCTTATAGGAGACGAAACTAGAATAAGGCAAGTGTTGCTAAACATATTGGGCAATGCCGTTAAATACACTAAAAAAGGCTTTATCTCCTTTTCCGCAAGCGGAGAAATAATAGAAAATAATGTTCTTTTAACTATGGAAATTGCCGATAGCGGCATAGGAATAAAATCAGAAGATTTGAAGAAGTTGTTTGACGAGTTTGTCCGGGTGGATATGGAATCCAAAAAAGGCATTGAAGGCACTGGGCTTGGGCTTGCCATAGCGAAAAATCTCTTGACGGCGATGGACGGGAATATAAGCGTTAAATCGGAATATGGCAAAGGCAGCACATTCACCGTTAAATTGCCTCAGAAAATAAGTTCCGATGAGCTTTTTGATTCTATTAAAAACGATAGCATAACAATTAAATTCAATGCTCCAAACGCAAAGGTTCTTGTTGTGGATGATATCGATGCGAATTTAAAGGTAGTCAAGGGCTTGGTGCAACCTTACAAAATGCAGGTTGATTTGTGCACGAGCGGTGCGGCAGCTATTGAAATGGTAAAGGCAAATAGTTACGATTTGGTATTTATGGACCACATGATGCCAGAAATGGACGGCGCCCAAGCCACGAAGCTCATTAGGGAAATGGCAAAAGAAAATCCGCATTATGCAAATTTACCGATTATCGCACTAACCGCCAACGCTGTTTCTGGCGTAAAGGAGATGTTTTTAGAAAATGGCTTCAACGATTTTTTGTCTAAACCCATAGACATTGTTAATCTGAATTCCATTCTGGAAAAATGGTTGCCAAAGGAAAAACAGGAAAATGCAAACTAGATATTTTTCGTTATTACGAGAATATTTTTATTCTCAACACGCGTATATTTAATATCATCCATAAGTCTTTTAACCAGAAGAATGCCCAGCCCCCCTATTTCGCGTTCCGTCAAGGGTCCATCCAAATCCGGTTCCTCTTGTTCAATAGGATTGTATTCCCTACCATTGTCTTCAAATTTTATGGATATTTTCTGCCCTGTGGAAATATGTACGGTTACTTCGCCTTTATCCGGTTTATAGGCGTAATTAGAAATATTCACAAAAATTTCCTCTACCGCAACATCAATATGGTTCCGCAGTTTTGGAGAGTAGCTAGGTAGCTCTGCGTTTATAAAATTCAAAACCGTATTTAAATTTTTAATATCGGCTTCAGCTTCCAGTTTTTTGGTATATCTTTCGCTTATGGTATTCACGGCTTTATCCCCTACATAATGCTCAATATGCTCGCAAAGCCAGTCATATGAAATATTTCTGTAATATCTTCTGAGACATTTATGATTTTCATAGGTACATCTTTTGCAAAAGATTTTTTATGCCCCGCTAACAACACACGCAGCCCCGCAGACGCTATGTAGTTGAGCTTCTCAAAATCCAATACTATCTCTTTCGCATCGTCAAACGCTGGGATAAGCACATCTTGAAGTTCTGGTGCGGTGGTCGCGTCTAATTTGCCATCAAGTGTGATGGTAAGTTTTCCTTTGTCCTGAGTTTTGTTAATGGTCATTGCTTTCTCCTTTATTTATTGTATTCACTTTTAAGGCAAGCATCGTTATATCGTCTGCCTGCTCAACACCATCCGCGAATTTGTCAACTTCGCGCTTTATTGATACGATAAATTCTCTAAGCGTCAAATTGAGATAATTATTTGCTGCTTCTAGCAGGCGTTGATTGTTAAACAAATCGCCTTTGCTATTCACCGCTTCTGTAACGCCGTCTGTGTACAAGAACAATTCATCGCCGCGGTTCAAAGTGATCTCGTGCTGTCTATAAGATATATTTTCCATACCAGCGAGAACAAGGTCTTGCTCTGTTTTCAGCCAATCAAAATGCCCACCCGCTCGCAGAAGCGGTGGATTGTGCCCGGCATTGACAAAAGTGAATTTGCCTGTTGGAATATCCAAATATCCCAAAAACGCTGTGACAAACATACTAGCATCGTTGTTTTCGCATAGGAGGTTATTGACGGTTTCAAAAACTTCTTTTGGGCTTTTTCCAGATTGTGCGTTATTTTTAATCAGCGTTTTGGCGATAACCATAAACAGAGCGGCTGGCACTCCCTTGCCAGATACGTCTGCAATGACGGCGGCGAGCGTATTGTCGTCTACCAAGAAAAAATCATAGAAATCGCCGCCAACTTCTTTGGCGGGCTGCATACTGGCATATATATCAAATTCTGTGCGGTGGGGGAATGCCGGAAAAAGGCAAGGCAGCATTGATGCCTGTATATCCTTAGCAACATTCAACTCTGCGCCAATACGTTCTTTTTCGGCACGCTCATGCGTACTGGTTTCAATAGACACTTTAAGGTCAGCCGTCATTTTGTTGAATGTTTGGGCGAGTATGCCCAATTCATCTTTTGTATTCACTTCAACACGGATATCAAGGTCGCCGAGACCAAGTTTTGAAACATCGTCTGTGAGTTTTTTAATGGGCTTGCTTATTTTATTTCCGAGTACAAAAGAAACTACTATTGATAGCGTAATAAAAATCGCTATTATGATTAAAATGGGGGTCAAGTCCATTTTGTCCAAGCTTTTCAGAGAACCTATGCTTACAAAATGCCAATTTGGGGTATTTGGAACGGCAATAAAGGCAACATACATACTGTCTCTGAATTCAATGCCTTGTTTTTCCAAAATGGATTTATCCAATTTCATGTCTTCTAGAATGTTATTTTTCAAAACCTTGGATGTGTCTTGGTGGGTTATATACAAACCATTTGCGTCTATCAAAAAACTTTTTCCGTCTCCTGTTATTTTATGTTCATTTATAATCTCCGTCAATTTATCCAAAAAAATATCTACGCCCACCACGCCTTTTATTTTTCCAGTGGAATCGGCTACGGTTTTCACAATGGTTACGCAAGTTTCACCCGTATTTGAATCTTCATAAGGGTCTGTTATGGTTATTTTGCCAGGGCTTTGCATTGCAGATATGAACCAAGGTCTTTTTAGTTGGTCCCAGTTGGGATTTGTGCTATAAGGGTCCCAATCAGTTGCGGTGGCAAACCATCCGCCATCAAAACGGCTGAGAGTGGTGCCGTAATAGGCTTCAAAGGCAGAAGAGACTGCCGGAAGCATTTTGCTCAGAATGTGCGTATTTTGCTCCAAATCATAGTCGTCAGCAAAGGTGGCTATGTAATTCGCCATATTTATGGCAGGCGCAAGGGCATTTTGAATGTCTGCGTTCAAATATTGCATTGTTTTTTTGGCGGTTTCCTCTAAATGCTCAGAATTTGTCCTTCTTGAGTTTTCCAAAAAAATAGCCAAAAAAGCAACGGAAATGGCAAATACAAGGCCCACACTCAGCGCATGAACGCGAAATTGTATGGAATAAAAGAATTTAGACATAAAATCACCTCTTGTTACATAATAGCCAATATGTTCGTAAAACCAGTTATACTAAATATACATAATTTTATTCTAGAAAATTAAATTCCTCCAACTGCCACAGCCATCACTGCCGAGGAATTATTTTCCGATACGATAAGCGGCCCTTTTATTGGAACTGTGCTTGTGTATTTTGAATATGGAGATGCTATAGAAACATCGGTTTCTAACATTCCGAGCAATTTTACCTTTGCGGTTTTGTTTCCAAAAACCATAGCTTCAAATTTTGCCACTCTGTTATCGTACATCTGCCGTTTTGTAATCAAATCTTGCAGTTTATTTGCAGCTTGCAATAACTCTTTTTCTTCTGCTTCGTTCAGTGTTTTTGCCTTGTTCCAAATTAAATATTTTTCATAAATTGCACCTACCTCTATCATAACAGAGCTTGCAAGTTCTTTCGCTTTTTCTTGACGGTAGTGAGTGCGTATGTTCACAATGGTTTTCACTCCGGTTTCGGAACCGAGATCTCCACATTCTATGCCTTTGAAGGAAGTTGTAACTCCCCCTATTATGGAACCTCCCAAACGCAATTCACCGAGGCAGCTCACGTTTGAATGTAAAATACCTTTCGTTATGATAATATCGCCTTCTGCAACAACGGTGGCTGCGCTTACAAATGTAGCAGCCACAAAAGAGCCTGCTACAATCTCGGCTCTGCCTTTGCCCTGAATGCCGCCTGCGCATTTCACATAGCCTTTTGCTCTTACTTTTGCACCGGATATAAGCCCATGCACCACAATGTTTTCTTCGGATATAACTTCAAAGCCATCTGTGACACTGCCGTGTATAACAACTGTGCCAGGGAAATTCATGTTTCCAGTTGATAAATCTATGTCGCCCTGCAAAACATAGTTGCGGTGAACCATAACAATACCATCTTGAACGCTCGGCGTTCCTGCTGCTGTGGCAACTAGCTGGCCGTCTTTTTCTTCTATCCCTTCACCTACAAAATATCTCGCTTTCTCACCGTCTTTTGCTTTTAAGATATTCCCTCTTACATCCATTCCGTCTTCGCCTTCTGTTGGCGGAATGATATCTGCAACAACATCGCCTACTTCAACGATGGTAATTTGCATTGAGCTTTTGTAATCTACCGCAGCATCTTCCTTTGGTATGAACTGCGGCTTTGCGCTCATATTAACCTTGAAATCAAGGTAGCCATCCTTGCCGTCTTCGGAGTTTATACCCTTGGCTATGGCTATTTCAGCCGGATCGGATACAAGCAACTGCCTTTCAATTAATTCTTCATCAACCTCTGCTTTTACGTTTTCTCTATGGCAAGCATCAAGGACATCTTCTAGAGTAGTTAAACCGCCATCGAAAACTTCCGTTAGCGGAGACATTATAACTTCCATCTGGTCTTGGGAGACGGTTACTTTGAAATTATGATTAAACCCTCTGGATTTTTCTTCAAAATCCTCAAGGGGTTCGTCAGATGTGAATTCTTCGGATATATTTCCTACTCCACAGTGACATACGTCAATGTTTGATTCACCAACTGGTAGGCTATTTCACCAAAAGTGATTGGACCAAAAAATGTATCTATCTTTTTGCCCTCAAGATTGCCATATAAGAAATTCAATATGCAATTACAAGAAAACACCGAATTTTTCCCTTTTAAAGGAGCTATCTTGCTATTGAATTCTTTTTCGTAATCTGCTATGTTCTTTGCAATTCTGTATTTAATGTTTTTAAACACAGGTGCATATAAATTAACAACCCCGTTTTCAATATTCCTAAAAGAAATATTAACGCCATTGCCCGCATAATCCCCTACTAAAGGGAGCTTTGTATCTATCTTGTTTTGCGCTATGTAATCTGCAAATACGGTTTCTTTTCCGTCTATAAAGCACTTTTTGATTGAAAAACCTTCTTCTGCAAAAGTGATTAGCGGCGAAGATTTGTCTTGGGAGAATATGTTTACCACACCCACATTTACATTCTTGTCTTTGGGAACTTTCAAATGAACAGCCACGGCTTTGTCTGAATATGCAGATGCTGCTGTGCCTTCCACAGCTATAGGGGTTTGACCTGAGACCCCAAGCCTCATGCCAGCAATCCACCCGATGGTATTTTTCATGAATATGTCTTTATAGCCGGGTGCATTGCGAGCATACTCTTTATGCACAACGCTATCAAAAGGTACAATGATTATGGAAAACCCATTGTCAAAAGCATCTACTGCAACATTTTCAACTTCTGTTGCATTGTATGCCTTAATGGAGAAATCCTCACATGGAAGCTCCACCACAGACAATTTTTCGTTAGAAACCTCTCCACCGGTATTTGCAATAAAATACTCGGTGGAACCGCCTATCCAGTTGCCTTTAGGCAATTTTTTGAGTAAGGCTTCGGTAGCTGCAATGTGAAGCACTTTGCCAGTTTCTATTAGCTTAGCTGTTTCTTGAGGGGACATGAGCATACTGGTTTCTCCTTGGTTATAGTTTTTGCAGGGTTGATATATCGGAACCCATGTTAAATTTGAATTTTTCAAGATATGTGCTTATTTCCTGAGTGTAACGTTGCAAATTCGCAGGCGAATTGTCTTCTGCATAGAGTATCTTCATACGCATAAGCATCATGGAAAAACTCAAAGATTCAAAAGTATAATCGCCTTTCAGGAGTTTCTCGGCTTGTTGGGCAGTAATCATAATATGTAAATATAGTAAATTTATCTGCGAATTTTCTAAATTGCCCCGAATGCCAGAAACCCCATTTCAAGCCCATAAACAGATGTTTCTTGCTAAATTACGTGGCTCAAGCGGCAAATATAAAAGGTATGCAGGTACGCCTCTTAGGTATGCAGGCGGTAAATCGCTTGCTGTAGGCCATATAATTGAACATTTACCAGATAACCTTAAACGCATTGTATCCCCATTTATCGGTGGTGGCTCATTTGAAATAGCTTGTGCAAAGGAATTAGGGCTTGAAGTTGTAGGGTTTGATATTTTTGAATTGCTTGTTAATTATTGGCAAGTGCAAACTAAAAGCCCAAAAAAGTTATTTGAACGATTGCTCAAATTGGAAAATACAAAAGAAGAATATGAACGAATTAAAGACTTATTGAAAAAAGTTTGGAATAAAAAAGATGGTTATATAAAAAATAAACACTCCAATTTAGATTTAGCAGCATATTATCATTTCAATCACAACTTGAGCTATGGACCTGGATTTTTGGGTTGGATGTCTAGCATTTATGCGGATAAAAAACGTTATTTGGCATTGCTGGAAAAAGTCAAAAATTTTAATGTTCCAAATTTGCAAGTTTACAAAGAGAATTTTGAAACCTCAATACCAAAATACAATGGCGATTTTCTGTACCTTGACCCACCGTATTTTTTAGATGGCGATAGCAAAATGTTTAAAGGAATATACCCTATGCGCAATTTTCCCGTTCACCACAACAGCTTTAGACACGATATATTATCCAATTTGCTAAAACAACACCGCGGCGGTTTTATTCTGTCTTACAACGATTGCACTTGGGTTAGAAAAACATATAAAAAATTTAAAATAGTCGAAATTTCGTGGCAATATACAATGGGACAAGGCGAAACACGAATTGGCAAAAACAGATTGGAAAGAAATTATGATAATGAAAATGTAAAAACATCGCACGAATTGTTGATAATAGGATAATAGGATAATACAAAACGGATTATCAGCTAAATATCCGTTGTGACAAAAATTGCATATCTATTGCGCTTCTCGTTATCCCAAGTTATAATTCCAATGGTGACCTCTCCCATAAAGCGCAAATGGAAAATTCCAAATTCCACTCGCGGCATAATATCTATCATAAAATCTTCTTTGAAATAATCGTATTTGTTGCCTATTCCAAATGAACATAAAGTGCCAACAGAAAGCCTAAAAGCATTGCCTATTAGAAAGTATGGGAAAAAAGCCCCTGATGGTTTAACATATCTGCCCTCGCCCGCTGCGCTACCAAAACCCAAACGACCTTCATAAATAAAAGACACATTTTTAGTATAGCCGTCCCATTGCGAAAGAGAAAGCACGCCGCCCCAGTCTCTCTCTTGATTAAGAGCAAATGGAAAATCGGCTTGCAGGGCTAAATTTCGCGAAATTGCGAATTTTGCGCCAAGGTCGAGCAAGGAACTTTTTATTGCAATGAGTTTTGCACCTACCTCAAATCGGTCTGTTATGCCTATTTGCAAATTACTCATCAAATACAAATTCTTTGTGTTATATGTCCAAGCACCACCAGCCCCCACAAAAAAAGCATCTGGAACCACAATTTCTGGCCCAAGCGTGTAGCGGTAGTCGTACATCTGGTCTAGAGCATAAGATAAATTAAGTGCTAATATTAGTATAGCAACAATTTTTTTCATAGGAATATCCTTATTTTGTCTTTAAATTCTTTTGGTATAACATTGCTCACTGTTTCTAAAATATGGCTTTTGGAATATTTCATGGAAAAATGCGTTAAAATTATGCTTTGGCAAGGTATGGAACTGCCAACTTTGCATAGAACCTGAACGAGGTCGTCAATATGAGTGTGCCCTTTTCTGCTCGCCATTTCCATTTCACCTTTGTCTAAAAATGTGCACTCGCAAACCACTACGGGAGAATTCCAAATATGCCTCTCTTCCCACAGAGACTCGCCAATGCAGTCACCCATAAAAGATACAAAAGGCTCGCGGATATCGTTTGTAATTTCAACTCCGGAATTTTTCAAGGATATAATTTCTTCTCTTGCTAGTGTTGCATATTCTTTTTTGAGTTTTTTCTTTTTGCAAAAAATGGTGTAGCCAAGAGAGGGTATGGAATGCTTTACGTCAAAGGGAAATACCTCCAAATCTTTGCGGTAAGCTAGGTCAAACCACTGCCCTGCTTTAACGCATTCCAAGCGAGGCAAATCAAAACGCTCTTCGGCAACGCCCTCAAACAGAGTTTCGGCTTTTATCATCTCTATAGCCAGTTCATAAACTGCATTTGGAATGTAATAAGCCGCTTGAATGGGGTTCTGCATCATGCGCCTAAGGCTGTTGTGGCGCATAAGGCAACGGCTGTGGTCTCCGTGCGAATGGGTTAAAAGAATGTGGTTCAAGCTAAGCGCGCTAACAGGGCACTCACCCATATCCACGCATAAATCAAGTTCGGGAATTTGAAAATAAGTTGAAAGCCCAGAAATGGAAAAACCGTGCAAACCCCATCGCTTTTGTTCGTGCGATATTTGCCTTAGAGCGTTATGTGCGTAAATGCTATCAGGCTCGGTAGCTTTTTTCATAGCACTCGCGAAATTTATTCACTGTTACAGGAACATCGTCCCTATGTTTAGAAAACACGTCGTATGGAATTGGATTTGAAATTTCCCAAGCTCCGTCTAAAATCTCCCTCTCAAGCTGCCCAGCTGCCCAGCCGCTGTAGCCAAAGAAAATGCGCGCCGTTTTATTTTGCGGGGATATTAGCCTAGATACGGGAAGTTCCATCTCTAGTGGGATTTTTGATACAAAAACCCCGTTTGAAATTTCGTAAGCTCCGTTAAAAACAGAAACCCCCGTTTCTAAAATGCAAACAGAAAGCTTTTGAAAAGGGTCTGTGTTCTGAACAGGGCCGCCAAAGAAGAATGTGTGCAATTCCCGCGAAGACCCCATTATTTCCCAAGGAAGCGGTTTATGCATCGCTCCCGGGTTCTTTCTAAAAACTTCGTCTAACGGAATATGAGCCAAATGATTTATCACCAAACCCCAAGAACCAGACTCGGCAGAACATTCAATTACAAAAATCACGCAATCTTGAAAATAGCTACCCCCGAGAGCTGGCGTAGCCAGCAAGAAATCACCGGGATGAACTATTCTGGTTTTCATAACTGTTTAAATCCTTATTTTAATTTACAATACTTATTTCTATTCTACGATTTTTAGCACGACCCTCTGGGGTTCTGTTGTCTCCTCTAGGGCGCAAGAAGCCATAACCCACGGCTCTTATTCTGTTCTCTGCAATACCCTTTCTAATTAGGTAGTCGCGAACCGCATCTGCGCGTGCTTGTGATAATTTCATATTGAATTCCTCGCCACCCACATTATCTGTGTGACCAGAAATTTCAACACTAACCGAATCGAATTTTTGCAAGCCTTTCACAGTTGCTTCCAAAATTTTGGTAGAACCCGGCAAAATACTGGCTTTTCCCGTTTCAAAAGTAACTCCTTTCAATTCAAAACGGTCATCGTCATAGTAAATTTCCCAAGTTCCAGAACCCGAACCTGGTGGAACATAGAGTGTATTGCCAAAACCGCAATCAAATTCTCCGGTTATGCCATCGCACCAAAACGAATAGGTGTCGCCATCGGAAATCTGAACTTTGGCTATGCCACTAGCATTGGTAGTTGTTTCAAAATGGGTCCCTCTTGAACCTCTTAATACTATGGTTTTATAGCGCTGGGCATATTGCTGGTTATAATCCGTGGCTCTTATGGTCAAATCTGCCGAAAATGCGGCAGATATGCAAATAGCAAGAGAAAGAAGGAGTTTGTTCATAACTATAAATATAGTAATTACCACCACTCTTCGTCATCAGTAGTAGCCTTTCTCTTAGAGACAGCCTTTTTCCTTCCTTGACTTTTTCTCGCTTTTTCCGCCCCTGCAAGCTCTTCGGCTGCCCGTTTTCTCTCTGCGACTTCAATAGAATCTGCAACCCGTTTCTTTTCTGTGGCAATGGAGTCGGCAGCCCGCTTTTTACCTATGGCAATGGAGTCTGCAACCCATTGTTTTCTTGTTTCAGTGGAATCGGCAGCCCGTTTCTTAGCCATAGCAGTGGAATCGGCAGCCCGTTTTTTCTCTCTAGCGGTAGAATCTGCAATCCATTTTTTCTCCATAGCGGCAATATCTGTAATTCGCTTCTTCTCTCTGGCGGTAGAATCTGCCACTCGTTTCTTCTCCATAGCGGCAATATCTGCAATTCGTTTCTTCTCCCTTTCAGTGGAATCCGCTACCCGTTTTTTCTCTCTGGCTGTGGAATCTGCTGTCCATTTCTTCTCTCTGTTAGCTAAATTTGCAGCCCGTCTCTTCTCTAGGGCTATGGAATCGGCAACTCGTTTTTTCTCTATGGCTATGGAGTCTGCAATTCGCTTTTTCTCTGTTGCAATGGAGTCTGCCACTCGTTTCTTCTCTGTTGCAATGGAATCCGCCACTCGTTTCTTTTCGGCTTCTTGCTCTTTTTGAATATCTATTTTATCTATCGCAATTGCTTGAGCCTTTGTTATTTTGTCTGAATATTTTGACATGCTGAACACCTTGCCCTGCTCAAAATTCCATGTTTTAGCCTGATTAAGCGTAGCGGCACCAGCTTCGGCTTTGCCTTTCAAGGTAATTTTCAAATTTGAGACTTTAATAGGGGCATCGTCTAAATATAACATAAAATCAAAAATACCAGCTTGGTAAGTCGTTCCATCTGAAGTCTTGCCTAGAGCATCGTAATAAGCCAAAATAACAACTATATCGTCTGAAAGGTAGTCTAAATCATTGGTGTTGTGCCCTGCGCTTGCAACTCCGCTAAGTTCAAAAAACCAAGGTTTATATTCCACAAGCATAGTAAAAGGACGACCACCCCCCGAAACGCTTCCAAACTTCATAAAACTACCTGTAAAACCCATAAAAGAGGGTTCTTTGGTTGTAAGTTTAGGGGCGCCTGCGGTTTGCGCAAGTGCCGTACTTATAAACAAAAGAACCAAAGACAATAAAAATTTCTTCATAACTGATAAAATGTAGAATTTTAAGAAAAAGATTTAAGATTTTTGTAAATTATGCCGATTATAGGATTAGGGTAATGCTATGAACGTGTCCGAAATCACAACTCGCATAGCGGATTTAATCAGAAATCCGGACTCGCCGATGCCGAGCGAGCAGGAGCGTAACATTCAAAAAAAGAAGACTCAAGCTCCGCCGCCGCCACCAGAAGCGAGCAAGCCAAGTACTCCTACCCCACCGCCACAAACAACAACAGAGCGCGATCCAGCTAAAACAAGCGAATACAACCTTGCTCTTTCTCCTTTGGCGCAAAAAATCTTAGAGGATGCAGATACTCACAAAAGCGAATGGGAAAAGAAGAGAAGCGAAAACGTACAACGCGTTCAGCAGCTGGTGCACGAAAAGCAATACCACCTTGCTCCCGAAGTTGTTGACGGAATAGCCAGAAAAATCGTGGATATGCTGCGTTAGCCAAGCATTTTCTTTGCCTTTTCCCAAAACTGGTCCAATTCTTCCAATGTGAAATTTTGAGGGCTGTCGCCTGCCATTATCTCTACCTGCCTAAACCGCTTTTCAAATTTGGCATTTGCCCTAGCAAGGGCGGTTTCGGCATTTATGCCTTTATGCCTAGCCAAGTTCACCAGGGCAAAGAGAATATCTCCAAATTCCTCTTCGGCCTTCAAAGAGCCCGCTTCTTCTGCCTCAAACTCCCCTATTTCCTCTTTTACCTTCTCTAAAACTGGCTTGGAATCATTCCAGTCAAAACCAACCTTTGCCGCCCTCCTTGAAAGCTCCTGAGCACGGGAAAGAGCCACCATTGAACGAGGCACCTTGTCCATAGCGGAGGCAGGTTTTTCCTTCTTTTCCTCACTCTTTATCTCTTCCCATTTTTTGAGAACCTCTTTGGAAGTTCCCAAGGTTTCTGAACCAAAAACGTGAGGGTGCCGCCTAACCATTTTTTCGCAAATTCCCTCTATAACATCGTCTATTGTGAATTTGCCCTCTTCCTTGGCTATTTGAGCGTGAAATACCACCTGTAAAAGTACATCGCCAAGTTCTTCCACCATATTTTTTAGGTTTTCGCTTTGAACAGCATCTATATATTCGTAAGATTCTTCTAAAAGATAAGGGAGCAAACTGCCAAAATTCTGCTCCCTATCCCAAGGGCAACCGTCCGCAGAACGGAGCCGCTGCATTATTTCCAGTAGGTTATTGAATGTGTTTTGATCCATCCAGTTTTACTTTGGCCAGAACTTTTCTATCAGCTTGCTTGGAATGCCCGTTTCTTCGGGTTTAAAGCAATCTGCGAGGATTTTCCAACCTAGATCCAAAGCCGCTTCCAAAGGAATATTGACAGACAAATCCATCATTTCCTTTTCAAAACGAACACCGTATTTCAATAACTTTGCGTCCCAGTTGCTCATGCGGAAACCCATAGACTGCTTTTCCAAGGTTTCTTTATAGCTGGAATAAAGCTGAATCATTGTGTTCATTATTGTGCGATGATCCTGGCGGGTATCGCCGTTAACCTGCTGTTTTAAGCGGCTAAGAGAGCCAAATGGCTCAATTCTGCCTTTGCGCAAATAGAACTGACCCTCGGTTATATAGCCCGTGTTATCTGGAACGGGGTGAGTTACATCATCGCCTGGCATTGTGGTCACGGCGAGAATGGTTATTGAACCCGAACCCTCAAAATCCACCGCTTTTTCGTAGCGGCTGGCAAGCTGGGAATACAAATCGCCGGGATAGCCACGATTGGAAGGCACCTGTTCCATTGTAATTGCAATTTCTTTCATGGCATCGGCAAAGTTTGTCATGTCGGTTAAGAGCACCAGCACCTTTTTGCCCTGAGTTGCGAATTGTTCTGCAACCGCGAGTGCAGCATCTGGAACAAGCAAGCATTCCACAATGGGGTCAGAGGCTGTGTGCATAAAAGAAACCGTGCGGCTAAGAGCACCGTGTTCTTCCAAGAAATCTCTGAAAAACAGATAATCATCGTATTTCAATCCCATGCCGCCGAGAATAATAACGTCAACTTCTGCTTGCAATGCTATGCGAGCGAGCAATTCGTTATATGGTTCGCCAGCTATTGAGAAAATAGGGAGCTTTTGGCTAACAACCAAGGTGTTGAACACATCGATCATCGGAATTCCAGTGCGCACCATATTTTTTGGGATAATTCTCTTTGAAGGATTAACAGAAGGACCGCCAATTTCAATCAAATTTTCGTTTATGACAGGACCTTTGTCGCGAGGCTCGCCTGCTCCAGAGAACACGCGCCCAAGCAAGGAATCGCTAAAAGGAACTTGCATCGGTTTGCCCAAAAAGCGCACCTGCGAATCTGTGGAAATGCCGCGGCTACCAGCAAAAACTTGCAAATCAACCATGCCGCTATCCAAGCGAATCACCTGCGCCAAAGAGGTTCCCCTTGGGCTTTGCACCTGTGCCAACTCGTGATAGCTAACGCCGTCTGCAGCAACTGTGATAACATTGCCTGCAATTCTTTCAATTTTATGATAAACCTTATGCATTTACAGTTACCTCCGCTACGGCTTTTAGAATGTTGCCTTCCAACTCCTGAAATTCCTTGGATTTGAACTCCACTCGGTTCCAGTCTTTTGCTGTTTGAGTTAACTTTAAGAAAAAGGAACGCGCTGTGTCTTTTTCCTTGAAAGTAACCGGAGTTTTCAAGATTTGATAAATTTTATTGAACACATATTCTTGCCTGTCTCCAGGGCAAGCCTCGTCTATTTTATTATAGGCATCTTGCTGCAAATAAACAGCATCCAAAAATTCACCTTTGAGGTAAAGAACAAAATCGTCCATTGAGGTGCCTTCTTCGCCCACAACTTTCATCATTTGCCCCACATCATTGCCTCTGCTCAAAATTTTGTGCACCTCGGATGTTTTTGCGCTGTCTATTAAACCGCGATATTTAGACCAGCTATCAAGCGGGTGAATTGCTGGGAAGCGGCGTTGGTCGGAGCGTTCTCTTGAAAGCCCGTGGAATGCGCCAACCACTTTTAGCGTTGCTTGTGTAACAGGTTCTTCAAAGTTTCCGCCCGCAGGAGATACGTTTCCGCCAATGGTCACAGAACCCGTTTCCCCATTTTTAAGGCGAACTATGCCGCCTCTTTCGTAAAAGCTCGCAATAACAGATTCCAAATATGCAGGGAAAGCCTCTTCGCCCGGGATTTCTTCCAAGCGGCCGCTCATCTCTCTAAGAGCCTGCGCCCAACGGCTTGTTGAATCTGCGAGCAGCAGCACGTTTAAACCCATTTGGCGGTAATATTCGGCAAGGGTCACGCCTGTGTAAACAGATGCTTCACGGGCGGCAACAGGCATTGAGCTTGTGTTGCATATAATTAATGTGCGCTCCATTAAGCTGCGACCTGTGCGAGGATCAATTTGCTCTGGAAATTCTTTCAATGTTTCCACAACTTCGCCAGCGCGCTCGCCGCAAGCGGCAATGATCACAATATCAACTTCTGCGTGGCGAGCGGTTAATTGCTGCAGCACTGTTTTGCCTGCGCCAAAAGGCCCGGGAACGCAGAAAACTCCGCCTCTGTTCACGGGGAAAAATGTATCTACAATTCTCTGTTTTGTTATTAAAGGCTCTGTTGGGCGAAGCCTCTCCGCATAGCATTTTATTGGCAACTTAACAGGCCAAGTTTGCATAAGTTTAATTTCATGGCTTTTGCCGCTTGAATCTTTTATTTTGGCAACTGTATCTGTAACCGTATAGTTGCCAGCGGGTGAAATGCTCTCTACAGAAAAAACTCCCTGAAGGCCAAAAGGAACCATTATCAAATGTTTGAAAATTCCCTCTGGAACAGAACCGAGGGTATCGCCTGCGGAAACCTGAGTTCCAATTGTTGTGCTTGGGGTGAAAGCCCATTTTTTATCACGCGGCAAAGCCTCCAAATATTTGCCTCTCTGCAAAAAGAAGCCGCACTGCTCGGCTAACTGAGGCAATGGATTTTGCAAGCCGTCAAACACTTGGGTTAATAAACCAGGCCCAAGTTCCACAGAAAGAAGTGCGCCTGTGAACTCAATGATGTCGCCTTCTTTTAGGCCCGTTGTGTCTTCAAACACTTGCAACTCGGCAACCGAGCCTCTAATGCGAATCACCTCGCTTTTTAGGCGGGTGCCATTTTCAAGTACTGCAAAAGCCACTTCGTTTTGCACAACTGGCTTTTCAAAGCTGGCGCGCAGCAAGTTGCTGTTTACGCCTATGATTTTTCCTGTATTTGCCATAAGAACGATATCCTCAGTTAGAGACCTCGTGGTCATTTGCTTTTATAAAGTTTTCTACTGCCGCTTTGCCAGCCTCTTCGGTTAACTGAGCAAGACGGTTATTTATTTGCAATTTTACAATGTAAGCATAAACTTTTGCTTCTGAAAAATACTCTATGCCTGCAAGCGCGTCTGCCACTAGCCAACGAGCGCGCTCAAAAGCCATTTCCCTTTCAAGTGGGTTTTGAACGTTCATGGCTTCGGAAAGTCTTTGATGAAGATCCAGGTGATAACCGGAATAAGGACGCTCAGTAATTCGAATGTTCTCGCCTTCCCACTTGGAAGCACGGAGTGCAGCAGTTATGTTTTTTATTTCTGTTAAAACATTGGCATAATCCACAGTAAATGGATGAGAGCCTTCGACCCCGGCTACCACAGCATCAAAATCGTTCAAATCCACGCCATCTATTCCATCGCAACGCCGCCTATATTCTTCTACAGAAAAAGGAGCTGGTGCACCTAGCTCTAGGCTGGGCAAACTACACAGCAAAAAAGTTGAGCTAAAAGTTACGCTCATTCCTTAGCCCTTGACTGCCTGCTGAACTATTTTTGCGAGTGCTGGCCTTAGAATTGCAGACAAGGCATCTGCTATAGCCACATTTGTCCACTCTTGGCTAACTTTGCCGTTTTCAAAAGAGAGCCTAAAACCTGCGAAAATTCCGCTGTCGCTTTGGACAACAATCCCTGCTCCTAGCTTTTTTTGGAATTCTCCGGTTATGAACGAGGCCAGCTTTTTTGAATCTTCTTCCGAGAGCGAAACAGTTGCTTGCTTGCCTGCATAGCCGCTTGCAAGCGTTAATAGAATCTTCTGCATAAGCTCTGGGGTCAAGGATTTTTCCACATTTAGGGCTAGCACCCCAAGCACGGACTTTTCCACTCCTTGAGAAACGGCAAGAACAACGTCTCGAGCCGCCTGTGCAAGGGTCTTTTCGCTTCGCTCTGTGTAAGCCTGCGAATCTTTGTCGGCTTTTTCGAGCTTAGAAGCGGCGTTTGCCTCTGCTTCTTTCACTATTTGGGCCGCTTTAGCCTTTGCCTCCGCCAATATGCGAGAAGCCTCCGCCTCTGCCTTATCAACAGCTTCGGTTTTGATTTTGTCTATCAAATGTTGCAATTCTTCTGCCATAACAATCTCCAAGCTACTATAATGTAGTAAAAGTAAATGACAAATGTCACGAAAAATGGCTTAAATTTGAGAAAATACACGATTTTGTCAACACTTGTTTGCAAATAAGTATGCCTGCCACTTGATAAAGCATTTATTTATGAACTTTTTTAAAAAAATGCAGGCAAAATTCACTTTTTTGGACTTTTTTTCCGTTTTTTTACGTCTAAGTAAATAGAAACAGAAAAATGGAGGTAGATATGGGATATAATCCAGATAGGCATGATAGGCATTCCATACGTTTGCGTGGTTATGACTATGCGGCTGGTGCGTATTTTGTTACGATATGTTTAAACCAACGAATTCCAAAAATGCAAACATTGGCGGCAAAGGGGCAACCACGGGGAGTTGCCCCTACGGCGGTGGTGGGTGCGGAACTGGAATTTGATTTCCCAACATTCGGGTCGGTTGAAAACGGTGTTATGGTGTTGAATGATTCGGGAAAAATGGTTCAACAAATATGGAACGAAATACCAAAATATTATTCTGGCATTGAAACAGGTGAATTCATCGTTATGCCCGACCATATCCACGGAATAATCAAAATAAATAAAAATAATCCCAACGCGGAATGCGTAGGGGCAACCCCCCGTGGTTGCCCTTCTTCTGCGGTATCATTGCCGTATTTAATGAATTGTTTCAAAACAATGACCACCACCAAATACATAGATGGGGTCAAAACATTCAAATGGAAACCATTTCATAAAAAATTATGGCAACGCAATTATTATGAACGTATAATCCGCAATGAGGCGGAATATGCAAGAATTGCAAAATACATCCGCAATAATCCAATTTCATGGGGAAAGGAACATTTAAATTATCTAAATTAAATAATGAGAGGTTACGCGAATGGCTTAGGTTCATTAACTCGGAAAAAAGAGAGGAATTTATGGAGTTGGCAGGAATAGATCCAGTGTTTGTGAAAGCCGTAGATGTTTTGGCTACGTTCAGTGCTGACGATTATAACCGTATGCTATACGAGGCTCGGTTGAAAGAGTGTGAACTGTCCAGAAAAAAGTGTATAGTTAGTTAAGCCACAGATTTGTTGTTTTGCATAAATATAGAATCTTTTTCCTCTGGTGTCAAGTATCCATTGAAAGAATGTTTTCTAAACCTATTATAATAAACTTCTATATACTGAAATATATCTTT
>Ga0268262_10002148_pt1 | contig 23230 bp, 18 predicted proteins | sample TergutNc150P3_FD_190354 | JGI IMG/M metagenome (GOLD analysis project Ga0268262, IMG submission 190354) | Nasutitermes corniger P3 segment gut microbial community from laboratory colony in Florida, USA - Nc150 P3 (SPAdes) (version 2) | ecosystem: Host-associated > Arthropoda: Insects >...
CAGAGCCAACATCATAAACTTAAGGAAAATAGTCTACGGATTTCATGGATATTTACGAATAAAGACCTAAATGCTATTGAAATATTCGTATTAATTCGTATAATTCGATGTTAAAAATCCTTCTTAATGATGTTGGGTCAGAGCATCGACATAAAAAATCACAAAAAATCATTTAAAATCTCTAATTTAATTGACAGCTAATCGATTTAATAAATTCATATAAAAAACAGATTTTTTTGAGAGGGGTTATGCAGTGCAGATGCGGCGGAGTTCTTATTGAAGGAAAGAGCACTTACAGAAACAGTGACAAAAATTTTACCTTTATATTAGAAAATGTGCCTGCATTGAAATGCCTTAGATGCGACGAGATAAGGTTTACAGATGAGGCTATTGAAAAAATTAAAAAACTCGTCAACAGGATTGAAAGGGATTCCAATGAAATTGTAACCGGGAAAATTTCTCACAACCTTTATGATTACTAAACATTTTTATTTGCAATCTTCACCCATGAATCTTTCAGCGCAACTGTTCTGTTAAATATAATCTTTTCGTCTGTGGAATCCGGGTCTATAACAAAATACCCAGTTCTTTCAAACTGGAACTTATCCCCCTTAGAAAAATTCTCCGCAAACGGTTCTATAAAAACACTTTCTACAATCTTTAAAGAATCCGGATTAAGATTTGACCTGTAATCTTCACCCTCTGCAAGGTCGTCGGGATTTTCCTTTGTAAAGAGACGGTCATAAAGGCGCACTTGACATTTAAGAGCATGACTTGCAGAGAGCCAATGGATTGTACCCTTTACCTTTCTTCCGTCGTTAGACCAGCCGCCGCGGGTTTCCGGGTCATAAGTACAACGGATTAAACTTATATTGCCGTCCGAATCTTTCTCTACCGATACGCACTTAATATAATACGCATGCTTAAATCTCACCTCACTTCCCGGATAGAGTCTAAAATAACCCTTAGCAGGCGCTTCCATAAAATCCGACCTTTCAATCCACAACTCTTTTGAAAAAGGAATCTCCCTCTTGCCCATACTTTCATCTTCTGGATTATTTACGGCTTCAAGATATTCGACTTTATCATCGGGATAGTTATCTATAACTACCTTTACAGGGTCAATCACCGCCATTATACGCTGAGCCTTTTTATTCAGGTCTTCGCGAAGACAATGTTCAAGCATTGCTATATCTACCAGGTTATCGGCTTTGGCAACGCCTATCCTCTCTGCAAAATCCCTTATTGCCTCCGGAGTATAACCTCTCCTCCTTATGCCTGCAATTGTAGGCATGCGGGGATCATCCCATCCCGAAACATATTTATTTGCAACAAGCTCCAAGAGTTTCCTTTTACTCATTACGGTATATGTGAGATTCAAACGCGCAAATTCTATCTGCTGCGGTTTATGTAAAATTTCGGCTTCACGCACTACCCAGTCATAGAGCGGTCTGTTATTTTCAAATTCAAGCGTACACACAGAGTGAGTTATACCTTCAAAGGCATCGGACAACGGATGGGCAAAATCATACATCGGATAAATGCACCACGTATCGCCTGTTCTATGATGGATCGAGCGCTGTATTCTATACAGTACAGGGTCCCTCATTACAATATATCCCGACGACATGTCTATCTTTGCGCGGAGTGTTTTCTCTCCATCCTTAAACTCGCCCTTTCTCATTCTCTCAAAAAGATCAAGATTCTCTTCAACACTCCGCTTACGATACGGACTCTCCTTGCCCGGCTGTGTCAGCGTACCTCTATATTCTCTCATCTCATCTGCAGTAAGATCGCACACGTATGCTTTACCGTTTTTTATAATCTTAACAGCTATATCATAAAATCTTTCATAATAATCGGACGCATAGTAAAGCCCGTCCCAGTCAAATCCTAACCATTTTACATCATCCTGAATAGAATCAACATACTCGGTCTCCTCTTTTGAAGGATTTGTATCGTCAAATCTGAGATTGCATGTGCCGCTAAACTCTTTTGCAAGACCAAAATTTAAACATATAGACTTTGCATGACCTATATGGAGGTAGCCGTTAGGTTCGGGAGGAAATCTTGTTGCAACCGTACCGCCATTTTTATGATTCTTTATGTCATCTTTGATTTTTTCTTTTATAAAGTTGGATTTGCCGGATTCCGTTATATTGTTATCATTCATGTTAATACCTTTATTTTTTGCGTTCTTTTATTTTTCTCATAAATAACAGGCAGGAACAGCCCATAAATTTTCTTCAAAAGATATTATTTCATTTCCGGTATAGATTGCAAAAATACAATAAAATTATTGATTTTTAATTATTTTTTTAAAATTCATCTTTAAAATTCACCATTGAGGAGCTACGCAGAGTTACACGGAGTAAAAAAAATTTTTTTTGTAAAATTTAATGTCCTCGTAGTTATATATTATATATTGCAGGAGGATGTATGAAATCTGAAAAAATGAAAAATCAATTATCAACAATTCAAAGCCTTATTTATGAAATTCGCAATCATAAAGTTATGCTTGACAGTGATCTGGCTAAACTATATGAAGTTGAAGTTAAAGTATTAAATCAAGCAGTAAAAAGAAACATCAACAGATTCCCAATAGATTTTATGTTTCAGCTTTCAGATAATGAATGGGATTCTTTGAGGTCACAAATTGTGACCTCAAACTCTAAAGGCGGGAGAAGATATCTCCCATACGCTTTTACAGAACAAGGGGTTTCTATGCTTTCTTCAGTATTAAATAGTGATAAAGCAATTGAAATCAATATAGCTATTATGAGAATCTTTGTTAAGATAAGACAAATTGCTTCGCAAGAAACTTCTAAAATTGATGAAATTAAAGAACTTCGACAAATTCTTTTACTTCATATAAATCATACCGACAAATGTTTTGGCGAACATAATAAAAAAATTAATCAAATTATAGAAGTTCTTAATAATTTATTAGAACAACCAAAACAAGATAAAGATCCGATAGGATATAAACTGCAAAAGAATAAATAATTTTATTATTTTATAACAAAGTTTCATTATTAGATTTTTATTTTCACTCTGTATGAAAATTATTATATACTTCAATAATCAAATAAATTATATAACTACAGCATATCTTGCCAGAAACAACCGGCTTGAAAGATTGACGAATTAACTATTTCTCACTCAACAACCAATCAATAATATTTATCGATTTAACGCCTTTTTGACTATAATCGAAATTGTCGGCAGTAATCAGCAGTTTTCTTTCAGGAATTCCCTCAAAAGAGTTAATTTCGCGCTGCATGGTTTCATCTGAATCAATGTGATAGCATACCTGGATATATTCTGTTTCGTTGTTTTTTTCAGCTATAAAATCTATTTCACCATTGCGCATTACGCCAACACTAATTTTATAGCCCTTAGCAAGCAGTTCGTTTGCTACAATGCTTTCCAAGCGCCCGCCAAGATGTTCGTAAATTAAACCGCGTTTCAACTGCAACAAACCCATATCGGCAATATAGTATTTTTCGAGCGTTGCAAAAACATTTTTCCCTTTAATGTCATAGCGGTTGACTTTTGTAAACAGCAGAGATTCAACAATATACTCAACATGATTATACAATGTCTCGGCTGAAACTTTGCGGCTTTGTGATTTCAGGTATTTGGAAATAGTATTTGCAGAAAAAATGCTGCCTGTGTTTTCAAGAAGAAATTGAATAATATTATTCAACAGATTTATATCCCTGATCTTCCTGCGAATAAGAATATCGCGCAGAATAATTGTGTCAAAAACATCCTGCAAGTATTTCTGTGTTTCGGTTTCGGTTTTAAATGCAAACCTGCCGGGCATGCCGCCCCATTTCATATAATTTTCAAATGCGGCTTTCTTATCGGTTTCGCCTGTTATCTGCAATGTTTCTTCAAATGTCAAGGGCGTAATCAGAAATTTCACATAACGTCCGGCTAAATGCGTGGCAAGTTCACTTGAAAACAAATGTGCATTCGAACCTGTGATAAAAATACTTACATTCCCCTGCGCCCGTAACGAATTGACGACAAGTTCAAAATCGCCGACCATTTGAATCTCATCGAAAAAAACAAAATATTTTTCATTTTTTTTTATGAGAGCAGTGATATGCTTGTGTAAATCTTTTGCTGTTTTCAAATATGCAAATTCAAACAATTCAAAATTGATAAATATAATGTGTTCATCATCAATCCCTTTTTCAGAAAGTTCGGCGGCAATTTGTGAGAGTAAAACGGATTTTCCACAACGGCGAATACCGATTATTACTTTTACCAGATCCATTATTTCGTAAAACGGACGAATGGGTTTAAGGAAAAAATTACGTATTATCATATTATTTTTTATCACTATACATGGAAAAACTCTGTAAATATATGTATTCTTTACGGTATAGTAGTAAAAAATCAACAAAAAATATATTTTTTTATCGATTTACCTTTACAGGTTTTTAATGTAAATCTATTTCATGGCGAGATAGGAACTTCTAACTGACCCGTCCTAAAAAAATTTTCGCATATTTCATTAACCAACCAAACCGTGAAAACGTATTCATGAAACAATAAATATCATAAACAATTTGAAACTGACACCATGTCATCGCCTCTACAACCTCGGCGGGCGATTGATAATCTCACCTGCGGTGTTCAATACCCTTCTGCCAAAAAAACGGTGTGTTCCTGCTCCATGCCCTTGCCTGCGCTCCCCTTCAGGTCACTGCGGAGCAGGCATATCCCCGTAACAAACCGCAGTAAAGACAGGGTATGCCCTGTCTCTATCAGGGACGGACAACCCGGAAACCTATGATGTGGAACCACTCTGACGCAACATCATAAACTTAAGGAAAATAGTCCACGGATTTCACGTATAAAGACCTAAATTTTATCGAAATATTCGTGTTAATTCGTATAATTCGATGCTAAAAATCCTTAAGTTTACGATGTTGACTCTGACGGATTGCCGTAGAACCTGAACTCTGGAGAATCGTGACTCCGATAAGCTGAACGCAAGCTCAGTCCGTAATCACCCCACGACCCGCCGCGTATCACGCGGAGGGAGCCGTTAACCGCTCCCTTCGGATCCTTCTTATTAGCCACGTTATATTCTCCATACCAATCCCAGCACCACTCCCATACATTTCCATGCATATCGTATAAACCGAAAGTATTGGGCTTAAAACTCCCAACAGGGGTTCTCTTCCCGCGATTTATTCCCGGCAGGCTGTTATTGTAAAGCTCGGAACTTCCTATAGTATAGTATGCATCAAAATTTGCCTGATTTGTACTAATCTTATCCGTACCCCAATTAAATGGAGTCGTTGTACCTGCGCGGCACGCATATTCCCACTCAGCCTCTGTAGGCAATCTGTAGCCGTTTGCGTCTTCTACAATTTTAACTGCATCCCATGCTCCATTGCTGTTCGCAGGAGTTGGTCCCCAGTTTTTCGGATCAGTAATTCCAGATATGCTATATACGGGTTTTAAACCCTCCTTGATACTCAGCTTGTTACAGAATACTATGGCTTCATACCAGCTTACACCCTCCTCAGGGAGTTTGTCGCCGCTGAACTTAATTGGTCTCTCTCCCGTAACTGAAAAATATTGCGCCTGCGTTACCTCATACTTACCCATGTAAAAATCGCTCACTGTTACCGTATGCTGTGTTTCATCAGCATATCTGCCGGGTTCATCTATGGGACTCCCCATTGTAAATGTTCCGCCCTTTATGCGTACCATTTCAATAATAGAACCTGATTTGGGGTCACCTGATTCTGCCAAAACAAGCGCAGATGCAAGGATAATGGCTAATGAAATTATTTTTGAAAACAAAAAATTTTTCATAGAATATGTTCCTCAATTGTTATATTAAATTTTATTGCTTAAAATAACAAATACAAAATAACTCATCAAGATTAAAGTGTCAAATGTTTTCTCAAACCAAAATGTATGTATGTTAAACAATGATGCAAATTTATTCCATTGAATCGCCACGCTTCATTAAATACTCAGACACACATATCCGACCATGCTGTCGAACTCAAAAATAATAAAGGCGTGTGTTTCTTCATTGCATCCTAAGATGGCTATTGAAAAACACACGCCTTTGTGCGTAATATATTGCCCCTTTTACAAGACACCGTAAAGCAGCGCTGCATATGACGGCAGAGGCCAGTGTTTTTTGGCTACAATGGTTTCGAGTTCGTCAACTATACTGCGAAGCCCTTCCATCGCCGGAAAAACTTTATTGCAATAAGCAGACGCTTCCGAGATGATTTCCTGTTCTTTCCCTGATTCAAATACAGCCGTTTCAAGGGCGTTAAGCCTTTTCAAAAGCTCTGTTGATAATTGAGAAATCCTGCCAAGGAAATAATCTTCAAGCACTGTTTCATATTTTCCACCGGTCTTTTTCAATTCCAAAAGATCGGCAATTTCGCATTGATAGGCAAAGCATGCAGGAACTATTCCGCCTCTCACAATATCAATCATAGAAAGCGCCTCGATATGCAGTGTCTTTATATAACTCTCAGTCAATATCTCATAGCGGGATAGAATCTCCGTCTCCGAAAAAACATTGTTTTTGGTAAACAATTCCATACTCTTCTTAGAAACAAACGCAGGCAGCGCATCCACTGTTGTCTTGAGGTTTGACAAACCGCGCAGATGAGCCTCTTTAACCCATTCCTCGCTGTAGTTATTGCCGTTAAAAATAATCCGTTTGTGTTCGCTGAAGGTTTTTTTAATAAGTTCAGCCAAATCTGCCTTAAAGTCTTTCGCTTTCTCTAAATAATCTGCGAATTGTCCCAACACCTCGGCAACCGCAGTATTAAGCACAATATTTGGTCCTGCCACGGAAAATGACGAGCCGGGCATACGAAACTCAAACTTGTTGCCGGTAAACGCAAAGCTTGACGTACGGTTTCTGTCTGTCATATCCTTCGAAAAATGAGGCAGCACCGTTACCCCGATTTCCATTTGATGTTTTGCCTTATTATGGTAGGCAGTACCGGACTCTATCGACTCCAATATCTCTGTCAACTCGTCGCCTAAAAACATCGACACGATAGCAGGAGGCGCCTCATTCGCCCCTAATCTGTGGTCGTTGCCCGCACTTGCCACAGAAACGCGAAGCAAATCCTGATAATCGTTCACCGCTTTAATCACTGCGACTAAAAATAATAAAAACTGCGCGTTCTCATGCGGCGTTTCGCCCGGCTCCAAAAGGTTCAATCCTGAATGGGTGGAAATAGACCAGTTGTTATGCTTCCCGCTGCCGTTTACACCGGCAAAGGGTTTTTCATGCAGCAGGCACACAAAGCCGTGCTTATAGGCAACGCTCTTCATCATCTCCATCGTAAGCTGATTATGGTCTGTCGCAATATTTGCCGTAGCAAAAATCGGAGCAAGCTCGTGCTGTGACGGCGCAACCTCGTTGTGTTTGGTTTTTGCCAAAATGCCCAATTTCCAAAGTTCTTCTTCAAGCTCCTTCATAAAAGCCGAAACTCTCGGCGTCAATACGCCGAAGTAATGGTCTTCCAGTTCTTGTCCCTTAGGCGGCTTCGCGCCGAACAATGTTCTGCCGGTAAAAACCAAATCAGGGCGTTTTAGATACATTTCCTTATCCACAAGAAAATACTCCTGCTCAGGTCCGATGGTAGAGAAAACCCGATGCGCAGATGTGTTTCCAAAGAGCTTTAGTATGCGCCGCGTTTGTTTATCGATTGCCTCCATGGAACGGAGCAGCGGCGTTTTTTTATCCAAAGCCTCTCCGCCGTAAGAACAAAAAGCCGTGGGAATGCAAAGCGTGCCGTCCTTTATGAACGCATAACTTGTTATGTCCCAAACGGTATAGCCTCTTGCCTCAAATGTAGCGCGCAATCCGCCGGACGGAAAACTTGATGCGTCGGGCTCTCCACGCACAAGTTCTTTACCGGAAAACTCCATTATAATTTTTCCGTCATCGACAGGTGAAATAAAGCTGTCGTGCTTTTCTGCAGTGAAGCCGGTCATAGGCTGAAACCAATGGGAAAAGTGTGTCGCTCCGTTTTCTACTGCCCAGTCCTTCATGGCGCTTGCAACAACATTTGCAACATCAAGTTCAAGATGAGTGCCTTCAAGCATTGTCTTTTTAAGCGCTTTATAGATATCCTTAGGCAAGCGCGAACGCATCGTCTCATCGTTAAACACCATACTTCCAAACAATTCCGGAATGTTTTTCATATTTTCACCTCACAAAATATTGATTTGGGTACGATTAGTTTAGACATAAATTTTCCTCCATATTTTATTTCATCAAAAAAAATGGGGTCGCGAGCAAATATCGCGACCCCATTGTCGTAATTAATAATAAAAAGTATTCCCCGAATATTTCGGTAAACGCCTTTGTTTATATTTTATATTTTATATTTTATATTTTATCATACTATACTATCATCAAACGTTTACACTAATGTTTTTGGCATTTTGCGCTTGTGGACGCTTGTGTTGTGATACCGCTCAATAATTGCAATATCGCCTGCACTCGCAGTTCCTTTAAGCAAATAGCCGTCAATACTCTCGTAAGTTATACCCATTTCGCCTTCGTCCGTTTGTCCGTCAAACAGCCCCGCTGAAGGCGCCTTATCAATGATACAATCGGGCGCGCCGAGATAGCGTAAAAACTCATAGACCTCCGTGACTGTAAGGTCTGCTATGGGATTAAAATCGCAAGCGCCGTCGCCCCATTTTGTAAAGTATCCCATGTGAATTTCACTTCTGTTGCCCGTTCCGGCAACAAGTCGGTTCTCGCTTGCAGCAACGGCATACAAAGCGGCCATCCTTAGACGGGGCGCGATGTTTGTCGTTGCAACCTCCGCAAGGGCTGTACTTTCTGTAATCGCCTGCACAAGTGCGTGTCTTGTATTTGTCAAATCGACAGCCCTGATTGATATGCCGTATTGTTTTGCAACGGCTTCGGCATCCCTTTTATCCTGTTCGTAATTTCTCTTGCTTGCGCACGGCATAATAATGCCTACCGTGTTATCACATGCCGCTTTGCAAAGAATACCGACAAGCGCGCTGTCCTTTCCGCCGCTGTTTCCATATACGATACCGTCTGCTTTCGCTTCTTTCAGTACACTCTGTATAAATGAAATCCTGTTAATTTTTTCAAGCTCATAGTTTCTCATTTTATCCATCCCTTAGTTTGCTACATACAACTGTTTGTAAGGATTTTTTACATTTGGTCTCAGCACAACAAACCTATCCTCAATCAACTCCTGCGCGTTTAAACCAAAGTATCCCGAAAACTTTATAATGTAGGGAATAATCTCTTTCAAGTCATCGCCTGATACAATCTCTTTTGAAACTTGCGCAGGAAGCAGCGGCAATTCCGCTTTTGTTCTTATAACTATTTTTCCGCCGTGCATGCCGGTTCCGGTAAAGTCGCCAAACGGCGCAGTCGTCATACCTAACCCAAGCACAATAATAAGACCTCCTGCAAGGTACTCGCCAAGGAAGCTGCCTGTCCCGCCGCCGATTACAATAACAGGCTTTTTGTCCTTGTATTCTTTCATGTGAATACCGGCTCTGTAACCGACATCCCCTTTGACAAAAATGTTTCCGCCGCGCATAGCATAACCGAGCGCATCGCCTGCACATCCGTGAATTATAATTTCGCCGTCGTTCATAGTATCGCCTGCAGCGTCTTGCGCGTTTCCGAAAACCTCAATAATGCCGCCATCCAAGTATGCGCCGAGAGCGTTTCCGGGAGTACCTTTAATCGTCATTTTCACATTCTTATTTCCACAGCTTATAAACCTCTGACCGAAACATCCGTCAATCAATTTACTTTCCATATTCAGCCTCCTATTCAGCCTCCCAATTTTTGCGCCCGCACTTCTCTCGCAAACGCCATAAGTCCGGGCTTTTCGCAAATCAATGTAAAGTCAAGTGTATGAAGCGGTGTACGCTCACGAATCAGACTTGTGTAAATCCCCGCTTTTTCTACATTGCCCATAAGAATATATCCGTTTAATTTATCATCTCCGTAAAACAGCCTCTTATAATTGCCGTTTTCGGTTGACTCGTATGTTTCTCCGATATAACTGCCGGCAGTTATAATATGCAAACCAAAAAAACCGACAGCATTCATAGGTATAGCCTTATCAAAACATTTTTCCCCGCCTGCCATATTTATCCCTGCGCATTCGCCTTGCATATAGGCGTTCGGGAGCAGCGCCATTATTTTTCTTTGACCGCTTACGGCATCTACAGACTCGGTACAATCCCCCGCAGCATAAATATCTGGAGCAGAGGTCTCGGACTTTTCGTTTATCACAATTCCGCGCTCAATTTCAGCGATACCTTCCAGAAGTTCCGTGTTAGGTCTCACTCCTGCCGCAAGAACGACTATATCGAAAGCTATGTTCTCTTCGTCCAAGACCGCATTATTTTTATCAAAACGTTTCAGGCTCTTCCCGAGTATAAACTCTACACCTTCTTTCTCAAACATGTTCTGCACAAGCCTTGCGCCGGATTCGTCTAAAATATTTGGCAGTACCTGCGCGGCTGTATCAACTACCGTAATATGCCCGATGCGTTTTCTAATACCCTCCGCGCATTTAAGCCCGATTAACCCAGCGCCAACTATAAGTACGCGTTTGTCCTTTCCGAGAGCGCTCTCTAATTTCTTCGCATCGTCAAAGCTCGTAAAAGTGTATTTTTCTTTTACGGTATCAATCCCTTCAATCTGCGGTATAAAAGCCCTCGCCCCTGTTGCTACAAGCAACTTACCGTAGGCTGTCACTCGACCGTCCGACAATATTACGACTTTTTTTTGAGTATCGATTCTGTTTGCGGCTGTATTGCTTAACAGGATACAGCCTTTACTCTGATAGAATCCGTCCGGACGGTATTTCATTTTTTCGCCTGTTACCTTTCCTTCAATAAGACAGGAAATGAGCGGACGCGAATAAGTGTGATGCGGTTCATCGGTAATAACAGTTATTTCTCCCGTCTTATCAATTTGCCGAATACCTTCGACACAGCCTATAGCGGCGGCGGAGTTTCCGATAATAACATATCTCATACTTGCCCCCTTTCCTCAAAAACAACCGCACTATTAGGACAGCCCTTTACGCATGCGGGAGTACCAATAGCAGTCTTTATGCACAATTCGCACTTTTGCACAGCGCCGCCCGCAGACGGTGACACCGCGCCATAAGGGCAGCATAAAACGCAGGTATAACAACTCACGCATTTTTCCTGATTTACGGTGATTACCCCATCAGTCACTGTGAGCGCGCCGGTGATACAGCCCTTGACACACAACGGCTCTTTACAATGACGGCACGATACGGCAAAGCTTATTCCGTCCTTCTCTTCTATTTTAATACGCGGGTTTATTTTGACACCCTTTAACGAACGGGCAATGTCTTTGCCGTTTGTTTCCGCAAAGGCACAATAGTATTCGCAAAGCCTGCACCCAAGACACCATTTTTCGTTTACATATACCCTTTTCATATTTTATTCACCTGCATGCCTTATGCCTAATATCTCAAGCTCTTTTTCATTAAGTCCGATACCGCGCAGCATTAGCCTGTTACCTTTCAAACTTTCGATAGAGTTAATGCCCATTCCGCCCATCATCTCCTTTATTTCATGTTCCCATGCACTCAATAAATTTACAAGGCGTTTATACCCTATATCTGGATTTAACCGTTTTGTAAGCTCCGGAATTTGGGTAGCAATTCCCCAGTTGCATTTCCCGGTGTAGCAGCTTCTGCAAAGGTGACAGCCGAGGGCAATCAACGCGGCGGAAGCGATATAAACAGCGTCTGCTCCGAGCGCAACAGCTTTTACTATATCTGCGCTTGAACGGATACTGCCGCCTGCAACAATGGATACATTGTCGCGTATTCCTTCATCACGAAGCCTTGAGTCCACGCTTGCAAGGGCAAGCTCAATCGGTATGCCCACATGATCGCGGATACGTGTAGGCGCCGCTCCAGTACCTCCCCTGAAACCGTCTATCGCTATAATATCCGCACCGCTTCTTGAAATACCGCTGGCAATCGCCGCCACATTATGCACCGCCGCAATTTTAACAATCACCGGCTTTTTATAACCGGTCGCCTCTTTAAGCGAATATACAAGCTGCCTTAAATCCTCGATAGAATATATATCGTGATGCGGCGCAGGAGAAATAGCGTCGCTGCCTTCTGGAATCATTCTCGTTCTGGCAATATCATCTACAATTTTTGAGCCCGGAAGATGTCCGCCTATACCCGGCTTTGCCCCCTGCCCCATTTTTATCTCAATCGCCTCGCCTGCATTTAAGTAACCCGTATGCACGCCGAATCGTCCGGAAGCTACCTGCACGATTGTGTTTTTGCCGTATTTATAAAAATCTTCGTGCAATCCGCCTTCGCCTGTGTTATACAAAATACCCAATTCCTCAGCCGCCCGCGCTAAAGCTTCGTGCGCGTTATAACTTATAGAGCCGTAGCTCATAGCGGAAAACATAATCGGCATGGAAAGCTTAAGCTGCGGCGGCAAATTGTTTTTGATGCGTCCGTTTTTATCTCTTTCTACAACCTGCGGCTTTGCGCCTAACGCTACGCGCGTTTCCATAGGCTCTCTCAGCGGGTCGATAGACGGGTTTGTAACCTGCGAGGCATTAATCAGAATTTTATCGAAATATACGGGATAGGGCTCAGGGTTGCCCATGCTGGATAAAAGCACGCCGCCGCTGCCGGCTTGTCTGTACAGCTCGTTCATGCTCTTTGCGCTCCAGTTAGCGTTCTCACGATAAGTATTATCGCTTTTTACTATTTTTAAAGCGCGAGTCGGGCATAAGGACACACAGCGGTGGCAATTTACGCATTTTGCATCGTCCGCCGTCATTTTGTCCGCATCTTTCAAATATTCATGCACACAGTTGGCGCACTGATTTTCGCAGGCGCGGCAGTTTATGCACCTGTCATAATTTCTTACTACTTCATAATCCGGATATATGTAATTAACAGCCATTACCGTCACCTCCGTTCAATCGGACTACAACGGGGCTGCCTCCGACAGGCGCATATACGCGGTCAAGAACAGGCTCAATAATGCGGATAGCGGCTTCCTCGCTTGCTATGTAAACCTTGTCGCCTTTTTCTCCGACCACCATGCTCCTTAGCTTCAAACGGTCGTTCAATCCCATAAGTCCGCCCGAGAAGCCTACAATAATAGAAAACGGTCCGGTTATCAGCTGCGGAGCAAACATTGTGCGCAAAGCATCGTGAAACTCGCGCTCATTTTTATCCATCCACCCGATAACTTCCCAAAACGGCGCTGCAACAACAGCGGCGATTTCTTCCATAGATAAGCCTTTCTTTCGGTTTAAATAATCAACAATATAAGCTATGACCTCCGTATCTGTCTGCAAAGTGCATTTATAACCGTACTGCTCTATCGCCCGACGGTTTGCGTCGTAGGAAGATATTTCGCCGTTATGAACCACCGAATAATCCAAGAGGGCAAACGGATGGGCACCGCCCCACCAACCCGGCGTGTTTGTGGGATATCTACCGTGCGCAGTAAAAGCGTATCCCTCATATTCCTCCAAACGATAAAAACGACCTACATCTTCAGGATAACCGACAGCCTTGAACACGCCCATATTTTTACCGCTTGAAAACACGAATGCGCCTTTTATCCTTGTGTTTACACGAAATACGCATCTTGTTGTAAACTCACGCTCGTCAAGTCCGCTAGACGCCAGCTTTGTCGGCAAGGGCGCAACGAAATACCGCCATATAAGCGGCTCGTCTGTGATTTCCTTCATCTTGCGCATGGGAATTTTGGAAAGATTGATAATATCGAAATGTTCGTCTAAAAACTCCTCGCATTCTTTTTTTGCCGACCGGCTGTCATAAAATATGTGCAAGGCATAAAAATCATTGTATTCAGGATATATTCCGTACGCGGCAAAACCTCCGCCCAAACCGTTGCTGCGCTCGCGCATTACTGAAATCGATTTGATAATAACCTCTCCGCTCATGCGGCTGCCAGACTTGTCGATAACGCCTGATATGGCGCAGCCGGACGGTATTCTTACTTCACCTTCTCTTTGCATAACTACGCTTCCTCCCCATTTCAATCATCCACGCCGCTTTCACATTTGCAGGCGGCGCATATTAATCCTAAGAACAACGGATGCGGCTTGTTCGGGCGGCTTTTAAATTCGGGGTGAAATTGCACTCCGACAAAAAACCTTTTACCGCTAAGTTCTACCGCTTCCACCAAATTTCCGTCGGGCGAAACGCCGGACAGAATAAGTCCGCTTTTAAAAAACAAATCGCGGTAACCATTGTTAAACTCAAAGCGATGGCGATGCCTTTCACTTATTTCGTTCACACCGTAAATACTGTTTAAGAGCGTATTCTTTGCGATTAAACAGGGATACGCACCGAGTCTCATAGTGCCGCCGCTGTTAAGCTTTCCTTCCTGATCAGGCATAATGTGAATGACGGGATTTCTTGTGCCGGAGTTAAATTCACTCGAATGGGCGTCCTCAAAGCCGCACACATTTCTTGCAAATTCTATGACGACTATTTGCATGCCGAGACAAATCCCTAAAAACGGAATGTCGTTCTCGCGCGCATAACTGCATGCGGCTATTTTTCCTTCAATTCCGCGGTCGCCGAATCCGCCGGGAATGATTATCCCGTGAATGTTGCTTAAAAGCTCTTTTGCGTTTTTATAAGTAACCTCTTCGCTGTTTACCCACTTAATGCGTACGAAAGCGCCTGCCTCAAATCCCGCATGATTTAAGCTTTCGATGATTGAAAGGTAGGCATCGTGGAACCTGACATACTTCCCTACGATTGCGATTGTAATCTCTTTTTCTCTTCTTGCAATTTTCTCTGTAGTCTCACGCCAGGCAATTAAATCCGGTTCCGCTGCCTCAATGTCCAATTCCCTGCAAACAACCGAGTCTAAGCCGTTTTCGTGGAGCATTAACGGCGCTTCATATAAAGACGGTACGGTTATGTTTTCTATTACGCAATCGGGTTTCACATTGCAAAACAGGGCGATTTTTTCTTTGATGCCGAAAGAGATAGGTTCGTCGGCGCGCGCTATGATGATATTCGGGCTGATTCCCATAGCCTGCAACTCCTTTACCGAGTGCTGCGTTGGCTTGGATTTATGCTCGCCTGAGGCTTTTAAATACGGAACAAGCGTTACATGAATAAACAGACAATTCTCCCTCTTTTTTTCAATCGATACCTGTCGAATAGCCTCGATAAAGGGCTGGCTTTCAATATCGCCCGTTGTACCGCCGATTTCCGTAATTAAAACATCCGCTCCGCTTTTCTCGGCACCGGCGTATATAAAATCCTTTATCTCCTGCGTTACATGAGGAATAACCTGTACGGTTCCGCCCGAATATCCGCCGTCGCGTTCACGGTGAAGCACATTCCAATAAACTTTGCCTGAAGTAAGATTTGACAGTTTCGTCAAATTTTCGTCAATAAACCGTTCATAATGTCCTAAATCCAAATCCGTTTCCGCGCCGTCATCCGTAACAAAAACCTCGCCGTGCTGATATGGACTCATCGTACCGGGATCGACATTCATATAGGGGTCGAGCTTTTGCGCCGCAACCTTTAAACCTCTCTGTTTCAGCAGTCTTCCTAATGATGCGGCGGTTATTCCTTTTCCAAGTCCTGAAACGACTCCGCCCGTTACAAATATAAATTTTGCAGTCTGCATAGTTCATACTCCTCCGTGCAAGCCGCTTATTTCGACTAATTCCGTATTACTTTCGTCATAGCCCGACAAAAGACTGTCTATAAGGGCATTTGCCGTATCGATACTGGTCATGCACGATATGCCGAGCATACAAGCCTTGCGCCGAATTTTTACATCGTCGCGCGCCGGATTGCGTCCATTTTCCGATGTAGAAACGACATAGGCTATGAGTCCGCTTTCTAAAAGCGTAGCGGTATTGTTGTCCGGACAGTCACGGATTTTCTCAACCGTATGTACAGGCAGGTTCTTCTTTTTAAGATATTCCGCAGTTCCGCGCGTCGCGTAAAGGGAAAAACCGGCTTTTATAAACTTCTCGGCAACTGGAGTTATTTCCTGTTTATCGTTATCGGTTACGGTAATAAGCACACCTCCAGTCTTTTTCATTTTATATCCTGCAGCAAGCAGTCCCTTATACAATGCCTCTCTCAAATCTCTGCCTATTCCCAAAACCTCGCCTGTTGACTTCATTTCCGGTCCCAACAATGTATCGAGTCCCGCTAACTTTTCAAAGGAAAATACCGGCACCTTTACAGAAACGAAATCAGGCGCGGCGCATATTCCTTTTTCAGTCAGTTCTTCGCCTAACGCAGTCCTTACAGCAAGCTCACAGACAGGAACGCCTGTTACTTTGCTCAAAAAAGGCACAGTGCGCGATGCGCGAGGATTAACCTCTATGACATAGATTTCGCCTTCATGCAAAACATATTGAATATTTACAAGCCCCTTAACATCCAAAGCCTTGCAAATTTTTTCCGTAACATCAAAAACTTTATCTTTTAGTTTCTCATTCAAATCAAGCGGAGGGTACACAGCAATACTGTCGCCGGAATGTATTCCGGTGCGTTCCACCTGTTCCATAATACCCGGTATAAACACATTCTTCCCGTCCGAAATTGCGTCCACCTCTATCTCGCAGCCCTTCAAATACTTGTCGATTAGCACCGGGTTGTCTTGCTTTATGCGAAGGATTATTTCCATATACTCGCATATATCGTCCTTCGACCATGCTATAATCATATTCTGTCCGCCCAAAACATATGAAGGACGCATCAAAACCGGATAGCCTAATTTTTCGACAGCAGCAAGCGCCTCTTCCGTTGTCATAACCGAACAGCCCTTCGGACGTTTAATATTTAATCCTTCTAAAAGCGCGTCAAAACGTTCTCTGTCCTCGCAAATATCTATGCTGTCTGCGCTCGTACCTATTATCCGCACGCCGCGCCTGCTTAATTCTTTCGCAAGCTTAATTGCAGTTCCGCCGCCGAACGACACCACAACTCCCACGGGCTTTTCAATTTCAATCACGCTCATTATGTCGTCTATGCAAAGCGGCTCAAAGTAAAGCCTGTCTGCAGTGTCAAAATCCGTAGAAACCGTTTCGGGATTGTTGTTGATAATAATGGTCTCGTAACCTAATTTTTTTAGCGTCCAAACGCAATGAACGCAGGCGTAATCAAATTCTATCCCCTGCCCTATTCGTATCGGACCGCTGCCAAGCACAACGACACGCTCCTTGCGGCTCTTTTCAACAAAGTGCAGCGCTTCGTTTTCTGCGCCGTTTCTTATCGAATAAAAATATGGCGTTTCGGCTTCAAACTCACCGCCGCATGTATCGACCATTTTATATATAAGCGGTTTTTGCGGCAGAGAGTTTGAATCAATACGGGCAAGACCGTGTAAAAACCAGCGGTCAACCTTTGTAATCAAATGAATTTCATCTATCGAGATTCCGCGCTTTAACGCTTCATACAAAACAAAGAGCCGCTCATCAGTAACTGTGGCGAGCATAGAACGAATCTCGTCTGCGCTTTTATTCTTTAATCTCGGCAAATCGAGTCCAAAAAGACCTATCTCTGCGCCCCTGACAGCTTTTAGCAACGCATCCTCAAAGGTATCGGCAATTGCCATAATCTCTCCGGTCGCCTTCATTTGAGTACCGAGAGTATGTTCTGCATATACGAATTTATCGAAGGGCCATTTAGGAAACTTTATCGCCACATAGTCGAGCGCCGGCTCAAATGCGGCAAATGTCGTACCCGTCACAGCGTTTGTAATTTCATTGAGAGTGTAGCCTATTGCTATCTTAGTCGCAACCTTAGCTATGGGATAGCCGGTAGCCTTTGAGGCAAGCGCGCTTGAGCGGCTGACCCTCGGATTAACCTCTATGACCGCATATTCAAAGCTGTGAGGATGGAGTGCGAACTGACAGTTACAGCCGCCTTCTATCCCCAACGCTCCGATGATTTTTATGGCGGCGGAGCGGAGCATTTGGTATTCCTTGTCCGCAAGCGTTATAGCCGGAGCGATAACTATGCTGTCGCCGGTATGCACTCCTACAGGGTCAAAATTTTCCATCGAGCAAACAGTAATGGCGTTTCCTGCAGAATCGCGCATAACCTCAAATTCGATTTCTTTCCAGCCGGCCACCGACCTTTCCACAAGAATCTGTCCGATCGGAGAAAAGGCAAGACCGTTTGCCGCAATTTCCGTAAGTTCAGTTTCGTTGTTTGCGATTCCCCCTCCAGCCCCGCCTAAGGTGAAAGCCGGACGTACTATGACGGGATATCCGTTTTCAGTTCCAAACTCTACCGCAGCCTTTATCCCGTCTGCAATCACCGACGGAATAATCGGTTCACCGATATTTTTCATTGTTTCCTTGAATCCGCCCCTGTCCTCAGCCTTGTCGATAGCCTCCGGCGACGAACCGAGTAAACGCACTCCGTACTCATCCAAGAAGCCGTCCTTGCTCAGCCTCATACAAAGTGTTAGCCCGGTCTGCCCGCCGAGTCCTGACAAAATTCCGTCTGGCAACTCCTTTTTAATGATGCGCTTTACTGTTTCTAATGTCAACGGCTCTATGTAAATTTTATCGGCGATATTCTTATCAGTCATTATGGTTGCGGGATTGGAATTAACAAGTACGATTTCAATGCCGTTTTCCTTTAATACTCGGCATGCTTGCGTCCCGGCATAGTCAAATTCCGCCGCCTGCCCTATAACAATCGGTCCGGAGCCTATTACCAAAACCTTTTTAATTTTTTTATCTGCCGGCATATTTATCTATCCTTTCTATAAAGCGGTCAAACAAAAAGGTCGTATCAAGCGGTCCTGCGTGAGCCTCGGGGTGAAACTGCACAGAAAACGAAACGCCGTAATCCAAACCTTCGCATGTGCCGTCGTTGACATTAACAAACGAACCGTTGTCTGCAACTACGGCGTAACCGTGATTTTGGCTTGTAATATACACTCTGCCCGTAGCAGTATCCTTAACTGGCTGATTTGCGCCGCGATGCCCGAATTTAAGTTTTTTTGTAACATAGCCGTTTGCAAGCGCAAGCAGCTGGTGTCCAAGGCATATACCCAAAATCGGTATTCCACTTTTTTGAAGAGAGCGTATTGTTTCGACTATCCCTGAATTTGCAGGATCTGCCGGATCGCCCGGACCGTTTGACAATACCACTCCGTCCGGTTTCATGCTTAATATCTCTTCATATTCAGCGTCGAAAGCATAATGCTTCACAAAACAACCGCGCGATATTAAGGCATCACAGATTCCCTTTTTTGCTCCGAAATCCATCACCGCAATTCTCCGCGCTCCGTCTCCCGCTTCAGCTCTGCTAAAGGCTGAGACTGCTTTAACAGCGTCTTTGACCGAATATGCGGCAGCTTCAACTCTGTCCTTCTCTGTCGGAAGGGTGTAAGTAATTTTACCGTTCATAACCCCTGCGCTTCTGATAATCTTAGTCAGTTGTCTTGTATCTATGCCGCAAAGCCCCGCTATACCGCGCGCTTTTAGCAACGAGTCTAAACTGTCCAGACTTCTGAAATTTGACGGAAGAGCACAATGGTATTTGACGATATAAGCCTTAAGTCCTATCCCTGCGGATTCAAAATCATCCGGGATTATACCGTAATTTCCGATAAGCGGAAAAGTCTGCAATACGATTTGCCCGAAATACGAGGGGTCGGTCAGCGTTTCCAAGTATCCTGTCATTGCAGTAGTAAACACAATCTCACCCGTTGTTTCCGCTTCAGCCCCAAAGGCTTGTCCTTCAAAAACCGTGCCGTTTTCTAAAATCAAATAAGCGGCTTTCATTTGTATCCCCCTTCTAAATGCTTCATCACTTTCTTTCATATTACGCCTTACTTACGCCTTACGCAAAATTACGCCAAAAACAACGCACTCATCGTTAAGTTCCGTTTTCATAATCGTGTATAATCTTTTCGCTTATGGCGCGCTTTGATGAGCGAGTGTCCATAGCTTTCTTTTCAATAAATCTGTGCGCTTCATGTTCATTCATTCCGCGTGATGATATTAAAATACTCTTAGCGCGGTCAACGATGCGTATATTATCAATCTTTTGTTTTAAGCTTTCATTTTCAGTCTGCGCCTTAAGCAGCTTTGAGCGCATAGATTTGGCAAGACTTAAAGCCTGGCGGAATATTTCCCTGTTCATGGGCTTTGAAACTGTCAATACGCCGTCTTTCTCACAAACGGAGGAAACCATCTCAAAAATTTCACTCATAACAACCAAAATAACCTGACTTAATTCTTTTACTGCTATTTGCCGCGCTAAGTTTTCGCCTGTCTCATCAGGCATCGGCGCATTGATAATAACAAAATCGAAATCGCGGTCTAAAAGTATCCTGCGCGCTTCCCCTGCGGAACGTGCATGAACAATATCAGAAACAAAATACGCGCTCAAAAGCTCCGCAAAAAACGAGGCGCTTTTTTCCGTATATGTGATGATAAGCGCGCTTTCCATAGTTTTTTATCCTTAATACCGCAATTAAATTAAAACACCGAAAAATACCTGCTTCTATAAAACTCCGCTTTGTCCTTCGCAGCCGCAAAATCGTCAGCCTCTGTCCGTTTTGCATCAAGAAATCTCTTTAATAAATGTTCTCCGACAACAGCCTTCACAAATTCACTGTTCTCTGCGCAATTGACAGCGGCTTTCAGGTTATCGGGCAGCTTTTCCATCTTTCCCGTAACTGCTTCGCCTGCAGTGAACAAATCCGCTTTCACAGGGGGCGGCAATTCTTCTTTATGCTCGATTCCGTCTAACCCCGCCGAAATAATAAGCGCAAACGCAAGATAGGGATTAACCGACGGATCCGGCGACCTGAGTTCCATTCTGACTTTTTCGTCTGATGCCGCGGGAATACGAATCAGCTGGGAACGGTTATAATGCGACCAGGAAACATATTTGGGCGCTTCAAATTCTCCTAAGCGCTCATAGGAGTTTGCAATAGGATTCAAGAACAAAGTAATTTCCCGGATTTTCTTAAGTATGCCCGCTATAAAACTGCTGGCAATATTCGAGTGTTCCCCGCTCGACGCGCTTTTGAAAATATTAAGTCCGTTTTGATTCAGCGAAAGATTGACATGCAGTCCGCTGCCCGGGGTGTCAAGAATCGGCTTAGGCATAAATGACGCAAACAAACCGTTTCTCTCCGCAACAGCTTTGACTACGGTCTTGAATGTCTGAAAATTATCGGCTGCTTCAAGGGCATTTCCGAATTTGAAATCGATTTCGTTTTGTCCCGGACCTTGTTCATGGTGCGATGCTTCGGGGCGTATTCCCATTTCAGCCAAGGTCAAACATATCTCACGGCGAATGTTCTCCCCCTTATCAAGCGGCGACATATCCAGATATCCGCCCTTATCAAACGTGACTAAGGTCGGTTCGCCCTCTTCGCCGGTTTTGAACAAATAAAACTCACATTCCGCTCCGACCTTACAGGTGTAGCCCATCTTGTCCACCTGCGCCGTAACGTTTTTAAGCAAGGCGCGCCCGTCATGAGAAAAAGACGTTCCGTCTGGATTTTTTATATCGCAATAAAACCGCGCAACTCTGCCGGGACCGGGCCTCCACGGCAAAACATTAAGCGTCACAGGGTCGGGATAGAGCAATAAATCCGAATCGGTTATATCTTTAAAACCTTTGACAACGTGCGCGTCAAAAGAAACGCCGTTTGCAAAAGCGAATTCAAGTTCGTCCGCCATTATCGCTATGTTTTTTTGAACGCCGAACAAATCACAAAAGGTAAGACGGATGAATTTCACATCGTTCTCTTTTACAAATTCCAAGACTTCCTTTACAGTGTTATTCATTATTTTTCCTCCTATATATACCTATATACCGTAAATCCTTTATAGCTTTAGTCAAATTTTTAAGACTCCGCTCATTATTACCCCTATAACAAAAAAAGCGTCCACCCATCGCACGTCGGTATTAACCGCGCCATGAATGAACGCCTTTGTTCAACTTATTGCCATATATAATATAAACCCGTTATTTGTCAATAAAAAATAATAAAAAAAAGGCTGCCATTTACTTCTATGCAGCCCTTTTTACTCTCTCCGATATTTTTTCTTATCTTACGGGAAAACTTATAAAGCCTCTCTCTTAAAATCTTATCAACACAACTATATACCAAATGTATATGTTGCTGTTAAGGTAACTCCGTAGAATTTATTATTATCTCTATGAGAATTATCATATTTCATCTTAAAATATTGATACCTTCCTCCAAGACTTACTACTGTTGATGCCGGAGCTATATAGTATGCAATTGATAAACTTGAGTTAATTCCATAGTCTTTGTGCTTAACATTATCACTGACATCATCCTCTTTACCCCATAAATAGAATCCCGACAAGTAAGCTAATGCATACAAATTATTAACAATCGGATATGTACAGCTTAAACCTAACCCGGGACCATAAGCATCCGAATCAGTTTCTTCGTAGGCATTTGTTAGTAAAAAGCCCATATACTTTATCCCTGCAAAAACTTTAAAATAATCATTTAATTTGTAGTTAAGGGCAAGGTCAGAATCATATCGCTTTATTTCGCTCTTTGGCGCACCGGATTCCTCATAATGAAATTTACCATAGAGATAGACAAATGTTAAATTAAAATCATTATTAAATTTTACAGCTAATGCAGGACCATACATAAATACCGGATCCAAATTTAATGTTTCTTCTTCCTGCTCAACATCCCACCATACATACCAAGTTGTTGCTCCAACTGTTATATCAACTGCATATACCTTACATGGTATAATAACGGATATGCATGTTGCCAGAAATGCTAATAGTAAAAGTTTTTTCATTTTATCCTCCATAAAATATAAATTTTTTAATATCTTTAATAAATGGGCGTGTTGAAGAACCAACATAAGCCCTTAATTTTATTTAATGTCTGCCGAATAAATAAAGGACGCAAAAATCGTCCTCTCGCGAATTGGGGCTGGCGCGGGATGAATAGGTTAATGTAAGTATTAAAATGAATATTGAAAAAAATTTTTTTAAAGTAGAATCAATTATGCGGAAATTACTACACGGAACGGAACGGAACGGAACGGAACGGAACGGAACGGAACGGAACGGAACGGAACGGAACGGAACGGAACGGAACGGAACGGAACGGAACGGAA
>Ga0268262_10002149_pt1 | contig 23228 bp, 20 predicted proteins | sample TergutNc150P3_FD_190354 | JGI IMG/M metagenome (GOLD analysis project Ga0268262, IMG submission 190354) | Nasutitermes corniger P3 segment gut microbial community from laboratory colony in Florida, USA - Nc150 P3 (SPAdes) (version 2) | ecosystem: Host-associated > Arthropoda: Insects >...
TCATGCGTTCATAGTAAAGTTGGCGGTTGTACCAGTCCATGAAGTCATCCCAGTTATTAACGTCTTGCAAACTTTGCAGGTTTTGAGCGGTCATTTTAACCGTATTGGCGGAGTGTTCAACTTGGTTTTTTAAGTGTTCAATTTGTGTAATGTTGTCTTTTATTTGTTGGGCATAATAGATAGCTTGATCGATTTTTGTTGAATATAGAAGAGCATCTAGAACCGCATCAAAAACAGCCATCCCTTGAGCATAAGAAAATTGCAAAGGAAAGAAAATAACAAACAGCGACAAAAAAATTTTTTTCATAAAATCCTCCTAATAAAAATATATTGTTCTACTCTAAGCAAAAAAAACCGTCCCGAAGGACGGCTATAAAATAAATTTAATTATAATTCAGTTTTTTATTAACAAGTTATTTATGTACATAACGTTTATACTTGCTTTTTACAACAGTTAATATTTCGCCATTTTTATCGTTTGTAATACTTATCTTCCAATTATTACTGGTTACAAATCCATCGCTATTTGGTTTAATAGTATAACTGGCTTTCTTTATCCAATTCCTATCATCTAGACTGTAAACATACCATTCACCTTTCATGCCCTTAATAACATGTATATAAGTTACTATGCCTTTTGAAATCCAAGTCCCCTGAAAAGGATTTTCAGGATCAGGTTCAACTAGCAAATCTTCATCTTCAACTTCAACGGCGAAAGTATTGGTTAAACAGACAGTTCCAAGCAAGAGAACAAGGATAACGAAAATTAACGGTGACTTTTTCATAAAAACTCCTTGCGGTGTTAATGTCACCGCCGACATATATTAAAATTCCATACGGAATTTTATTTAAGATAATATGCCGAAAGGCAGAAATCTATGAAAGCCTTATATTTTCTAAGCCCCATTCATACATTTCTTTAGTTATTTCTGCTTTATATTTAAATGAACCATCTTCTTGTATGTCTATATCGTTACAGGAAAAATGGTTTTTCAATTCTTTACTAATAGAAAGACTTACTTTGTTATAATTATCATTTCCATTAGTATTAATATTATATTTTTTTACTAAAGCGCGAAATAAATATTTGAAATAAAATATATTTTTATATATTAATTCTCCTAGCTTACTATTGTTCCATTTATATTTATCAAAATCGGGAGACAACAATCGTTCAAAATATTCTATAAATTCTTTTACACAATTAGTATCTTTGAAAGTAATATTAGATTCTATATTTTTTCCCATTCCTTTTGTAGTAAAATTCATAGAGCCAATATAAACTATTTCATCGTCAATAATATAAAATTTTACATGAAAAAAATTTCCTTTGAATATTGTTACTTTATCAAAAATTGGACAATATTCATCCTTATCCATATTTTTTTGTTTCTTGCAGAGTATAATTTTTTTTAATCCTTTAATATGAACATTGTTAGACATCTTTTCTTCAGCAGTTGTAATTATTGAAATATTTTCTAAGCCGCCCAAATATTTATCACGTAATAAATCAACTGTATCACTATCTAAATAAGGTGATGCAATCCTAATAGAATTATTTGCCTCAATAATACTTTTTTTTAGTCTGCCTCCTGGATTAGAACCGATATAGATGTTTAAATTATCGTTTTTCAATATACTCTCAAAAAAAAATAATTGTCCATCAACAGATTTTTCGCCTTCCCCGGCATTTTGAGATAATCCTTGCATGATTTGTCCTCGCAAGAAGAATTATCTCATAAAAGCGTTAAAAAAGGAAGCCCCTCCTGTGGTATAATTGACTTACCACTAAATCTAATTAAGTCCATAGGAGGGACAAGAGATGACGGAAGATAAAAAGCCAAAATTACAGAAATGGGCGGCGGATATGTTGACGCAATTTATTGCAGTATGTCCACATATAATTAAAACGGATACAAAAATTGAAAAATTTATTGAGGAATTGAATAATGCGGCGTTTAAAATCAACGAATGTACCGAAAATATTGTTGAAGCGATAAATGATTTATTACCGATCATTTCAATTTATCCCAATTTTTTCAAGCCGGAAATAGGCATTGAAGCTTTTACAGATGAATTAATTATAGCCGCTTCAAAATATAATTTATATTTCCATAAAGAAAAACAATAATTAATTCTTTTTTTGAGGTGATGACATTGGAACAATTAAGAGTTCAACTTCATCATAATCAAATTTAGCTTGATCTTTTGTTTTTTGATTGAGTTCTAATATCTCAAAACCAATAGAAGCCAAAGCGTCAATTAATTGTTTAAGTTTTTCATTTGTCATATTATCTCCCTATTCCCTGTGATTGTGCTTGTTCAAGCTGTTGTTCCTGTTTCGGAGTAAAAACGTATTGTTCAAGAGCTTTGTAAGTATCGGGGTTGGCGAATTTCTGCGCCATGTCTTTGGTAACGTGCATTTCGGACAATATTTTTTTACTCAAAAAAGACATGGTATCTTCCGACATGATTTTTCTGTTTTCATCAGTATTAAAGGCGAGAACACTCTCGCATACGCCCTGAACGTAGCCTGTTTTATTAGCGGTTTCAAGTTCATTATTTTGAATGGTTGATTGTTCAAAATGTTTTATTTGAGTAAGTGGCGGACGGGATACCATGTCTTCTTGTATAGTATTCTCGTTATTATAACTTGTCAGACCTTGTTCATCAATTATTCTATGGTGTGGAGGTATTTGTTGTAAAGTATATTCTTTCATATCGTAAAAACTATACATATCAATAGAATTAAAATGTTTTGCCGTATTCTCAACAATTTCTTTTGCTGTGTAAAAATTAAAATTTGAAATATCAAGAGAAAATTTTGGTTTATGGTCTTCTATGTCTTCTCCTGTTCTAAAAAACATAATTTTCGTATGAAAAATGTCAGGTTCATCAGGGTTGGGAGGCTCATTAACGTGTCCAACTACAAAATAGGAATCTAAATTGTGATTATCCTTGCCTAAATCGAATACCAGATATTCACCTATAAAATTTTCCAAACCGGATAATTCGTCTGTATCATACCATATTTTTTCCCGAGCAATTTCAAAATCATCAGACATAACTCCTCCTTATACCGCGGCCTGTTCCGGCTGTAATTCACGGCTTCGTTCTTTAAGCATATTTTTATATGCGGTTTTGACAGGTATATCGCCTCGGCGCAAAGCGTCTACAAGTTCCGGAGATCCGTGCTTAGCGACGGTACGTGCCTGGTAAACGGTGGAAACGCTTACGCCGAATTTTTCAGCGACGGCAACGGCCGCGCGTCCGGAGCCGCTATTACCCTTGCGATCCGGCAGGGAAGCGACGGCCTCCAGAAAATCGGCGTTTTTGTCGGTTGGCTCAACTGTTGTGATTTCTTCCGGAGAAGCTTCCGTTTTATATTCAATCTGCTCCGGAGTAACGTAGTTTTGAATTTTAGTTTTCCTGAGTTCCGGAACAGGGTCTGTCGGAGCGTATTCGCCGAGATATTGTTTAAAGTTGATATTTTTAGCCTCAAGAATTTCGGCGCATAAGGCGCTGCCGGGTTCATACTTGGACGCAAGCCCGTCAAGAAGCTCGTGGTTTGGCGAGCCAACAAGGGAGAGTGTGAGATGTCCGAGGTCAAGTTGGAAAAGACGCTTTCCCGTCGGGCTTGTGTAAAAATAATCACGCTTCATGGTTGACGAAGCGAGAAGGCTTATCTCAGATTCGGTAAGACCGAACCCGCTGTATACAGTATTCATGAAAGCAGTACCCGCTGTGGGATCGGCAAGGTAAATTTTTGTTAAACATTGTTGGATGATTGTTGTTTTCAAAGGAGAATTAGCGACATCGGCGACATCCTGAGTGGCGAAAATAACATAAACATTTTTCTTTCGCAAAACTTTTAGCCATTCGGTGATTTTCTCCGCAAATGTTTCGTTTTTAAGGAACAGCCATGCTTCATCAAGAACAAGTAAAGTAAGTCGGCCATCAAACATTTTTTCAACAAAATTAAAAAGATAGACAAGGGCCGGCATGATACAATTTTCCCCTCGGTTCATAAGAGCTTCCATTTCAATGGCAAGAAAACGTGTATCCGTAGTAAGTCCTGATGACTCGGCGTCAAAAATCCTTCCATATTTACCGCCTATGGAATAATCGCCTAACAACTCTTTAATGACAGGTCTTTTGGTATCCGGGTCTTGATAATTGGCATATTGAAGGAAGGTGGTAATAGTTCTCATTTTCTGAGGTTTTTCCTGTGTTCTTACAAGCCCTTCTTTAATAGACGCTCTCATTTGCGCCGTTACATTTACTTTGTTGACTGTGATACAAGCTTCGATGAAGTCCATAGCGTCCATAATATCCCTGTCCGTTTCAAGGTCACGCAACGGCTGAAAATTAATTCCGGCAATGTTTTCCGCGGCCGGTTCATAGAAACGCCCTCCGGCGGCAAGGCAGCACTGCCTGCAGCTGCGGCCTTTGTCAAAAACTATTACTAGTGAGCCGGGATATTTATAGGCCTGCATTTCAAGAAGATTCAATAATGTAGATTTACCGGCTCCTGTTGGACCCAAAATAGCGGAATGTCCGACATCGCCTACATTCAGGTTTAAGAAAAAAGGAGTGCCTTCTATAGTTGAACAAATAACATGAGGCGTATCAACGCCTGTAACGTTATAAGCATGTTCATTACTGCGAAACCCTGCCCAAACCGATGAGAGAGGAACAATGTGAGACATATTGTAGGACATGACAGGTAATGCGCGATAATTAGCGTAAACCTGCCCCGCCATCATGGAACAAAAAGCTTCAAGACCGTTTATGTCTTCGTCTTTAGCGGTAAAGCCTTTTGAGTTGATAATAGTTTTTATTATGTCGGCTTTTTTTTGCGCATTCGCAAGGTCTGTATCCCACACCATGACGCAAGTAGTAAGGTAGCCGAGCGCGGCCTGATCGTTTTCAATTTCAATTTGAGCGTTTATAGCGTCGTTTTCCTTTACGCTTGCGCCGTGATTAATCGCTTTGGTTTTTTCTCCGGAAGTCTGTTCGGCGAAAGTCTGCAATAATGTTGTTCTGCTTCCACGGTGCGATTTTTCTTTTTTTCTCGCTTCTTTAACGCCTTCTTCTTTACTGAGGCAGATGTAACGGGTAACCCAGCGGTATTCAAGGCGAGCGCGGTTAAGGCTGTCAAGGATAGCCGGATAAGATTCATCCGGAAAATCATTTATTCCGACGATAGGGATATAATAATCGCCGAGTTTCATAGGAAGGGAATTTTCAAGGGTACAGTCAGGCAGAATCTTATCAAGAAAAATTTGCGTATAAGGAAATTTAATACGCTGTCTTTTAGTTGAAATATTAGAATGAAGAAACGCGATAGTTTCCTCGTTATTAAGAGGCTCAAGAAGCAAATTGTTGGCAAGAAGGGAAGCGACAGAGTTGGACTCATTGACAAAGAATTCGACATTTTGTTTAACGCTCATTCCGCCGTCAGAAGATTCACCGCTTTTAATAAACATATTCGTCAGTTTTTTAAAATTTTCAGAGGGAGGCTTCCATATAAAGGTAAGGTAGTAATCTGAATCAAAATGGCGGCCTGCGGCTTTGAAAGCGTTCTCTCGTTCTTTGTCGATAAGGTAAGGAGCAAGAGTATCAAATTTAGACTGCGGGTATTCGGCGAGTTGAAAGCGTTGGGCTTCAAACTGGAAAGACCAGCCTGAGCCCAAACGCATAGCAAAATCGTTTATACGGACAGAGACGCTGTTCACTTCAAGAGCGCTTGAAGAATCAATGTCCGGAGCGCGGAAGGCGTAAGTACGCTGCATTATGCCGTCTTTTTGGATAACAACTCCCTCATGAAATTTTGTAATAAAATTCCAGGGGAGAAGCTCTTTAAAAAGACCTGTGCTTTTACTCATGGAATATAAACATCCTTTTGCATAATATTTGCCAAGCCCATGTCGATATTCCACTGATCTTTGCTTGTTAAATGCCGCATAATAAAATAGAGAATAGAGATGGGAACAATCATGAAGTAGATACGAAGAGCGTAAATAAAGAATAAGAAAAGAATAAAAATAGTAAAAATGCCCGCTTGAGGAACGCCCGCAATCATTTCACGTGGAAGCAAAGAACGATGTACCGGCCGTATATATTCAGTCATGTCAATCATAAAATTTTACCTGCTAACTCATTAATTTTTCGACTAAAAAGGAAGCGACGGTAATAATGGCAATTCCCACAAAGATAGCGATGACTTTCATTTTCATCTTCTCGTTATCTTTATTATACGCATAAGCGATACCGCACCCGCAAAGGCAGCATGTAAGAATGATACGGACAAGTTTGCCGGTAAATATATCTTGAATGCTTTGTCCGAGACTTTCCAACTTACTTAACCCCAAGCTGTTGAGGTTATCCGCGAATAACGGCATTGCCGCAGTAAGAATAAGCATAAAAAACAGAAATTTCAAATGTGATTTGTCAATAAAATTGTTCATAAAATACTCCTTAATTAATTTGATTTCTAAAAAATTGATTTGACAAAAAATAATTATTAAATAAATTAAAAATAAAAACGAAAATTCTATGTCATGTTCTTACCCTCCCTTATTTCACTTACGGTAAGCGCCTCCATTACACATTTATTTTTAAGATGGACGATGAGGTGTATGCTTTCCGCGAGATCGGGCAACTGCCCTTTAATAACCTGGCGTAAAAGCCCCTCAATGCGGGGTATGGTAGAGGCGGCGTTGTCCGCGTGAATTGTTGTGATTCCGGGATGTCCCGTAAGCCATGCGCTAAGCATTTCGTTTGCGACTTCGCCGTAACGAATCTCGCCGAAAATTATCCTTGTGGGAGTCCAGCGCATGGCGGTCTGGATGGCGGCGACAGCCTGATCGGGGCGTATGTAAAGCTGAGTTTTCTTAGGATCACGGTATTGCAATTCATAAGTATCCTCAATTATGTAGAGCCGATCCGTAGGGAAAAGATCGTACATTTTATCCAAACATGCGTTTGTAAAAGTTGTTTTTCCGCTTCCTGTTGCTCCGGAAATGACAATATTTGAATAATTTTTAATATGTGAAATAATTTTATCGTATAATTCTTGAGAGATTCTTTTTTCTGCAAGATAATTTTCAAGAGTATATATTTTATCCGCGGGCCTTCTGAAAGTAATTTCAGGAGAAGTAACCCAGGGATCGATAATAGCTGTAGTACGAATGTTGTATTTTGGAATAGTACTCTCAAGTGTAGGCCTTAACCATTTATCTATAGGTTTATCTACAACTGTTGAAAGACTGTATATAATCCTTAAACATTCGGAAGGAGAGAGAACAATATCGGTATCATAAGAACCTTTTTCAAAATCTTTAACGGAAACAGTTCCATTCCCGTGAACGAAAATATCCGTAATGGTTTTTGTCTCAAAAAGCGGAATAAGCTTTTCAAGATCCGACAAGAGGTTTGTCATGTGGCGGTCGTGCCGTTCTATTTCGTCTTCAGCTCTGCCCATTGTTTTCTTCTTTTTTCCCTTCTTTATCTATTTCTTCCGAAAAATAAGTATGTAAAAGACGTGTCAAGAAAGGCGGATCGTGTTTCAAAGATGTTTGTAAAGCCTTATAAAATTTCTCGTGCCTGCTTGTGGCGGAAAGATAAGCGGTTTCCGCGAGGCTTCCGTCTATTTCCGGATGGTAGGCAAGCATGGAAATATGGAAACGGATCAAATACTTAAATGTTACATCGATCATGTCTTTAAGTTCTGTAATTTGGTCTTGGATCTTCTTCATTCCCTGAAGTTTGAGGGTTTCTTCTTCGTAATCCCTGTATATGTAAGCGCTGATGGCGTATCTTATTAGCTCGCTTTCGCTTTCGATGTTTTTTTCGCGTAAGAAAGTGCGCATATCTTCTTCCATCTTTTTGGTAAAGGTAATGCACTTGCTTTTACCGTCGAGGCGTTTTGTGTTGTTAGGTCTTTTCTTCATTAAAAAATAATTATTTCAAAAAGTTTTCAGAGTCATCGTCCGAGTCATAGGAATCATCTTTATAATTACCTGCCGGCACGGCCGCCGGCGCTTCGTTTGCGGAAGTTTCGTCCGAGGACGCTTCGTCCGATTCGTCAAAGAGATCCCCGACTTTATCCCACATGGCGGCAATATCGTCATCAGTCATTTCCATATTACCGGGGGTAACACCCTGATCGAACCAGCGGCGCTTGTTAAGTTTTTTGACGGTAGCGGCGGCGGCTTTCATCGCCTCTTCGCGCGTTGTAAACGCCGGCGGGAAAAGACGCGCTTTAAAGACGGGGTCTTCGTAATAGACGTTCTTTTTTCCGATATAGGGCGGCAAGCCCTGGCATAAAAGAATAAGCTGATCTTGAGGCAATTTTAATACTTCATCGGCATTTATAAGATTACGTTCCTGATCCTGCTCGGAAATATTTTTATTGGAATATCCGACTTGAGCTTTCCCTCCTGAGTAGGAGATATTTGTTCTGCTGATAGATTCTTTGCCGCATATTTTGGAAACAAGCTCGGCTGTTTCCGTATCGCCTCCAGGAGCGTATATAATTAAATTCCGCGCGTGAGCGAGGAAAGAATGGTCTTTAGTATAAATTTTGTTAAGCTGATTTAACGACTGGAAAATCAAGAAGTAATGAATTCCGAAACCGTTATGAATACCCATGTTCATTTCCAGTTCGTCCATACGGCCGAGCTTGTCAAACTCGTCAAGAATAAAGAGTATCGGCACTTTGAATTTTCTGTTATTGGCGTCGGTTTCGCCGCCGGTGAATTTTCGCGAGAAAAAAGTAATAAACAAGCGGATTAAAGGAGCTATGCGTTGAACATCGTTATATTGGATTGTAAGGTAAAGTGAGATCGGGACTTTTGTTTCCTCAAACTCATCGATATAGAATTCCGAATTCCAAGTATTCCGCGCGATTTTCGGATCGGCGAATACGGCAAGGGCGTTATTGACGGTAGACAGCATGGAGCCGCCCTCGTCTTTAGGCCTGTTTCTTTGCGCCATAGCGCCTTCTACAACGGCCTGATGAATCATTTCATCGCCGTGATCGGAATTAATCATAAGATCGTAAATATAATTTTTGTTGTCCGGATTTGCAGGATCGCCCTGGGCAAGGAATTTGCGGCATCCGGGCAGGCTCTTGTCTTTCCAATCCGAGCATAAGCAATGAAGGATCAAGGCGGTAAGGAAATCTTTCGCGCCGACCTGAAAATGTTCTGACGTGGCGTTTCCTCCGCCTTGCGCCGGTGTCGTTAAAATATCGGCTATAAGGTTCGCGTCGGAAAAAGCGTTTTCTCCGGAACGTATTTCCATCATGGGGTTAAAGTGATGGCCTTTCTCCCCGGTAGGCTCCCACCTGTAAACCTTGCCGAATTTTTTCCTGAATCCGGACGTGTAATTAAAGCTCTCGCCTTTGAAGTCAAGAACGATAACGCTTCCGGGATATGATAAAAGCGTTGTCATAACGCTTGATACGCCTTTACCTGAACGTGTGGGCGCCGACAAGAGGGTATTATAAATACCCGATTGAATAAGTTTTTGCGCTTCTTTTTCCAAGTGAAGAATAACGCTTTTTTTCTTAAAATCATAAGCGGAAGAAACTTTCGCTTCATATAACTGGCCTAATACCATACCGCCTTCGGTTTGTAAAAGCCCGGCTTTTTTAAGGTCTCTTTTATTTGCCCACCGCGCTGTTCCGAAAATATTTTGAGCGATGTACTTCATAAGCACAAATTCGATTAGGAAATAAAAAACAATGGCGGCGATGGACGTTCTTCCAATAATTTTATAAGCGAGATACATAAGACCGTGTATATCGGTTCGTTTGAAATAAATAAGCGTCCAGTAAAAAATTAAGAACGGGTTATAAAGCGGATAAACGAATTTTTCTCCGAATTTCAAAATATGGAACGGATAGCCGACCCATCCGGGATCATAGGCGACAAGGTTGCAGAAACGCTGCGTCCCCGCCCAAATTCCGAAGAAAATGGCGGTAAAGGTAATAACCTTCATAAGAAGGTTAAAGAGTTGTTCGTCTTTGGCGTTCCGGGGTTTGCCGCGTAAAAATTCGTTGTCTGTTTTCTTCATGGTTATTTTATAAGTTTCTTGTTGTACAATCGGAAATTTTCGATATAACGCTCTATTTTCTTTTTTTCGTTTTTCAGATTACTTAATTTTTCTTCGTAAATAAAATATTTTTCGGTTTGTTCATCATCAAATATATTGTTAGCGCCTACAGGCTTGAAAATGTTCTCATGTTTGCCGTTCTCGATTTCAATAGCGGTGATTAATTTTCTTAACTCATTTAAACGTTCAAGCTTGTCGTGATATACATTAATATCCCTGTATTTAAATCGATCAATCACAAAATAAACAAGTCCGACAGCGCAAAGGAAAAAGATAATTATGTCGATAATTTTCATTAAATAATAAAGTTAATAAAGATAAATATTGCGAAAACGATAATAGTGAATATGTCAATAGGAGGTTGCATTAAATATATATTAACAATCGGCGTCCGGATCAAAGAGAGTATAAATATGTTTTTCGCCTTCCTTGTCGTACCATTCATGGTCGGAAGTAAGCATCTGGTGTTCGTTCATGTAAAACATAGCGGCGAGCATGGTTCTGAATTCGTTTCCGTGCCATCCACGTTCTTTCATAAAGGGTTCGTCCTGGACGCCGCAGTACCAGTCCCCGTTGTCAACATGTTTTTTAAGGGCTTCTTTTACGTTCCACCAGTAAACGCCGAACATTTTATAATACATTTTGTTTGTCTTGAGCATTTTGGCGACGTTGTGCGCCTGAATATTGGCGTACATATCCTCATCGATGGTAACGCTTTTTACGAGGGTATCAATTGTTTCATTTGTGTAATACATAATTATCTCCTTTTATTATAACACAATTTATCTGAAACTTGAAAAAGAGACATGGCTTTCAAGGTGTTTTTTCTCTGCGTCTGTTTTCGCGAATTGATTAATTGTTCCCTTTTTAATCCCTGAGCGTAAATCACGATTATCCAATTCATCATTAATATCATTAAGTTTTTTTAACATTTCAGATTTTTCCTGTTTTTTCGCCTGTTTTTGCTGTTCGGCTTTATCAAAGGCCTGGGAGATACAATCCTTCATGTCCGGAATAGTCTTCCTAAGAGTATCGAGCAAAGTTTTCTTTTCCGACGCGGATTCATTATACACAATGCCTTTTTCAAGGGCTTTGAGAATAGAAGTTCTGCCTTCAGGCGAGAAAGGATTTATCTTTTTATCACTGCAAGAAGTGTATCTGTTTTCATTCAATTTAAGTTTACCGTCTTCAGAAAGATAAAAAACTATGGGATTAAATTCACTTTTGTAATGCGCGTTAACAAGCGCAAGGTGCATGTCGTAATAATTAATTTTCTTGTCTTCAGTAAGCTTGTAAAAATTCTCGTTATCTATGTTTTTTATCATTTCTTGTTCTTCTTTGGAAGTTTTTTCAAAATGATATAACAATTTGTCATAAGAATACCCTTTGGTTTTATCGCTCAAGTCCGTCAAAGAAAAACTTTTTTTAATAATTTCATCCGGTTTTCCTCCGTAAGTTCCGTATAATCTTGATTGGCTCATGCGTTCCTTACGTTGTTTCTCGGTTTCAAGTTTTTCGCAAAAAAGTTCTTGTTTCTTAAAATTAAAATTTTCTACAAGATAAATACCATTATCGTTAATAAAAACGTCTCCTTTGCGGTATATTTTGTTGTCATCGGCGCTGTATAGGAAAGGATCGTGGTTATTAAAAAGATCATGCTTTGTGAAAACAGGATTATTTTTCAAAGAAGTTTCAAGAGAGGTAATTTGCTCCATTCGCTTTTTGTATTCCGACGTATCTTTATTTAACTGAGAAAGGGCGCCGCGGGCGAGAGAAAGGTTTTTAAGGTTTCCTTTCATCTGTTTTTCCTGAGCTTCCTTTATTTTCTCTTGTTTTTGGATCTCAAAGGCTTCCTTACGTTTCATGGCGGCGTCTTTATCTCCCCATTCCTCGGTTAAGGCGAGCAGTAACTCATCGGCGTCGATTGAGTTCTCGTCATTGGGATTTGTGAACACTTCGGATTTTGTTCGAAGCATCTGATCGATCCAGTTGGCCTTGCGCTGTACAAGGTTAACGGAATAATTGTCGATAGTTCCTCCACCAAGGTAGGTATGAAGGCCGACTTTATCTTGTTCGTTTCCTTGCCGGTCTACACGTCCGTTACGCTGTATAAAGTCCGAAGGCCGGAAAGGAATATCAAAATGATGAACGGCTGACGAGTTTTTTTGTAAGTTAACGCCTTCGCCGATGCAGGCGGTGGACCCGATTATAACTTTATACTTTCCGGAATTATAATCCGCTATCGCTTTCGAGACTTCTTTCTCGATCAAACTGTCGCTTTTATTGCCGCCCGATTTGGTAAAGCCGTTAACGATTACAATTTCTTTTTCCTTAAATCCCTGGGCGATTAAATAATTCTTGATCTTCTCGTGAACGTTGAAACTCGCGTCCGAGGAAAAGACCCTATCGCAGAAAATAACCTGCCCGCCCTTTGTATCCTTGTAATTGGTAAAGGCTTCATTCGCGAGCGCCTCAAGCTTAGGGTTTTTCCAGTTTTTATATTTGACGGGATCATAAAGCTCAAGATCAAGGCTCGCCGTCCGCATTTGGGAATAGAACGTAAGGAAGTTTTGCCCGGCAAATTCAATCTGGCGTTCTGCCGCCGGAAGCGATTTGTAGCGGTCAAGCTCAACGGAAATCGCTCTGACGGCCGCCGTCTGCTTTTTATCGGCCGGAATAATATGCGGGTGGTTTTGCGCAGAGGGTTTTTCAAGTCCGATGGCTTCGGGGTTATTCTGAAAATCGGTATAAGCGAAAAACAGGTTTTGAAGCGTTGAAAGATTTTTGAAACCTGTAAGAATATTCCCTTGTTTTGCTTTACCGCTTCCCCAGTCATAAAGCCATCCCTGCTCGATGTTGGCAAACTCACGGATAAAGCCGTCAATGGTGGTAATGCCCATGCGCCGCAGCTCGTCCGGAGCGACATACTGCATCATGTTGTAGTACTCAAGCGGCGAGTTGGTAAGCGGCGTGGCCGTAAAGAGATAAATATTCTTTCCGTTGTTCTGCTCCCTGATATGCTCGCATTTTTTATAAAGCGACATGGCTTTCGCCGATTGTCTGCCGTCGTTCATACCCGTCTCGCGCGAAAGCGTCGAGCTGAACAGGTTTTTATATCGATGAGCTTCGTCCACAAATATAGCATCGCAACCGAAGTCCTCAAAACAGACGGTAACATTGGTTTTTCCGGAAGCGGCCTTGTATTCTCCTTTAAGCGCGGCCATTTCCTGCTGTCTGGCGGTGCTGTTGGCTTTTTCCAATTTGTAGAGCGACGCGACTTTTTCTGTAATACGAGCGTCATTTTCCGCGGATAATTGTATTTCGCTGGCGGAGCTTTCCGGCATAAGGATAATGTCCGCGTCGCTTCTCGCCATCGCTTGATATTTAGCGTAACGCTTGTCTCTGCTGGAATATCCCGGTTCTTCCGGATCGATGGACGCGATTTTAAGGGACGGCATAACGGAATGAATTTCCTCTATCCAGTCTTTTATTTTGTTGTTGGGAACTTGTAAAAATATTCTGTGGGCTTTCGCTTCCTGCTTTAACAGGGACATGAGGGCGACGCCCGTAGCGGACTTACCGAAGCCTGTTCCAAGAGCGGAAATACCGCATTGGTTTCTATACAAGTGATGAACGGACTGCCATTGGTGGGGCTTTACGTCTTTTCCGCCGTTGCTTTTGTCTTTCCATCCGGCGATCTCAACGGGGTATGTCTTTACCGGAGCGACAATATGTGTTTTGAATTTTCGGTTATATTCCGATTCAAGGCGTTCGCGGTAACTTTCATGGTTAGAGATAAAAGAGCGGAATAAATCGTTATGCTCTTTGTTGAAGGCGTCGGAATCATAATATTTGCTTCGTTGTTTTTGGCCGTTAAGATAATAAATTACAGGATCGGGAAAGTCTTGCCATTCGCCTAATACTGAAATTCCCCATTTGCCTTCCTCGTTTTTAGATAAACGGTCAAGGCTTGATTTTCCAAGCCCTTCCTCATTTGACGCCCAATCTCGTACAATTTCTTCCGGAACCCATGACGAACGGGGGGAAAAATCGGCGTCCTCGATGGGCGTCCAGCCTACGGCCTTTTCAAGCTCCGCGGCGCCGTAAAGCAGTTTTTCTTTTTTCCATGACTCGTTTTCTTTTTCGGCGCTGTCTTTAAGCTCATCGATTTTTTTCCAGGCGTCTCCGGAAATAAAGTCTTCTCGTAATTGGTAAACGCCTTCTGTAGTAATAAATACGTCCTCGTGTTTTCGCATTTCGGTTATAAGCGCTTCGTAAGAATCCGGGAAAGCGGTTTGGATATTTTCTCCTGTAGCTTCTGTCATTTTTTCCCTAAGAGATAATAACGCGGATACGGCCGTATTGTGGCCGTCAAGAACATCGACTTTCTTGCGGTATACGTTTTCGGAAGAAAGAAGAGGATCATCAATCGGTAAAAGGGCTTCATAGACACCCTTTACCGCGGGATACTTGCTTATGAAAATTTTAATATCTTTGTCTTTTTCCGGAAATGTATTGTATTTCTTTTGGTACTCAACAAGATATTGACGGACTTGTTTTTGTTTATGCTGTATAACAAGGGGTTCCTTTTCAATTTGCATATCGTTTTGAATAGATTTAACATAATTTGTTATAGCTTCAATGTCATTTAATTTACGGGCGAGCTTTTCATTGCCGGAAACAAGCTGCCATGAATTATTTTTTGTAAGAAGATATACTTGTTTTACGTCTTCGGAAACTTTTAACGCTCCGTGCGTAAGCGTTTTGTTTTCAAGACGTGTTAATTCTTCGTTCGACAAAGGCAAATATTGATTAGCGGTTTTTTCGGAAACTTCCGGAAGCTCAAAATTATCCCTTGTCTGCCTATAAATATCTTCCGGAATAATATTTACCGGTTTGAAAGAAGCAAGGATTTGTTCAAGGCTTTCCGGAGTTATATTTCCTTTTATTTCGTCATTTCCCCATTGTCCTGTTCCCTCGCTTAATGTGCCGGCAATATGTTCGGGGTGTTTTTCAAAGTACGTTCCGTTTACAAAATCGCTGTCATACAACGGCAATGTTTTGAAAGTCTCATCATCAACGGCGGCAAGACGATCTTGAATATCTTTCGGGTATTTACGGAATAAAAGAATGTCCGGCATAACCTGTGTATGAGTATGATGGAAACTGCGGTTAGGCAATTTTACGGCGCCTATAAACTGCGCTTTTTTATTTATCGATAAACGGAATTCTTCATTGGTTTTGTTTTCCAGTACACCGGGAGCGACAATTAACGCCATAGTGCCGTTATCTTTAAGATTGTCGATTGACCGGCTGACAAAATAATTGTCAAGGGATTTTTCTTCCGGCATATCAAGGGCTGAGAGCGCCGCTCCCCGCTCGCCGAACGGCGCGTTTCCGATAACATGATCATAAAAACCCGCTTTATCGGAAAGGTTAAACGCCTCAAAACTTTGATTAAAAATTATTGTATCCGGACCGTGAAGCTGCCTGGCGACTTTGGCGGTTCTTTCGTCAAGCTCTACTCCGGCGTAAAAAAGATTTTTTTCTTTGGGAGCGTATTCAAAAAAAACGCCCGTACCGCATGAAGGCTCAAGGATTTTTGCGCCCGTATTAATTGCTCCCGATTTCTCAAGAAGCTGCCATGTAAGCAGAGCGACCGGCGGCGAAGTGTAATAATCATACAATACGCCGCGCTCGTTATTCGCTGAGATGCCGCCAAACCCGCTGTAACGGCGAAGAATGGCTTTATCGATATCGCTCAATGTCCCTGTTGATAGTTGATGGTTCTCTCTTTGAAGTTTATTAACCTCTGTTTTTAACTTGTTGATATAGTCTTCTCTTTCTTTTCCGTCTCTTATAATTGCTCCTGATAAAGGATAATCTTTGTTTCCCGATTCGAGTTCATATTTCATTGCCGCTTCTATTTCAGGACGCATATTCTCAAGTATCGCTTCTTCATGGGAAATGGTTGCTTTCTTATTATCTATCTCTCCATTATTATTAAGGATTTTTTCTTTGTTACCTTTCTCGGCTTTTTCCAGTATCGCAACCGCTTCGTTATTGAGACGTTCTCTTTCCTGCAAGGAAAGCCTGGAATTAAAATCCGTCCACGCGCCAAAGGGACGGAATTGAATTGCTTCATTTTTCTGTTCTTTTGTTTGTTCTAAATGATTGTTAGCAGCATCAACTATTCTTGATATTGCTTCATTGGACATAAATGGCACATTATATTTATTTACAATAGATTTTGTCCATTCATTGTCATTAACAAAAGTAATTTCAAAACCATTGTCCCCCGAACCAAACGGAGATAAAACCATTTCTTTTCTGTCTCCGTCAAAAAAATGAAACACTGCGCCATTACCGCCGAAATAACGTACGAGTTTGAATTTTGTTTTGCTTTCAATCTCATCAGCTAGCTGTCTTTCTTTAGGTGAAATTTTACCGGCTTCATTGTATTCCTTATATTCTTCCCTTATTAGTCTCATTTTTTCTTCATGTTTTTGTTCTTGTGAAGATTCTTTTATTTCTTCTTGTAAGGATGTTTTGAGGGCTTCTATTTCATTTTCGGCATTTTCCAGTATGGAAACAGATTCATTATAAGCACGTTCACTTTCTTGTAAATCAATATTTTCTTCTTTTTTGGCTGAAGACAAAATCTCATGTAAATATTTATGATACCCGTCTTTATCGGTGCAACCGGCTTTTCGCATTTCCTCAAGGGCGGCGTCTCGGTTTTCTTTTGTCATATCTCTTAGAATGAATCGAGCCGCTTCAATGGTATCGGCCTTAAATTCTCCGGAGATGGCGATAAAGTTTTGCTTAAAATTCTCAGGCGTATTTGGCAAGGGAATTTTCACAGGTTGGGAAAAATCAAGAGAAAGCTGGTCTTCGTTGTTTTTATACAAAATACGTTCTCCCGTGGGCGCAAAGCGCTCGGGATATTTTTCCTTGACAATTTCTTTATAATGCGCTATATTTTCAGGTAAGAAACCGAATACGTCCGTAGTAGGGCCGGCCGTGTGCGAATGGGGCAACCCGTCGGGGAGGCGGATGGAACGGTCTTGGAAAGCGCGAGTTAATTTCCCATCCAGGACCGGTTCGGTTTTCTTTTTATCTATAAATAATAACCTGTTATCTTTAATCGCTTCATCTAGCCAATATTTAAAGTTATTTTTTCCGAATATAGTTTTTAAGAGGTTTATATTTATTTCCGCTTTATTAATATTTCCTGTTTGATGTTGCGCTATAGGTACGATTATATTATTACCAGTTTTATCTGTTAAATTAATAATACTAATAATTTCATCTTCATTATCAGGAGATTGTACTATAATAATTGGTTTTTTTAATTGTTCCGGAAGTTGGGCAAGAATATCTTTACCAAGATCATGATAATTTGTGTTTTCAAATATACCGTTTGCGCGAAGCGTTGAATATAAGTGTTTTCCGGTAATTGCCATAGGCAGGCGTTGGAAACCTAATTCTTCATATATTCTCGGAGTCATACCAAGAAAAACGTGCGGCGTTTCAGGAATATTCCCTTCGTCAATAAGATTAAGCTTGTTTTCATATTCATTTTTATTAAATCTGTATTTGTCATTCTCAAAAAGATTTTCGTAAACCGCTTCCATGCGGCTGTCGATATCGACAATGTGTTCCATGCCGCGATAAACGTTATTAACAAAATTTTTTCCTTTGTTGTAAACGTCGGCTCTGGTTTTGTCTTTACCGTGCCGGCGTTTAATCCATTGCTCCATTCCTTTGGCAAATAGTTCTTCTTTTTCTATTGACCATATTCCGTTCTCAACGCCGAAAGCCTTTTCCGCTTGTTCGCGCAATTCTCCTGTTAACTGGCGGCGGAAGACATGGGCGCACTCGTGTACAAAGGTATTAAAATTGGCGCCCTTTCCGGCGCGTAAGACTGCCGCGGCGTCATTCTCCAGGAATTGGACATATCCTTGAAATTGTTCGCTTAAATTTTCATCGCGCTTGGCAATTCCATCTGGATGATATCGGTTCATGTATTCTTCAAAGGTAAAGTCAAGCGTCTTCGCCCTGGCTTCCAACAGGACAAGCGCGATTTTCGCGGCTTCTTCATCGAGGGAGAAGGCGGTAGTTAGGTCTTTAATGATGGTGTTTTTGTCTATGCTCATGATTTAATTTCTCTACATAAAATTTCACATGAAATATATATATTCATTTCTTTGTTGCATTTAGGGCAGGTTATAAAACTTTCATGTATATCATAATTAATAATTTTTAATTCATTAAAAATATGATCACAATAAACACATTTGCATTTATCTCTTTCTATAGTTTTTTTCATTTACATCGTCCTTGACTATGTATATTTTTCTTCAATATATTTAAAAAGAGGGATTAGTAATAAAGTTAAAGATATTGTCATCATAATTACCCCTATTTGTATATCTGTTTGCCTTAAGTTATTTAAATATTTTTCAAAAGAAGAAAGCATAATCGAAATTAATGAAATGAAAAAGATTGTTAACATACTTAATGCAATAGCTTTTAACCAATAATATTTCATGATTTACCTTTTTACTCCCTGCGCCTGCTCAAGTTTTTGATCCTGTTTTTGGGCGAAAATACCTTTTTCAAGAGTTTTGTATGTTTCCGGATTTGCGAATTTCTTCGCCATGTCTTTTGTTACCTGCATTTCTGTTAAAAGTTTTTTACTAAGTGTATGATCATCGCCGATGATAGAAACACATTCGCAAACACCCTGAACATAAGCTGTCTTGGCCGCGATTTCAAGTTGGCGGATAAGTATCGGATCATGTTGTTGGTTATTAGGTTGTTTGTCAATATAATTATTTATATTTATTTTTGAAGGATTAACATATTCAGGATTGTTTCGTAAAAATCCTTTTGCTGTACGTGTTTCCCCATTTGTTAAACATCCTATAGCTTCATGTTGATTTTCAATTTTTGTATGTAAGTCTTTAATAATTCTGTATAAACCATGTACGCCTAATTGATCAGCTTCAGAATTCTCTATTTCTCGTTCTTGTTGTCGTTGCCGTTCATATTTATCATCAATACTTTTTTGATAAGCTTTAAGTTCATCTTTATATTCTTCAAAACCTTCTGTATTATAAATATCCCAACAAGGGTCTTTTCCCCATTCTCTTTTGAGTTGTTCTAATTCTTCTCTTGTTTTCATATTTTACCTCGTTACTCCCTGCGTCTGTTCAAGTTTTTGATCCTGTTTTTGGGCGAAAATGCCTTTTTCAAGAGTTTTGTATGTTTCCGGAGTTGCAAATTTCTTTGCCATGTCTTTTGTTACCTGCATTTCAGACAGCAATTTCTTACCCATGTTATGTTCATTGCCGACAACGGCGACACATTCGCATACACCCTGGACGTATCCGGATTTACGAGCCGTAGCGATCTGTTGTTCAATATTTTGTCCCTGCGCTTGTTTTACGGCCGGTTCGGCCTCGATAAGGTTATATAAATAATTCTTTGTTGCTGTTTGGTCTTTTAATCCCATCGTGTTAAGCCGCCTGTCTACGGCGTCTTTTCGCTGTGGCGGGATATTATCTTTAAGTATCTGAATTGCGACATAAGGACGCTCGACAACCGCTTTTGACTGCGCCATCTGCTTGAGGGCGCTCATTATATTCTTGTCGGTTACTTCGTTAAGATCTAAGTGTTCGCACTTATCAAATAAAGTAACATCCGGCTTGCCTTTTGACATTATCAAGCAATTGTCTTTTGTTTTTATTTTAGCAAAACTGTCCGCGACAACAAGGCAGTTATCGGCGGCCTGTACCGTGCAATTTTCACTGGCATAGACAATACAATTATCTTTTGCCGTGATAGAACAATTTTTATTACCTATAAGGGTAGATTCGCCTTTTCCTGTAAGAGCCGTAGCGTCAGTTCCTTTGGCAGTTGCTTTCTGGTATGTATACACCTTACTGCTTCCGGAAGCGGATACGGACGCTTGATCATGGGCATGAATAGTGCAATTGCCGTCAGCGGTTATTTTTGAAGTGTTCTTAAGAGTTATTTGGCAATGATCATAAACGTTACCGAAAGCGGAATCGTGCAAAGTAACTTTACAATTACCTTTCGCAATTATATTCGCGTCGTTATACCCTATAACGGTTGTTTTTCCGTTCGCGAGTACGTTTCCGTTTTCTTTCGCCGTAATTGTAACCGTTGAATTGTCGGAAGTTGTGCAACAGCCGTTTTTTCCTACGGTAACATCGGTTTTGACGGCAATGAAATCTTTGTTGTTTTCGATGACAAGCTCATTTCCCATGTGCTTTCTTGATTTTACGATTTGATCATACTCAGCCTGGCTGTTTATAAATATTTGCATGGTTAATCCTCCCTTTTCTTATAATGAATCTTTAATAACAACAGGCATGACACTTGATACGTCCTTCCCATTATGAATTTGAGTTTTATTAATTGGGTCTTCTTTTTGGGGTTTAATGGCGGTAGTAGCTTTTCTTTTCTTCTGGTGATACTCGTTTTTTACGTTTTTGTGAATCATGATATTCTCCTTTATCGTTTTATAGTGTTAGATTGCTCTTGTTTCTGCTCCGGTTGGGGCGCGAAAATACCTTTTTCATCTGTCCTTATGTATTTTGCATTTGAATTTCTTTGAAACGGTTTTTGTCAATCTTGGTTGTTGAAAGAATTTGTTTCGCTAAATCTTTCCTTCCGGAGTCAATCATGATTGAAGCGCAGCGCACAATAGCCCCGTTTCGGCTTTTAAGGAATTCGTCTTTTATTTGATTGTTTTCTTCTGACATTATTTTTCAGTTAAAACAAAGCCGCGCAAGGGCTTGTATCTTGGCGGCTCTGTTTAAAGTTTTTACCTGCCTCGGCCGATGGACTGTTCCTGTTTTTGTTCAGGCTGGTTTTGCTGCTGCGTCTGCATGCGTAAATTTTTAAGAAATTCCTTACATTCTTTGTTCGCGGCGATGGAAATCTTTTCAAGGCTGAAAGCGTCGGTTATGGGTTTACCTTCTTTATTCAAAGGCGGATTTTTTATTTCACCCGTTTTTTCGTTCTTAACAGGTTCCATCGGTTTATACAAAGCGTTGAGCATTTTTTCGGAAAATTCTTTGCCCTGTTCCGGGCTAACTTTAAACTTACTCCCCATTGAGACCGCGGCAAGATATTGTCCGAGGTATCTTTCCGGCTCCGTGGAAGTACACACTATTTCCGGACCCGGCTCCTTCTTTTTCGCTTCCGGGGGTTTGTAACCTGCGCCGTATCGGGTTTGATTGTACGCCAAGTCTTTCTCCGCCTGTTTTTCAATTTCCTTTTCAGCCCATTCTTTGAGGGCTTTGGGATTGTTGGTTTGAGCGACATTAAAGAGAACGATCTTTTTATTTTCCCATTCGCCCGTGTCTTTTTGCTCACCGATAATGAGAGAGACACCGTGTTCTCCCTTGCGGGGATATACCTCAACACCGGCGGCGCGGGCTTTATCGATTTGATGATAAGTAACGTATTCCGCCGTAGGATAGCCGTGCTGTTCCTGGTTCTGGACGGCTTTAAGAAACAACTGATGTTCGCCGTGGTAAGGCTTGTGAGGCGTCATGATATTTACCGCGGGCGTAGTGTCGGCGTAACCGTCTTTCCCGGGCAAACAGGAAAGAGTGCCGGCTTTTATTGCGTCGGCGACAACCTTGCGTTGATGTTTCGCGTTCATGCCCGCTTCAATAAACGCCTGTAATTTTGGCGAGCGTTCTTCCTGAGAACGATCTTCTTCTACGCTTGACAGCGGCTGTGTTGAGTCTAGCGCAGATAAATATTCATTTACCTGCTCGGAAACATTGTCGAATTCGTCTGACATATTCTTCTCCTTGCTATTAATATTCCGGCTCCCAAGAGCCGGGGATTCACCATAGAAAAAAGCGATTATTTCTTTTTTTTCTTGTTTGACAAACTCTTTGTAATGAGCTTTTTTATCTTCCCTGTTTTCATGTCTAAGAAGTTTTGGAGTTTCGATTTTATCTATAAGTTTTTCTATTATTTTTATATCTGCTTTTTTCGTATTGTTGTCATTAGGCGTTCTCCCTCCGTATTTATAAGATTCTGCTCCGTTAACACCATCATTTTTATAATATTCTTCAAATTTATTTTCTATATAATCTAATCCTTCACTGCCAAATTCCGCACTGTAGGCTTTAAGACAGTCAATAGCAAAATTATAGTCGGTATTTAATAATGGTTCGTTTTCTCCATTACTTCTTCTTATAATTGGTTTTAATATTGCAATGTCTTCTGCAATATTTAAAAGTCTATCCAATTCCGGGGTATGTAGGTCTGACATGTTTTTCTCCTTAAATATTTTTTACCCAGCTCGACGGCTGAAGTCTTGTATGTCTGTTTTCTTGAATATCACCGGCGTAAGTCTGCCTTTCTGGCTTTCATAAGTTTTTAGGGTTATCATTTCGCCTTCTTTAAGCTTTGTTTTGTCTTTTCCATTGATTAATTCGGGGGCTTTATATAATGGAACAAAATACGCCGTTTTACCGTCCGGGCTTTCTACGACAATGGCATGATTATCGCTGGCGTCATCATCGAGCTTGTATATTTTGGTAACTTTTCCCGAGATGGTTCCGTGTTCGCCTGTATAAACTTTAAGCTTTGAAGGATCGGCAAACTTTAATTCGGAACGTGCCGTAAGGAAGGTGTTATATCGGGCGTTAGCTTTCAAATTTTCTTCCCATTGGTTTGTGAGATGATAAGCGCCGTTATCGTAAGTACACATTCCAATCCTGCGCAAATTTTCAAGGCGTGTAAGAATCCTCTGCCGGTCGGAATAAACAAGGCTTGTATAAACTTTCCCCGAGTCTCCGCCCAATTCCTTAATGTTTTGATCAAGTTTAATAAAGCGCTGCGCTTCAAGCTCTTTTTCTTTTTCAATGGCGATTTCATAAGCGGTTCTATAACCGATTTGAGAAGTACAAATATCCCTGGAGTATTCGCGCATAAATGTTTTTACAATGTCGGGAGGAAATCTTTTTATTTCTTTACCATTTTTGTCTTTACCGTTAATTAAAATATGCGCGTGCGGATGGGCTGTGTTGTAATGGTTCGCCGCTTGC
>Ga0268262_10002150_pt1 | contig 23220 bp, 24 predicted proteins | sample TergutNc150P3_FD_190354 | JGI IMG/M metagenome (GOLD analysis project Ga0268262, IMG submission 190354) | Nasutitermes corniger P3 segment gut microbial community from laboratory colony in Florida, USA - Nc150 P3 (SPAdes) (version 2) | ecosystem: Host-associated > Arthropoda: Insects >...
CTCTTACTGACTACGGCGGCGGTCGCGGCGGCGATTGGATTGGCGGTCGCGGGTGAGCCGTCTTTCGGAACATTCACCGACACAAGAGACGGACAGACGTACAAGACGGTGAAGGTCGGCAAGCAGACTTGGATGGCGCAGAATCTCAATTATCAAACGGATAGTTCTTGGTGCTATGAAAACAGCGCCGAAAATTGCAACAAATACGGTAGGTTGTACACTTGGAACGCGGCAGAGACAGCGTGTTTTCCCGAATGGCATTTGCCGTCGCGTCAGGAGTGGCGTGATTTGGTAGCGGCGGTGGGCGGAGGTAGGACTGCGGGTAAGAGGTTGAAAGCAAGGAGCGGTTGGGAGAAGAAAGGTAATGGCAATGATGATTTCGGTTTTTCCGCTTTGCCCGGCGGCTACCGTAACTACTACGATGGTCGTTTCGACAATGCCGACTACCGTGGTCGTTGGTGGACGGCCATAGAAGACAGAAGCGACAACAATTACGCCTACTACCGGTACATGAACCACCGCGCCTACGTGCGCGAGCACCTAAACAACAAGAACCTAGGTTACTCCGTCCGTTGCGTCGCCGACAGTCCATAGAATATACATTATGGGTAGCCCAAAACACCAAAAAAGCCTCCCACCGCTCGGAAGTACCCGATTGGCGGGTCGGCGGGAGCGCGATCGAAGACCGGCCAAAGCCGGACGCGGGCGGGGAACATAGGTATAATCGTTGTTCTTTACAATCCAATCGACTCACACAAACGGTCGGCCTCAGTCTTCTTATCTCCACCCATGAAACTTTCCCAGTTTTTCACGGCATCCTCAAATTTAGAATAATCCAGGTCGTTAACGCCGTACTTAGCAAGACACCCACAATAAATCTGTAACTTTTCATCCACTGTCGCTTGGTACATGATAAATGCTCCTTTGATATAGAATGCTTTTCGGCCATCCGGCCCCCAAAAAGCCGTTTGCGCCAATAATATGCATTTGGGTTATTTTATGTATAAAATAATATTCTGAAACGCCAAAGTCAAATAAAAAATCTTTTTTCGCCGCCGCCCCTTTCCGCCCCCATTGTTGCGGCACGATGTATATTTGTCTAGACGGGGTTCTGCTGACCTAACCTCAATTAACCCAAAAGATCAACCCTATGCGCAAACTCTTACTGACCACGGCGGCGGTCGCGGCGGCGATTGCGGGGGCTTTCGCCGATGAGACGGCTTTCGGAACATTTTTCGACACAAGAGACGGACAGACGTACAAGACGATGGTTGGTTGAAGCGACCATTTATAAATTGTTTTTTTATTTGGCTATTTGTCTCGGCAGATATTATATTAATTATTGAGTTTATGCTTGGTATCTATTAGCGGTTAAATCAAAGAGGAATGCGCGGCATGATAATCGCCAACCCTATTTACGACGTGATATTCAAGCGGTTACTGGAAAATGACCGCGTGGCGAAATTTTTGATCGGGACGATTCTCGATTGCAAGGTAATTTCCCTAACGCCCACCGTCATCGAGCGCACAAAGCACGACAAGGGCAACGGTGTACTCACCCTCTTCCGAATGGATTTTGCCGCGACTATAAAGAAAGAGACCGGCGAGGAGAAGCGGGTGTTCATAGAGATGCAGAAAGCCAAGCACCTTGCCGACATCACCCGCTTCAGAGAGTATTTGGGCACGGAGTACATTACTTCGACTTTACCGATAATCTCAATATACATATTAGGCTTCAACCTCACCGTCGATTCCGTAGCGTTCGGCAATTTTCCGATTTGCCGCGACCTGCGCACCGGCGAATCGCTTAACTCGCACGATCCGTTTGTGGAGAAGTTGACGCACACGGCGTATTTTGTCCAAACAAAGAGAATAACGCCGAGCATAAACACGAGGCTCGACAAACTGCTGTCGATATTTGAACAAGCTAACTTCATAAGCGGCAGCGAAACAACGAAAGACTACGCGCTAAACGTCGATGATCCGGAATTAAAGGAGACGCTCGACATTCTGCGCTACGCCGCCGCCGATTCGGAAACCCGCAAAGAGTTGGACGAGGAAGAGTACTACCAACGGGCAATGCGCCAAATGTTCGGGGAACAATACGACAAAATGGAGAAACAAGCGCAAGAAATAGCCGCCGCCAAGCGCGAAACCGAAGAAACCAAGCGCAAAATTGAAGAGTCTACGCGTAAAATCGTCCACGAACTCAGAAAAAAGGGGATGTACACGTCGGAAATCGCAAGGATCGTGGAACTAACGGAAGCGGAAATCGAAAAAATTTAGGCCGCTCGAAGCGCTACTGTCGGCGGTCGCAGGGGCGGGGACGCGTTCTCGCCCTTTTTTGTCGGGGAACGATGTATATTACTGCTTACCCCTCAACCCAAAGGATCAGCCATAATGCGCAAACTCTTACCGACTGCGGCGGCGCTTGGATAGACATCGGTAAAAAATTGAAAGCGAAATACGGTTGGCGGATTCCTCCGGAACTCGGTAACGATACCGACGATTACGGTTTTTCGGCGCTATCCGGCGGTACGTGCGATGTTTTTTGTTACCAAGATACCGGCTTAATGAGCGCTCGGTGGACATCCACGGATAACTCTTACGAAACCGCCTAAATCGACCACTATCAATATTCACAAACGTTCTTGTATTCTTCCCCAAAAAATAGGTGTATAGAGAAGTCAACCGGCCCGGCTATATGCGGTGGAAAGGCATTGATTTTTAATTCACGAAACACGCCGACAAAACCGAACAGTGCCGCGTCGTATGCCTGCAAAACGTCAAACGTAAAGAATTGTGGCGGCAACGTAGAAACGGCGGAATTTGAATTTTGATCGTTTGACGAAAAAATAAAAACTTTTTGTGTTTTTGCTGTGACATATATTATATCCTAAATAACGTCATTCCTTAATTGTGGGACGTATAAATAAGTACCGCAATCGTTAAAAGGATAAGGAGATGTTAATATGCGCGCGTTAGTTACTATCCAGCGGGTAAAGAAGATCAGCCCCATCCCGGACTCGGACTTCCTCGAGACCGCGCACGTCATGGGTTGGCAGTGCGTCGTCAAAAAGGGCGAGTTTCGGGAGGGAGACCTAGGCGTCTACTTCGAGGTAGACAGCTTCCTTCCGGTGGAGGAGCGCTACGAGTTTTTACGTAAATCCTCATACAAGGAAAATCCCGACAACGGCGAGGGTTTCAGAATCCGCACCGCGAAGATGCGAGGTCAACTCTCCCAAGGGCTGCTGATCCCATATTCGTCCTTCTCCGAACTTCAAGGGATGGCCGAGGGCGACGACGTTACGGAGAAACTACGGGTCAAAAAGTGGTTCGTGCCCGAAACATTCACCGCCGGCGGGATAGTCATAGGCGAACGCCCGCACGGAATCCCAACTTCCGACGAAACACGGATCCAGTCGGCCCCGGAAATGATCGACGAACTACGCGGCAAACCCTACTACATAACAACAAAAATGGACGGCACCTCCGGCACGGTCTACTGCATAGACGGAAAGATCGGGTGCTGCAGCCGCAACAAAGAGATCAAAGACGAAGAAACCTCGCTCTACTGGGCGGCGACCTACAGGCACGGCCTAAAGGAAAAATTGGCCGCGTACGGTAAGAACATCGCGCTCAACGGTGAAATATGCGGCCCCGGCATACAGAAAAACAAACTGAAACTGCAAAAAGCCGAATGGTACGTCTTCGACGCGATAGACATAACTTTCGGCAGGTACCTTCCCTACGACGAGATGTGCAAGCTCTGTAACGACCTCGGCGTCGCCACCGTCCCCCTTGAAGAACGGGGAGAGAGCTTCGCGCACTCTTTGGAAACGCTTCTGGAAAAAGCCAAAGGCAAATACCCGAGCGGACAAGAAAAAGAAGGTATCGTGGTCAGAGACCTAAACAAGCCTAAGTCGGTGTCATTTAAGGTTTTAAATAATGACGCGCTGCTTAAAGAAAAGGATTAATAAGGAGGAACCGGACAATGATGAAAGTAGTCGCCTTTAACGGAAGCCCGCACTACGACGGCGTAGTCGCCAAAGGAATCTCAATAATCCAACGAGAACTGGAAAAATCGGCCACCGTCTCCGTCGAGATAATCCACATCGGCAACAAACACATCCGTGGTTGCATAGACTGCCGCAAATGCAGCGAAACCCGCCGCTGCATAATCGAAGACGGCGTTGTAAACGAAGCCATCGACCTATTGCACTCTGCGGACGGGATCATCCTAGGAAGCCCGGTCTACTACGGCGGGATCGCCGGAACGTTCAAGAGCTTTCTTGACCGCCTCTTCTGCGCCGGCCCGACCATGCCTTTCAAAGTCGGCGCAACCGTCGTCTCCCTAAGACGATCCGGCGGCATAGCCGCGTTCAGCCAGCTCAACAACTACTTCAGCCTCGCCGGAGTCATAATCGCCCCGAGCATCTCTTGGGGCATAATGCACGGAAACAACGCTCACGAAACGATGGAAGACAAAGAAGGCCTGCAAATCATGGAGATCCAAGGCCGGAACATGGCGTGGCTGCTCAAAATGATTGCCGTGGCGGCAAAGGAAGACATCCCGCTACCGCCGCACATAGCCGAACGAAAGAAAATAAACTTTATACACTAAAAGAAAGGACTTTTCAAAAATGAAAGTAATCGCCTTTAACGGAAGCCCGCATAACAACGGCGTAATCGCCAAAGGAATCTCCGTAATCCAACAAGAACTGGAAAACGCGGAGATAGAAGTCGAAGTAATCCACGTCGGCAGCAAACATATCAGCGGCTGCATAGATTGCCGCCAATGCCGAGAGACCAACCGCTGCATTATTAAGGACGACATAGTAAACGAGGCCATCGACAAATTGCAATCGGCGGACGGAATCATCCTCGGAGGCCCGGTCTACTACGGCGGCGTCGCCGGAACGTTCAAATGCTTCCTCGACCGCCTGTTCTTCGCCAGCCCTAAAATGCCCTTCAAAGTAGGCGCAACCGTCGTCTCCCTAAGACGGAGCGGAGGCATTGCCGTTTTTCAACAACTCAACAACTATTTCAACCTATCAGAAATCATAATCACCCCCGGCGTCTACTGGAACATAATGCACGGAAACAACGCCAACGAAACGCTTGAAGACCAAGAAGGCCTGCAAATCATGGAGATCCAAGGCCGAAACATGGCGTGGCTGATCAAAACGCTCGCCGCCGGAAAGAACATCGTTCCAATGCCCAAGCCGGTGGACGAGAGGAAGAGGACGAACTTTATACATTAATTGCGGGTGAGGGGCAGTTGTTCGGATTTTCCGAACAATATTTCAATTACCTCGAATTCGAGGTAATTGACCACGAGGCCAGCCGTAACGCCTTTGTCCTCACACCAATTCATCTCGCTGAGATAAAGTTTTTATGATTTTTGAAAAAAAGTTGCTATTTGAGTGTTTTTGTATTATATTTGATATTGGGAGATATGCACGGAAAGTGGTAATTAACGCACTTATTTTGTTGTTTATAAACCATTTTAATAGGACAATAACCTTATGAAAGTAATCGACAAGGTAAAAATTGAAGGGTTTTGGACAGACAAAACGATTGAGCTAAAATTGAGGGAAGATGTTAATTTCTTAATTGGAGTTAATGGTTCTGGTAAAACAACCATTATTAATCTTATTGCGGCAACACTTAAGGCGGACTTTTTTACTTTAGATAGATTTCAATTTAAAAAAATAAAAATTGACCTAAAAAAACAGAAAATTGACAATAAAACCAAAAATGCGTTCATTGAAGTTGAAAAAGTTGAGAAAGAAGCATCGCCATTCTCATATATCAAGTTCAAAATAAAAGATTATAATGACGAGAAACCCAAAGTGTTTAATTTGGACAAATTAGAAGCAGAGCGCTTAATTCATTATTCAAGTGAATACTTATCACCAAAGAGATATACACGAGGTGGCATCTTTGAAAGAGATGTCAATCTAGCATTACAAGAGCTTGTTAATGTTACTTGGTTATCAATTAACAGAACGACCTCATATATACCGTATACAAATAAGAGAAGAGAGGAGAGAGGCGTTGAATCAACAATTGACCAAAAAATTGAAGAACTTCAACGTGAATTAGAGCGCTATTTCTCGCTACTAGATCGCAAGTCCTCTGCAGAAACAGATATTTTTCAAAAATATATTTTTGAATCATTAATAGACGCGGCAGAACATGGAAACACATTAGATTTTTCAAAGGGGTTGAACGCAGAGGTAGAAAAAGAATCGTTGAAACAGATTTTTTTACACCTAGGCTTAGATAAAAATGTAACAAATAAAAAACTTGATACACATTTTCAAGGATATACAGATTCGTTAAATAAATATAATAAGAAATTTGGTATGTCTATTAAAGATTTTTCTTTTTTAATTGATACGCGAAGAATTCATACCGTTGTTCAAAAATGGAATTCATTAATTAAAAAGCAAGATGAAATTAATGAATCTAAAAACATATTTTTACATGTAATTAACAACCTTTTACAAAGAAAAAAATTATTCATTAATGAAAAAAATGATCTCGAAGTGAAAACAGAAAGCGGTAAAATTTTTTCGCTTATAAATTTGTCCTCTGGAGAAAAGCAACTATTGATTATTCTTGGACAAAGTTTACTCCAAGAATCAAAAACACATATTTATATTGCTGACGAACCAGAATTATCGTTACATGTTGAGTGGCAAGAGAAAATTGTGAGCAGTTTGCAAAAAGTGAATCCAAATTCTCAGATACTATTTGCAACCCATTCGCCCGATATTGTTGGAGAGTTTGCGTCTTCTGTTATTAAAGTGGAGGAAGTGATATCATGAGTGCGTTCAAAAGAACAACAAATGGGTTAAATAATCAATATTTGTTTTTTAGTGTAGATATAGTTGTTTTTATTGAGGGTGGCAAATCGTATAGTAAAGAAGAAGTATACAATGAAAAATATACTTCTGAAACAGAAGACGTTATATTTTGGAAAAATGTTTTTGACACCTTTGCAAAAGATAAAAGAATAAAATTTAGATCTGTTGGCTCAAAATCAGTAGTCAAAGAAATTGCATTAGATGTTGTCCGTGATAAAACGAAAAACGTTTATGTTGCTATGGATAATGAGTTTGATAAAATTTTCAATGAACAAATAATTCATCCAAATGTTTTTTACACATATGGATATAGTTGGGAAAATGATGTTTGGAATAAAGAAGTAATCAAAAGTGTAATAACTGAAATTACTGCAATTGAAATACCACATAACGACATAGAAATTAATTTCAACGATTTTTTAGAAAAAATAGAACTAGCTGTTTATGCAGATGGTTATTTGTTTGAAAAAGAGATGTCTTTTTTTCCACGAAACGGTGGACATCTATTCTGCATTAACAGCACCAAAGTTGATCTACCTTTGGTAAAACAGGATAAGATAGATTCTGCCTTGATTGCAAAAAATTTAAAAAAAGATATCGTTAATAACTTTGGACACAAATACACAATAGACACGCTAAAATTTTGCTATGGACATTTATTGGCAGATTATTGTTATCAATTGATTACGTGCTACATAAAAAAAAGACATTCCCTAAATAATATACCCAAAAATATAATTCATAGAATGGGATTAAATAATTTTTTTCAACAGCATTTTAATTGTGGAGATGTTTATTCATATTATGAACAACTATTCAAACAACGTGGATTATATTGTTGTTTTACTTGAGAAAGGAACGACCCATTATGACCACCGAACCGACCGAGTCAACCTTCGGCGTGAACAAACTCATACTCGGCGACAACTTGGACGTGCTCAAAACGTTGCCGGACGGATATGTTGACCTCATATACCTCGACCCGCCGTTCTTCAGCAACAGAAACTATGAAGTTATATGGGGGGATAGCGGGGAAATAAGGAGTTTTCAGGATAGATGGGCGGGCGGGATCGACCATTACATTGCTTGGCTCAAGGAACGGGTCGCGGAAATGCATAGGGTTTTGAAGGAGACGGGGAGTATTTTTTTGCATTGCGATTGGCACGCCGACGCATATATACGGGTACTCATCTTAGACAAGATATTCGGGGAAGATAATTTTAATTCTAATATTGTATGGGAAAGAAGTTTTGGAACAGGTAGTAGTAAAACAATGGCATCAAAATTACCTGTAAACGTAGACACAATATTCTATTATAACAAAAATAAAGACTTGGCCACGTATAATTTACAAACACGCCCAATAAATGAAGCCGCCTTGAAGAGATATGATAAGGTTGACGAAGATGGCAGAAGATTTTTTTGGGCTGATATGAGAACTTATTCAAAGGAAAGATTGGATGAGTTATTGGCAAAAGGTGAAGCCAAAATAAGTCCAAACGCAAAAAATCCAAGATATAAGAAATATCTTGATAAAGACAAAGGTACGCCAATAGATACTCTTTGGAATGATTTTGATTTTATCGGAAGCAAAGAGCGTATAGGCTATCCCACACAGAAACCTATAGCATTATTAGAACGGATAATCAAAATGGCAAGCAACAAGGGCGACATCATCCTCGACCCTTTCATGGGCGGCGGCACAACTATTGCTGTAGCCGACAAACTCCACCGCCGTTGGCTCGGTATAGACCAATCCCCCGCCGCCGTAAAAGTAACCGAATTCCGTTTGCAAGGTCAGACCGATCTATTCACCGCCCCCTACGCCGTCCAACTTCACAAATACGACTACGACACGCTCCGCTACAAAGACGCTTTTGAATTTGAGAGCTGGATAATCACGCAATTCGGCGGTGTTCCGCAAAACAAGAAAGGCGGAGATAAAGGTATAGACGGAAAGTGGTCGGACGGCGCGCCGATACAAGTAAAGCGTTCGGACAACGTGCCTCGCGACGTTATAGACAAGTTCCCAACGGCTATTCAGCGTTACGACAAAAATCTATTCGAGAAGAACAAGAGTGCGGAAAAACCCGTAGGCTACATAATAGCGTTTAGTTTCGGCAAAGGCGCGATAGGCGAAGTCGCCCGATTGAAGAACGAAGAGAACATCATCATCAAACTGGTGCGTGTCGATGAAATAGTAGAGGTGGCGGTAAAACCCATAATCACCGTCAACATAAACGAACTTGACCGCGACGCGAAAGGTGTCCGCAAAATAGAATTCACGGCGCACGGCGAGAGCAGCGCGGGAATAGAGTTCTATTCATGGGATTTCGACCACAACAAAGAACGCGGCTTCAAAGCGTCGATGATAATGGATAAAGAAGGTCGTCAGGTAATCCCCTTAAAAGCCGGCACGCACAACATAGCGGTAAAAGTAGTGGACAACGACGGTTTGGAAAACATAGAGGTCGTGCGGTTGAGGATCAACGGCGGAGTGGAGCGGGAATAGTGGTGGCATGTTTTTGACGGATCGTTGGCGTGAAGACTAAAGAGAATCGCACCGAAATTCTCAATATATTTACACGCCACCATGTTCCGATTGTTTCGACAATATCCCAAGAACTCGCGAGTGCAAATCCGGCACATCATCGCAAATAGTTTTCCACAGCAAGCTTGACTTAACAGTCCCGTATCCGTGCACTATAATGTTTCGCAAATCAATAATTTGTCGCCATGGAATATCACTGTGGGCTTCTTGAAATTTTTTAGGCAATCGGTTCGCCAATTCGCCTATTTGTAGTAAATTCATAAATACCGAATCGTAATAAGCAATGTCGGAAAGAAAGACAGAGATGTCTTTCCCGAATCGTTCTTGCAACGTAGAAATTTTTTCACAATGTTGCACGATATGCCGTAAGATACTAGCGTTCCTACAGAGTTCATCCATATATTTTCAACAATTCCTTTCCTATATTTCTTTCAAATTCCACATTAGTTCCGCCATCCACAACAATATCTATCTCTTTTTTCAATGCGTCTTGAACATCGAGACGAAATCCGCATAACTGCAGTAGGGTTTGTATTTTCCCTTCCTTTATGAAAATATCCACGTCACTCTTTTTTGTCGCGTTACCGCGAGCGTAGGAACCGAACAGATATGCTTCTTCTATTCCGTATTTGTCGGCTATTTTTTCAAACCGCTTTTTAATTTCGTCGATAGTGTATATTTTGTAATTCATAACCGTCACCTCTTTCTGCAAACAATATATGGCTCACACTCCGATATTTATAAAATAGTATACGGCTTTCAGAATGTCAACACATAATCTAAATACAATTCACCCCGCCACCGCCTTCCCCACAAACGCCGCAAAGATCTTCCTCGAATCCTCATCCCCCAAAGACATCTCCGGATGCCACTGCACCGCCCACACGAACGGGCGATCCGGCATATACACGGCTTCCACAAGACCGTCGTCGGCCCATGCCATAGCCTTAAGACCCTTGGCGAGTCTCTTTACTCCTTGGTGGTGGGAGCTGTTCACCTGAAGGCGTTCCTTTCCGGTGAGTTTGCTTAGCGGGCTTTCGGGGAGAAGCCTAACGGCGTGGGCTGGTACGTCGTAAGGCGGCTTCATTGAATGGGTTATCGCGCTTGGAAGCTCTGTCGGGATGTCTTGGTACAGGCTTCCGCCGAGCGCGGCGTTGATGAATTGGATGCCGCGGCAGATTCCCAGCGCCGGCTTGCCGAGATTCAAAACGCCTTCGCGGAAAACATACGCCTCCATCCGATCCCGTGTGTCGCAGATCTCCCCGCAATGGACGCTTTTCGGCTCTTTGTACACGTCGGGGTTTACGTCTTGGCCACCGGTAAATAGGAATCCGTCAACAGTGGCGACCGCCCTTTTCAGCGTAGCTTCCGACTCGGTCAGGGGCAGGATCATCGGCACCGCGCCGGCCTCCTCAATGCCGCGCATGTAACCGGGCAGCATCCATATACTCTCTTTCTTTTCATCCCAAAGGGGTATAACTCCTATAACCGGTCGTTCCATTTGTTCCATCCATTCCGTATTTTATGGCTACTTGTAGGGGCAAGACTTATTTTTCCTATCATAAATATAGGTTAGGAACTTAATTATGTCAACAATTCAATAAAAATCCTTCCTGCTGATATTTTTGAAAATAATTTGAATTTAGCGGAAAATAACCTATATTTATACTTATACCTTAAGAACGTCCTCCTTTAACTCTATCCCTATGGGGTAAAAACATGATAACGACACGTATGTTTAATCGGACTAGGATTGCGGCCGCCGCCTTATTGTGCGTCGGCGTATTGGCGGCGGTTTCAAGCGTAAGCGCCCAAGCGGATACCGCTTACAAGGTTCGGCTCAATTCGGTGGGCTTTATTGCCGACCTCCCCAAAAAGGCGTCGGTCAAGATAACCGGCGGCGGCGGCGCCCAGCCGGCGGTGCCTATCCCGGGCGAGTTTACGGTGAAGCGCGTTTCCGGCGACGAAACGGTGTTCACCGGAACACTGGGGAGCAATGTAAACAATACCGACACGCGAGACACTATCAGGGTGGCCGACTTCTCGGCGTTCAAAACACCGGGCAGGTACTACGTCGCGGCGGCGGGATCCAGATCGCCGGAATTCGAGATCGCGGACACCGCCCTCAACGATGCGTATAGGGCGATGATGCTTGGTATGTACCTCTGGCGTTGCGGAACGGCGGTCGACGCGACTTACAATGGAAAACGTTACCAGCACGCCGCTTGCCACTTAAACGACGGCAACCTGCAGTACGTCGGCGGCAGCGGGACAAAACCCGCGACTCGCGGGTGGCACGACGCGGGCGATTACAATAAATATATAGTGAATAGCGGCGTGACTGTGGGGCTTATGCTCAAAGCGTGGGAGCATCACGGCGACGCGTTAAAAAACATCAAACTTACCGCCGTTCAGGATGAGGGGAATATTCCGGCGTACCTCTCCGAAGTTAAGTGGAATTTGGACTGGGTCTCCAGTATGCAGCTCGACGACGGTAAGGTTTCCCACAAGATGTCCACACGCAATTTCTGCGGTTTTATAATGCCGGAAGAGGAGACCGCGGTAAGGTATTTTGTACCATGGGGCACGGCGGCCACCGCAAGTTTTGTCGCCATGCTCGCCCAGGCGTCGAGGGTGTACGCGCCCTACGACGCGCAGCTGGCGGCTAAATGGCTGGCTCAGGCGAAGACCGGTTACGACGTTCTGGCCGCGAGTTCTTTTGTCTCCGCCGATCAATCGGCCTTCTCAACCGGTACATACTCCAATAGGGACGACGCCGACCAGAGGCTTTGGGCCGCCGCCGAAATGTGGGAGACCACGGGTGAGGAAAAGTATTTAAAAGATTTCGAAAAACGCTCTGTCAACGTCGCCGCTCACTTAGGGTGGGGCGACGTAAATGTCCTAGCGGCACTCACTTACCTATCTTCAGAGAAACCGGGAAGAAGGCAGAGCCGCGTTGACTCCCTGCAGGCAAACCTCATAACACAGGCCAACAATATAGCAAACAACACCGCCACTCACGGCTACGGGCGCGCTTTCGGAAGCGCTAGCAGTTCATACTACTGGGGCGCTCACGGGGCGCTCACGGCCAATACCTACCTCCTCAACGTCGCCTACAAGTTCACCGGCGACAAGAAATACCGCGAGGCCGGCCATGAGATCGTCGGGCACATTTTAGGCAGGAACTACTTCGGGCGCTCCTTTGTGACGGGTGTGGGGTACTATCCGCCGGCAGACCCGCATGACCGCCGCTCAATAGCCAGCAAGACCCCGTGGCCCGGCTACCTGATCGGCGGCCCGCACAGCGGCAACCTCAAAGAGTCCAACGGCGCCCCAATCGCTCCCCTGGGCGCTACGTGCGCTTCCGCCGCGGTATGCTATTTCGACTACTACGAGGACTACGCGAGAAACGAAATCGCCATAAATTGGAACGCTTCCATGCTCTACGCCCTATCGGGGTACGTCTCCACACCTGGAAGCCCGTCAGGAATTTTACCCGAACGCAACGTGAAACCCTCTGCCGCGTCCGCGTCGAAAGTCAAGACGACGCGCTTGGTACAGATTAAAAACGGTAAATCAGCGTCAATAATCCCGTCCGGGGCAAAGATATACGGCCTAAACGGTAAACTGGTCGCTCAAAGAAAAGCCGGAGACGCAAACGCGCCGGTAATCAGGAGAAACGGGGTATTCATAATGAGGGTAGACGCGACGTACTGATATTGACTTTGTGACGTTACTAAGATACAATGACTACAGATACCGACAGCAATGACCGTAGGAGGCCGCGTCCCGGCTTCTTAAACCGCGTTTACAGGCCCGACGCCAGAGTGGGGCGCTTTCTCAGCGTCCTCGTCCTTGTCGGCGTCTCCTACGGGCTTTACCGCGGAATTCAGGATAACTACCTTGCCGAGATCATGCGCGTTACCCCCTTTGAGCGCGGGATCGTTGAGTTTTTCAGAGAGATTCCCGGATTGATGCTGATACTTGTTTTGGCGCTGATGTACAAATTCGCGGACAGCCGGATTTTTAAGATCGGCGTCGCGCTTATGGCGGGCGGGGTTGCGGGGCTTCTGCTTACGAGCAGCAGCGCGTTTTTCATGACCAAGGTCTTTGTGGTGATATTTATGGTCTTTTACAGCATCGGCGAGCACGTTATAATGCCGGTGCGGGCCACTATCGCTATGGACTTGGCCAAACGTGAGAAAGCCGGCGCTTCTTTGGGGATAACCGGTTCCATAAGCCAGCTCGGTAACATTGCCGGTTTTATCCTTGTGGCGGCGATCTTCTCCCTGCTTGGCAAATACGGTTTCAAAAGAACCGACATCACCGGCTACCGCATTGTCTTCGGCGCGGCCACCGCCTTGATGGTCACTGCGGCTTTAGTAGCCGTAGCGCTACGGGAGACTACGCTAAAGTCGCAGAGGCGGCGCTTCTACTTTGCCAAAAAATTCAAAAAATTCTACATGCTGGAGGTCTTTTACGGGGCGCGGAAGCAGATATTCCTCACCTTCGCCCCATACGTGCTGATAATCCAATACGGGGCCGACGCCTCGGTCATATCGCAACTTTACGCGATTTGCGCCGCGTTCGGGATGCTATTCAGCCCGTTAATCGGCAGGATCATAGACAAGGTCGGGTACAAGGCCGTCATGGTTGCGGACACGCTTATCCTCATCGTCGTGTGCTTGCTTTACGGATTCGCGCACCGGTTGTTTTCAATGGAAGTCGCCTTTATCGTTGTCTGCTGCAACTTCGTGCTCGACTCAATCATCTCCATAGCAAGCATGGCGAGCAACGTATACGTTCAGCGCATAGCGGCGAATCAGGAAGAAGTTACCGCCACCCTCTCCACCGGTATTTCGGTGAACCACGTCATAAGCATCCTCATCGCCCTCATGGGCGGATGGATCTGGAAAGTAACCGGTATAGAGGTACTCTTTACGCTCTCCGCAATCTTCGGGCTTGTCAACAGCGTCTACGCCGCGACAATTAAGAAAGAAGAGGAGCGTAAAGAGAGTGTACCAACATCTGTATAAACTTTCTCTACCTCACAACCGCCGTAATACCGCGCATTCCGGCGGGACCGCTTAGTTTTACGAAATATATCGCCGACGGGAGCGGTTTTGCAAACGCCATTACCCCGATTGACCTATTGTTGATACTAGCCGAATATATCTTTCTTCCCGATACGTCAAATATTTCCGCTTTTGCGTATCCGATGTATGCACCGTCCGCTGATTTCAGCGTCAATCCCTTAGACGTTAGTTTAATTGACAGGCGCGAATTTGCGGATATTGCCTGAGATATTCTCTTTACGTATAGGGTCGAATCCTTATGGTCGGTTGAGTCTTTATTGCTACCGGTCGAGTCTTTCGTTACCACCTCTTTCGGATCAAGCTTCGCTATGATGTTCGCGAGCGCCGCGACAAACGGAGCGTTGTAGTCGCAACCGCTCTCCGTTTCCACAAACGCGTTTCCGCCGCCCTCCACCTTGTTTCCGAACACCCCTTCCGCCGCCGGGCCGCCTATTAGAGCGCCGGAGGCAAACATGAACTTCGCGGTGTCCTTAGTCGCCGTCGGCGGGTTATCGTTTCTGCCCATCGCGTTGCGGTGGTGTACTTTATGGTACATATCGCCCTTATAACCGTGGATGAACGGGTGTTTAAACTCATTGTCCCCCAACATATAATCGATGATTCTGGCGTTATACGCATACGCTGATTTAGCAGTCGTAATGCCGGACCTTCCATCGGTGCCGATAACGCCGTCATCAACGAGTTTGGCGTAGAGTACCGCGGCAAAGGCGCTTCCCGACGCTAATTTGTTCGTACCCCATGTGCTCTTAAACCATTTCCACGGAATACCGTAACTATTCACGTTGCTAATCCCGGTTTGCACGTTCTTCCTGATGAAATCATGAACGGGGACGCTGTATTGGTTGTTCTTATCATTGGTAACTTTGGGCTCTGCTTTTATCAGATAATAGTACAGAATATCCGCTACAGTGTCAAACGCGAGCGGATAGTTGGACTCCCACTTATTTTGTATTATGTCGATTGCCTCGTTTTTGTACGCTTCCAAGCCGGTTAATTTATACAGCAAAATACACATAAGCCCGTGTTCATCCGAAACCTCGGACGTGGGGTCGTAAAATCCGGGAATATTTATGTTGTCCGGATTTTTCCGCGCGAACTTGTGGATGCGGACCGCCGCCGTGCTGCATTGGGCCGCGTACTTTTTGTCGGGGTAGCGCATGGCCATAAGCGCAAGGGCGGAGGCGTAGTTGGCCGCTTGAGCGCCGCCCTTGTCGGTTGAAACGGAGACCGGACGCGGGTCGCCGCCTTTTTCGACCGGACGCGTTGATTGATACGCGGATGTCACCCACTCCGTATGGTCGTAACCCCCGTCGCCGACATAGTAGACGAACGTTTTTTCGTCCGGAAACGATTTCATGAAAAAGTCTGTGGCGATTTTCACCTCGTCCAGCACGTCCGCGATGCCGTTGGGCGGACCGTAGGTCTGGCTGTGGTCGTCCTCAAAGGCCTTGGGCCACACGTCGTAGGCGGTGAGCAGCGCCACCGCCGCGTAACCCATCGTGGGGGCGACCTTGATGTGGTCGCCGCAATCGTGCCACCCGCCGGTTACCTCTTGCCCCTTGTATTTGTCGCCGAGATGGCAGGTATTGCCGGTATTGGGATTATCGACAAGCATCCAGTTGTGCGTATCGCCGCACCGCTGAGCGCCGAAGAACTTGAGGGCCATACGCATGGCAAGGTTGTAGTCGGCGGTCGTGTATTTGGTCTGCGCCGCCGCCCACGACGCGGCGAAAAGGCAGGTCAGCAGCGACATTAGGAGGACGGCTTTGGATATTGGTACGTATTTTTTGGACATAACGGGCGGCTCCTATCGAATTGGGGACGGTTATTACAGTATATATCTATATAATATATGCCAAAATAAAAATCAACACAAATTTTTCGGCTGCGTTCTGACCGCCCGCCTTTCCTTAAGCTAACGGTCTGCGTCTGGAAAAAATTTGCTTAGGTATTGACACCATAGCCCCCATATACTATTTTATGGGTATGGAACACGGTCGATAAATCCTCGTTGAAGAACGTACCTAAGAATTAATGAAAAATAAAGGAGGCTTAAACCTTGATTTTCGCGCTAGCCTATTTTGTTATGTCCTTCATCGTGTTCTTTCTCGGCACGTTTCAAATTGTGGGCAAAAACCAGCGTAGCACTTTGAACTGGTACTTCTTTGCCATTTGCATAATAATTGCCATTTCCACTTTCAATAACGGGATTCAGTTTTATAAAGCATTTTCAGAAAGTGTAAATTTGGGCGGGTCAAGTTATATTTTTACAAAATTAAACATGATTCTCTCAATAATAAAAGTTATGATCGTTCCGTTTCTTTTCTCGTTTATACATATTCTTTCAAAAATAAAATCCAAAAAAATTAGAGTATTACAGCACGTCTTGCTTTGTGTTAATACTCTGGTCGTTTCCGCGATATTTATTATTATTGCCGTGTCTGTTAATGCAACTAGCTTTTTATCTTCCTATTTATTTAATACGTCTGTTCTTTTGATTGTTCTTTTTTCCTTCGGTTGCATGGTTTTTCTTCAGTATAAATGGATAAAGTGCGCGTCTTTAAAACGAGATCGTTCACAAGCAAAAACAATATTAATAGGTTCTATAATAGCGCTTGTTTTTCTTACCGGTGATTTGTTTGTTTCTAATTCGCATTATTTATACAATTGGATGGAACTTATTCCCTTTACGTGGTTGTTGGTGCTTGTCTTTGTTTTTAACCATTATGCCAACCAATATAACAACTTTAGTTTTAATGTTGCCAATCTTGCCACCTATGTTTATACGGCTGTTAAATTGCCGGTGCTTATTCTTGATGATGCTGGCGATATAATGCTCTGCAATACGGCCTCGGAGAGTTTTTTCAAAAAAAATACCGAACAACTTACTAAACTAAAATTGTTTGACCTATTTGAGTTTGCGGAAAACTCGTTATCGGACGTTTCATTATCTTTACATCGTCATAAAAAAGACGCGTCCGTTTTCAACTGCGACGCAGTTTGCCGCGTTGAGGGGCAGAAATGCCAAGTTTCACTAAACTATGTTTATGACAAATTTGACGAAATGATCTGTACAGTAGCGATAGTGACCGACGTCACGGAAAAAGAGGATTTGATACGGCAACTCAACGAGTCCCACGCCCAAATAGAACGTTATAACAGGGAACTGCAATCTGAGGTTGAGCGGCAAACCGAGAGTATCCGCAATCTTCAAAAAGCGATTGTATACTCAATGAGCGATTTGATAGAAAAGAAAGACGGCTACACCGGCGCTCATACCAGACGGGTAAGCGAATACGTCACTATTTTACTGCATGAATTGGTCCGGCGCGGCTACCAAATGACCGAATCTGAGATTAAAAGCGTCGCGGAGTCTTCTTTGCTGCACGATATGGGGAAAATCGCGATACCTGACAGTATCCTCCTTAAAAACGGTTTGTTGACCGAAGACGAATTTGAGATAATGAAAAACCACAGCACAACCGGGGCGGACTCTTTGCACAAGTCAATGCAATTCGCTAAAGATAACGACTTCCTGAAAAACGCGTTTATAATGGCCAAACATCATCACGAAAAGTGGAACGGTAAAGGCTACCCGGACGGTAAAAAAGAAGATGAGATACCCTTACTTGCCCGCATAATCGCCATAGCCGACGTTTATGACGCGTTGCGCTCGGAACGTCCGTACAAAATACCGTTCACCCGTGAAAAAGCAAAATCAATCATAGTGGAAGAAAACGGCCGCCAATTCGATCCTGAATTGGTTGACGTCTTTTTGGCGGTAGAACCGGAGTTTGACGCGTTTTGTGAATCTTCTAAAACGGAGACTGAAGATGTTTAATGAGATAATCTTTTTTGCGCATCGTTTGTGGGATGTTTTCAACATTAAACGTCTTAAAATAATATCAACCCATATATATTGTGGTTTGTGTATATAAAATCTACAATATATTGTGGTAATCTTTGATTTGGTGCTCGTTCTGTGATTACTTATGAACGTCTCTTTATAGAAAAAAATATAAAAGAGCAATTTTCTGAAAATTTTTCTTGACTATTTCACGAAAATGTATTACTTTAATACTATCTTATGGATACTGCATAGGGTAGGGCGATATCATGTAGATTGTTTGGCAGTTATAGAATGGACGTCTTTTGTTTGATATTACATTATAATTTTTAAACTGGAGGTATTTGTATGCAAACACAAGTAGAGTTTTGCTCCTATGTAAAAAATGGAACGATTGCCATCCCTGAAAATTTAATTTCCGCTATACCTAGCGATGTTTATGTAATTGTCAAACCTATATATAAATCCAAAAATGTAAAAGAACAACCAATTTGGCTTAGCGGAAAATCTAAAATAGACAATCCTGCACACATCGGCGAAAAATTCAGAAAAATTCAAAGAGACGAACTGTATGAAAGATAAACTCTTTATTGACTCGAATGTTTTTGTTTATGCTTATATCAATGATGACCAGCAAAAACATGCTTTGGCGCGTAACTTGTTAAAAGATACTGTTTTGGTAAATGAAATTATATTGAGTGTTCAAATCCTCAATGAATTTTATTCTGTTATGGCAAAATATGAATATTCGCACGATGAAATTAAGTCTTGTTTGAGTGAAATAATTGAACAGGCAGAAATAATGCCTCTAAAATTAGAGACAATTAAATTTTGTTTATTTATTAAAGAAAAATACGGCTACTCGTGGTGGGATTCTTTAGTATTGGCTTCCGCCTTGGAGAATAATTGCAAAATAATTTATAGTGAAGATATGCGTCACGAACAGATAATTGAAAATTCTCTTAAAATCGTAAATCCGTTTTTAGTGTAAATCCAACATTGCCGCCAATTGTTTTGAATTTGATAAATGAAACTTTTAAAAAAGGAGATCTGTATGATCAATTTTGCCGAAATTCTGAACGCCAACCCGATCGGGGTATTTGCTACACTGGACGGGAACAAGGTCAAAACACGTGTGTTCCAATACCTCTTTGCTGACGGAAAGAAAGCGTATTTCAGCACCAGTTCCGAAAAACCGGTCTATGCCCAGATACAGGCAAATCCGAACGTGTCATTCTGCACATATCCGCAAAACTTCGACCGGGTTTTGTCGATAAACGGCAAAGCTGTTTTCGTAGAGGATAACGCCCTCAAAGTCCGCGCCCTCGATGTGAATCCCAAACTCAAAGGTATGTATAAGTCGGCGGATAATCCGGTTTTTAGAATCTTCTACATTGAGGTGGAGGACGTGACGACATTCAGTTTCGCCGAAGGGCCGAAATCATATAAAATGTAGTACGGTTTTTCTCTGCGACCTTTGGGGAGGGGGTTCGTTAATTGTCTATGGAATACACCCAAAACATCAACTCCCCAATAGGGACTCTTACCGTCTCAAGCGACGGAACGAACATTACCGGACTTTGGATTGAGGGACAGAAATATTTTGCCAGAACATTGGAAACGGATGCTTTGGAAAAGAATCTGCCGATATTTGAACGCGTTCGAGAATGGCTTGATATTTACTTTTCAGGCAAGAAGCCGGACTTTATGCCGCCCCTCATGCCTAAAGGAAGCTCGTTTCAGAAATCAGTTTGGGATGCTCTTTGTAAAATTCCTTACGGAAATACAACGACTTATGGAAAAATTGCAAACGAAATTGGGCAAATAAACAACGGTAAACCAACATCTGCGCGAGCGGTCGGCGGCGCCGTAGGTCATAACCCCATCTCTATTTTGATTCCATGTCATCGTGTGGTGGGTAAAAATAACGATCTTACCGGATATGCCGGCGGGCTTCATAGAAAGATGGCACTTTTAAAAATTGAGGAAGAAAATGGTTGATACGAACGCAAATGTTACCCGCAAATATTTCATTGCCGGTGTCGTATCAAATATAGGAAAAACCGGTATTCCTGCTAAGATATTTATTATTTGGAATAAAAAATAAACCAAAATAGATCGTCGCAACCCATCGACAACCTAATTCACGTCTAAAATAGACCGTTCAACCTTAATTCTGAACAATATTTTGGCGGGTCAAATAGGGTAAATTTTCAGTCAAAATGGGCTGTTAACGGTCGCTTTTAGCAGTTAGGCTCATGCCCTAGACATTAGTCCGACGGAATAACCCAAAACCCCAAAAACGGCTTCTAAACGCGATTTTTAGCGGATTTTGGCGAATTGTTGGAGGATTCCGGGGATGGCTCACAAAAAAGCCAAAAATAATTTGACTTCGATAGTGTAAGTGTATTATATTAATAATTGTAAACGGCGGTTTTTGGAACAGCGCGTTTCTGGTTTAAATGCTATAATACCTAATTTTATACTCTAATGCGGAGGGTAATATTATGATAGAAATGGTTTTAGATGTTCAAACGTTACCGGAAAATATTTTTTCAAAAATTACTACACAGAAAGTAAAAATCTACGAAGAAAATGGAACTATAACGTTAACGCCATTTTCTGAGGAAAAATCTCGTTTTGATCATTTAATAGGAATGTTTTCGGATGGAAGAATATCCATAGATGATTTTTTGGCGGAAAAACAACGGGAACGAGAACTTAAAATATAAACATTTTTTGGACTAGAGAAAAAAAGAACAAATAAATGGCGTTTTAGATTTTATTGACATTTTGAATCCAGTATACTATTTTATAGGTACGTTTATTTACTGCACTTAAAATCCCTGTTCAACCCGCTTTTTACCCGTTTTTTCTGCGTTTTCCATCAGTAACGATTGTCTATTTTAAACGTAGGTTTTTTTTATACATAACATAACAAAATTATAAGAAGGAGGGAGTTGCAATGAAATATTGTACGCGTTGTGGAGCTGAATTGGTTGACGAGGCTGTTGTTTGCACAAAATGCGGGTGTGCTGTCGGACCGGTTGTGGTAAAAACATTTGAGATAGGAAAAAGGTTTGGTGTCGGACTGGTGGAGATTATTCTAGGCGCAATGGGGTTTTTTTATTCTTTAATGGGAATACCAGATGATAAGGCTAGGCTTGTGGCTTGTACAATCTCAATGGCTGTTATTTGTGTTGGAGTGGCAACATTGTTATGGGAGAAACACAAAACACAAGGTAAGGCGGTTCTAATGGTACCGTTAATTCTTCTTACCTGTGTTGTCGTGGACGCATTGATAGGCCCGCCCAAGCCACCAACGTCCGATGCTGGCAAGGTGATCGCCTTCGTCCAAGAGACGAAGAATGGCTCGCAGAAGAAAACTACCGATGTGGTGACGAAGGTGATGGCCACGACCGACGACGCGCCGATAGAGATTACGGTGAACGTCGCGGGGACGGACGACCATTTCCTCAAGACGGCGATCGTATTCGAGTACGAAGAGAAGAACGATAAGCTGGGGGAGGAGTTGCGCCGCAGAATGCCCAAGTACAGGGACATCCTGATAAACCACATGTCGAGCCTCTCATACAAGGAGATAAGCGACCCGGCGGAGCGCGACAAGATACGCAAAGACCTGCAACGTATTATAAACGCGTCGCTACCGACAAAAATGGGAGAGGTACAAGACGTGATATTTAAGAGGTATCTAATACAGTAGGGTATGAGTCGCAACAGCGCGCACTCAAATCTAAGCCTAAATCACCCGCCGGAACTTTCGGCGGGTTTAATCCACTGACCACCAAAAAAATTTTATTTTTATTGACTTTCAAAAATTCATATACTATCTTTGTATAGCATTTGACTCCACAGCATTGTGGGGACCCATTTTTGACGGACATCCGTATCGGTTTCGCCCGTCTAACGTTAACAAAGGAGGCTAGTCTATGGACGACTATGGCAGTAGTAGCGGCTTGATCGACGTAGGTACCCGAGCGGGACCCGTAGACTGTCTGAGGCTGTACTCTGAAACACCACAAAAACGGCGTTTTAGACTCATCCCCCAAGCACTCTCCCTAGTTCCCGCCCCCATACCTATGCCAAAATTTGTGATGTGTTGCTGTATTGTAACAACGTAATGCGCTGTCATTGCCGCAATTACGGTGATGTGTCGCGCATTGCCTTACGAAAAAAATTTTGACAAAGAAAGGAGGTCTGCAATGAACAAAAACGACATTCAGACGAAAGCCCCCGTTCTATCTTCCCGGGCGGAACGGGCGCGCAAGCGCTTTCTCAAGGCGGCGGCGAGGGACGGCGACACCCTGCTGATCCAGTACGACAACAGCCTGGCCGGTTACGACGAGGACGACGTCGCGGATCAGCGGCGCGAGCACGGCGTCAATAAGATAACGCACAAAAACAAAGACCCGCTTGTCTCGCGGCTTGTGAGAGCCTTTATCAACCCGTTTACCATAATCCTTATAGTCTTGGCCGTGGTGTCCGCCTTCACCGACGTTCTAATCGTGCCGCCGGGCGAGGCCGACTATACGGCGATCATCATCATTATGGCGATGGTAACGATATCCGGGCTTCTGAGGTTTATTCAGGAGCTGCGCAGCAACAACGCCGCCAAAAAACTGACCGAGATGGTGGAGACGACCGTCTGCGTAGGGAGGAAAGTCCATGACAAGGAACTGGGCGAAACCCGCTCCGAAAAGAAAGAGCTCCCCTTAGACGAGGTCGTCGTGGGGGATCTGGTCTACCTTGCCGCCGGCGACATGGTTCCGGCGGACGTGCGGATCATTCAGGCGAAAGACCTCTTCGTAAGCCAGTCCGCCCTCACCGGGG
>Ga0268262_10002151_pt1 | contig 23214 bp, 27 predicted proteins | sample TergutNc150P3_FD_190354 | JGI IMG/M metagenome (GOLD analysis project Ga0268262, IMG submission 190354) | Nasutitermes corniger P3 segment gut microbial community from laboratory colony in Florida, USA - Nc150 P3 (SPAdes) (version 2) | ecosystem: Host-associated > Arthropoda: Insects >...
TTGTTAGAAAACTATGGCCAGAAGTATGGCTCGGTATAGCAGCTAAACAATTTGAATGGTAAAAATCGTGAACAAGAAGATATGTTAAAGGTGGGGTGAAATTATTTTGTGAGAAGACACGTCCTCTATATAATGGCAAAGATACTCTACAATAGCGATAATCCATATGCACTACTGATAATGAATGAACTTTTTCGTAGTAACATATCTAACGATTTAGCTGCACAACAATGTGTAAATTTATCCATCGCATCATATGTGAGTTTGGGTAGATAAGCGGTATTACTTTTTATCTTTTAGAGTCGCCTCATCATATATGTTAGTAGGTTTAGTCGTTTGAATTTTTTTGGTTTGTTGTTGTTTGGGGTTGGCATGTTTTGTATGGTATGGTTTTATATCTGTGTGGGTATTTGGGTTAGTGTGTGTTATTATGGTTGTATCGCCTGGTGTTCGTGAGGTTTTAGCGCGTAGGATTGCTGGTGAGATTGTTCTTTCTGGTAAGCCTGGTGTGTCTATGCGGAAGTGGCGTGAGCTTTTTGTTGTGTCTCAGTTAGGTCTTTCTGAGGTCATGCGTGTGTCTTCTTCTGTTATTAGTGATTATGAGAGTGGACGTAGGAAGAGTCCTGGTGCAAAGTTTATTCGCCGTTTTGCTTTAGCTCTTCTACAGTTTGATGAGTCTAAGGGGGGACGTTTTGTGCGTGAATTTGCCAAGTTAACCAGTTCGCCTAGTACAGCTATTGTTGATCTGCGAGAGTTTCCCATTCCTGTTCGCGTAGAATATTTATGTCGCGCAATAAGTGGTAACATTGTTACCTCTGATGATGACACATCAGTTTCTGCTAATTCACCTACTGCTAATATTGTGGAAGTTACAGGTTATACTGTTGTTGACAGCAAATGTGCTATTGAGGTTTTATCCGGACATGAGTATGCACAATTGTTTGGTGCCTCAAGTGATCGCGCTCTAATTTTCACCAATATTGAAAATGGCCTTTTACCTCTAATGATAATTCGCGTCTGCGCCCTAAAACCCCGAGTAATCGTTTTCCATAACACTCTACCTGATAAAGAAACCCGACAGTTAGCAGAGTATGAACAAATCCCCATAATATACTCCACCACACCCACAGTTGAGCATCTTGTAAAATCCCTACGAAAACTATGCCGCGTAGCCCTACGCATAAAACTGGGCAGACGCATCCACCCACCCCCAAAAATTAGCACATAACCCTCCGTTTCCTTCTTTTTTGCTCTCTTTACTACTCGTTTAAGAATCTGTCCTCAATAATTTTTTAACTAGCTGTGGGTTAAATTTATTGAGTTGCTTGTTTGATGTATGATAGTGATTTAACTGATAAAGAATGGGAAATTATAGGGTCATGATTCAAATTAGTTTATTTCCAAATTCCAACACGTTTATGAGTAAGCCAAAAAGAATCTTGTGCATGTACCAGGATTTGGATTTGGAAAGCATATTGTCGCACTACCAGTCAGCTCCTTGACTGGGAATGTGGGAATCGAGATGGCAAAACACTTCAAAGGTTGTTGTATAGGCTACGAGGATGGAATGTGAAAGTATATTTTGTTGATCACTGGGAAGTTTATGCAGAACTTGTTCTTAAAGTGTTGTTGATTCAAACAAAGGCTGAGATTCATGGGGTGGAGCGGGATAATTTTAGGCAACGTCATTGGTTTGCACGTTTTAGAAGAAAAACCTGTATTGTTTCCCGTTCACTACAAATGGTTGACCTGACTATGGCGTTGTATGCAAAGTTTTGGGTCAACAGCACATTCAACGCAAAAACATTATTTAGTTAACACTCTCTACACTTGAAATAGACCCTTACCTTTAAAACGCCTACCTTTCCTCTGCAGTTTCTCCCCGGTAGGTCATTGTTATTTTCTGAAACAGCTTTACTATATCTAATGAGCAAAATAACATTTTAGTCAAGTATTCATGTTTGTAGATGAATATTTGAGCTTTAACTGGTAAATCTATACGCGGCGGCTCAAAACGATGTGCAACAGCTGAAACGGGCACACCCTCCATAGTTATGTCCCCTTCACGAAGATCCGTTTTTCTAGCTATATAGTTAAGGTATGTATCTTTCCAGTGTAACTTCATAATTTTAGCTGCTACAATATCTAGCGCTAAGGCATCAGAACTGCTTAATACCAGATCCATTTTAACTGGCTTACCCTTAGTAGGACCATTACCCTCAATACCCACACGCGCATCCATAACCGTCACAACAGGCTTTAGCAGAGTGTAGAGTCTAAAAAACACTTCAGGCAAATACGGATGCAAAAAAATACGCTTATTACTAGGAATACAACCAAATAAATTCTTAATAGCACCACTATACGCCATGAACTCATGAGTCTTCATTAATGGCAAATCCACAACAGCATCAGCGTCTATAACCGTTTTAGGCAAAAACAGTCGCTTCAAAGACCCACAGTCCTTAAACTTTACCTCAACCACCCTATCCTCTGAAAGATTAACAACCGACCCACCGGCCCTCTCAACAGCTCTACGCATACCAGTCTTATCAAACGCGGCATGACATGGATAATTAAAACCATCCGACTCCCCTACAATTACCTCACAGTTCCTATCACGCAACAAACCTATCAACTCCCCAGTCAACACGGGATCCGTAACAACACCAGGTAAATACTGAGGATGACTCAAATTAGGCTTAACAAAAACCCGCTTACCCTCAAGCTTCCCATTATTAACAGTCTCCTTCAAAACATCTAATATAGATGTATCATTTGCGCGATAAATTTTAACAGACTTTCCAATAGAACCCTGCCGCATTAACAGCTTCCCTCCCCCATAATACAGCCAGGATCACCATTTAATGTATCACCCTTATGATACGCCGCCGAACGCGCCCTACAACCACCACAGATAAACTTGAAATCGCATTTACTACATGAACCTTTTAAATTAAAACGATTACGAAACGCATTAAACAGGGGAGCATTAAGCCAAATATCCCTAAAACGCTCCTGCCTCAAATTACCAACACTTAACGGCAAAAAAACACAAGGCCGCACATCCCCTTTAGGAGAAATAGAACAGTATAGCCTACCCGCACCACAACCACCTATAAACTCACCCAAAGGCACCGCCTTCTTTGTAACACGCACAGTCTGCATATGCGCCAACGCCAAAGTCACCTCATCCGTCCCCACACCACCCTGACACTGAGCCGCAACACGCGCCAACTGCGGAGCCGTAGCCAAAATAGTCGTCTTACAACCCGACGACATACGATTCAACAAATACCTCAAAACATCCTCACGCTCCCGAGGCGAAAGATCCTGATCCACGTAATCCTTACCCCGACCCGCAGGTATAAAATTAAAATAAGTAAAACGCTCAACCTCAAAACGCTCAGCTAAATCTATAATACCCGGCAACTCTGCCACATTATTCTTACCCACAGTAGTAGCTATACACGTACAAATATCCGCCTCAATACAATTCCTAAGACCCAAAACAGCCCCATCAAAAGCCCCCTCAACACCACGAAAATCATCATGAGTCCTAGCAGACGCGCCATCTATACTTATATCAACATAATTAACCCCTGCAACCTTTAACTTTTGCACATTCTCTTTAGTCAACAAAGTACCATTCGACGCAAGAGAAACATATAACCCACGCCTAGCCGCATAACCCGCCACCTCAAAAAAATCCTCCCTAGCCAAAGGCTCCCCACCACTAAACGCCAAAGCCGTCACACGCGCCTCAACAAGCTGATCTATAACACCAAACGCCTCAACAGTAGACAACTCATCCCCATCCCCCTCACACGCCTCACCACCACTATTCGAATAACAATGCTTACAACGAAGATTACACCTACGCGTAAAATCCCAAACAACCAAAAAAGGCGCACACAAAACCATAGGCTTCCTAATACCAAAATACTCAAACGACTCTACAAGATTCAACACCGCATTACGCGCATACCTATCCGATAGCAACTGCTCCACTTTAACCCGCCTAAAACCCAAAGCCCTACGCAAAAACTCTATCCAAAAAACAATAACCCGACTATAAAGAGAACTACACCCCACACAACGACAACCCCCAACGCCACCATAATCATCTAACGCCGCCTCAAGAACACTACGACCACAAACATTACACTTACGAAGAGACAACCGGAGCATCTTTTTAGTCATAGGCATACTAACTATAGCATTCCAAAAACTATCATGACTAAGTATACTCATACAGCCAAATCCCTATATACACTATAACTGACAAGCAGGGAATGTTAAATATTTCCCCAAAACAACAAAATCAACAACAAAAACACCCAAACAACAACATCTGCTCAACTTTTCCACTATATCATTTACCGTTTGGATAACAAAGATTTAGCTATCTGCAACTCTTGAGGAGTATTCACATTTACCGCCAACTCTGCCTTATCTAGCAAATAAATATCCTGATCTAACCATTCATCCCCATAACGCTTAGACCCATCAATAACATTAACCCCCGTAGGCACAACATCTTTACTACCCATTTTAAATGAATACTCAATACTCATACCCAAACGCAACTTAGTCTCAAACGGCACAGCAACAGTCAACGCAGGCTTACCACAACACTCATAACGCGAAACAATACTATCCACCACCTCCCCCGTAACCAACGGCAAATCCGCTGCAATCGCCAAAAACCTCCCCAACCCCAACACCTGAGCCGCAAAACCCATATCCGAAACATAATCCCTACCAGGAGTCAAAACACACGGCAACCGCAAATCCTCAACAAACCTGGTCGTACACGGAGTCCGCTCAGTCACAGCAACATATACGTTATCAACTTTACTAGCACACCTTAAAGCATCTAACACATACGAAATAACCGGTCTACCACAAACATCAACAAGCGGCTTTTCCACTAAAGAATTCATACGCGAACCCCTACCACCCGCCATAACTAACGCAGAAACAGTCATAAAACTAGCAAAAACACCCCTACAAACAACACCAAAACCACCGCTCTTGCCACCTCATTAGTCGCCCCAATAACATCCCCCGAAACACCACCAAACACCCTAACAGCAACCCTCTCCATAACATACGCAACAGGAACACTTGAAAAAACCAAACAAACACACAAAAACCCAAAAAACGGACCCGCCACCAAACAAAAAAGCCCAAACACACACAACACAGAAATAACATACGCAACAAAATTCAACCGCCTCTTAGCCATCCTCAAAAAAACAGAACCCAACCCCTTATGAGTAGACCGCCCAATCCATACAAGAGTTACCATAGACAACTTAGCCGCCACCTCAATAGAGATAATCACAGCAAAAACCACAAAAACACTCGTAAAAAACGGAACCAACAAAAACAAACCAAAAACCGCCACAAACTCTACAACAAGAGCAAAAACCGCACCAGAATAATAAACACTCCACGCATGAGCCGCCATTTTTCTATCCTGCTCACTACGACGACCCAACGCGTTACCAAGATCAATTAAACCATCAAAATGCTGAAGCCCAGTTATAACCAACAAAAACGCCACAGTCATAGCCGCAGACACAAAATTCACAAAAAAACTCGCAACAGTAGGCAAAGCCACAAAACCGTTAATGAAACTTTGCAGAGACTGTAGAATAAAATTACAACAGATAAAATATACACCCGCTAAAAAACCTATAAACGCACCAATTACAGGAAAAAGATACATACTCTTCGCTGTCGTTAAAACAAAATCCTCTTTCCCACCCATAGGAATTATAGTTAAGAACGCAAGCAAATCCCTAAAGGTTTTTATGGCTTTTAACTGTGACATATACCATAACTACATACCAGATAATAATATAGCCTTTATCGTGATTTACATGACAGAACTCTATAACAAAAAAATAATGGTCACAGGCGGAGCCGGATTCATCGGCTATCATCTATCTAAAACACTCTCAACATTTACAGACAACCTTACAATATATGACAACTTGTCAACAGGAAAAATAGAAAACGTAACAGATGTACCCAAATCCAAATTCATAAAAGGCGACATCTTAGACCAAAAAACACTAAATACACAAGAAAAAACAGACCTAATTTACCATTTAGCCGCCCAAGTCGTAGTACCCTACTCCATGGAAAACCCCCTAGACGACTTTAACACAAACGCAAAAGGCACCCTATGCGTACTCGAAAAAGCCCGAAAAGACGATGCAAAAGTCATCTTTGCCTCAAGTGCAGCAGTATACGGCAACCCATCCATATTTCCCACACCCGAAAACTATGGCTTCCACCCCTTCTCATGCTACGGCCTATCCAAAGTCGTCGGAGAACAATACTGCCAAATGTACCGCGAACAATACGGTCTAAACATTACCATAACCAGATTTGCCAACGTCTACGGTCCCAGATGCCACGGCGTAATACATGATTTTATAGACAAACTCGCAAAAAACCCAAACAAATTAGAAATAATCGGCACAGGACAACAATGCCGCGACTTTATACACGTCTCCGACGTAGTAGATGCACTTATTAAAATAGGCACAATGGACAATGTGGATGGCAAAGTTTACAATCTCGGATTTGGAAAAACTACCTCTATACTTGAACTCTCAAATATGATACTAACTATACTTAATCTACAAAATAAAACAGTTGTATCTACAACTAATGTTTCTTGGCCAGGCGATGTAACCAAAATATGGTTTGACATCACTAACGCAAAGAAAGAGTTAAATTGGCAACCTAAGGTAACACTTGAAGACAATATAAAAGACATTGTCTTAGAGAGGAAAATTATCGCATGAGCACATCACCAGTAAAGGGCCTATTTACCCTTCTAAGAATGCCCTACTGGCTAATGACCGGCGGGCTATCCCTCCTTACAGCATTTGCCATAACAAAAAGCATGATTGCCCCACAGGATATGCTGCTAATATTTCTCTCCATGGCATTTATCACCAGCGCAGGATTTGCCATAAACGATTATTTTGATCGCGAAAGCGACGCCGTAATAAAACCCAAACGACCCATCCCCGCAGGAGCTCTCTCACTCAAACAAGTAATAGCTATATCTAGCATACTCTTCACCGCCGGCCTGATAATGTCCTATTTTATCAACTGGCTTAGTTTTGCAATAATTGCCATAGACTCCATATTACTACTCTTCTACTCCTACCTTATAAAACGAAAATCCGGCTTCGCCGCAAATATACTCGTTGGCGTACTAACAGGAACAGCCTTCATGTTCGGACAAGCAGCAGTACAAAACGAAATCACACTTATCTCCCTAAGCCTCTACCCAATAGCCTTCGGCACAATAGGCGGAAACGTCCTACGAGACATTCTAAGCTTAGACGGCGATACAAAAGTGGGATACCCCACATTACCACAAAAAATCGGCAGCATAAACGCCACTAAAGTAGGTGCACTATTTTTCCTCCTAACAGGAGTCCTTGCCCCATTACCATATTTCATAGGAAAACTCTCAGGACACATAGGCTTTACAATATACTATTTACCCCTCATACTAATCTGGAGCATACTGCTAATTTACTCCTCCATACGCCTCTCCCTATCCACATCTACAGTACAAAACATACGAAAATATGAAAGAATGGTTACAATGTCTATGATCCTACTCCCCTTAGCTTTGATAGTTGAAACACTAGTTGGAATACTATTATGAGCAAAACAAAAAGCATCTGCCCCGAATGCCAAAAAAAAATTGATGCACAACTATACGAGCAAAAAGGGCAAATAAAAATTACAAAACAATGCCCAGAACACGGCGACTTTAACGCAACACACTGGCAAAGCAAACCAATATTTGAGCATATGACAAAATACGATAGCTTTCAATACCTCGGCGACCATAACGCACAAAAAAACCCAGAAGGTTGCCCATATATCTGTGAAACATGTCAAAACCATGCATCAGGTACTGTAATAGGCGTAATTGATGTAACAAAACGTTGTAACTTTAAATGTGCAGTATGCTTCTCAACATTTCCAAATCAAGACCATGACTATGAGCCAACAAAGGAAGCGCTCATAGATATGTTAGAATTTGCCGCAAAAGCAAACCCCAAGCCCCCCGCTATACTTTTCTCAGGCGGAGAACCCCTCGAACGAGAGGATATGCCTGAAATAATAGCCGCCGCGCACCGACTAAAATTCATGACCATACTAGCAACTAATGGTACACACCTTGTTGATACACCAGGATTAGCTAAACAACTTAAAGAAAACGGATTAAACATAGTTTACCTATCCTTTGACAGCTTTAATGAAGACTTTAACAAAAAAATCCGTGGCCTACCCCTTGTAGACATTAAACTAAAAGCCATACAAATCTGCCGCAAATACGACATGGAAGTAATCCTAGTCAACACTCTTATGAAAAGCCTAAATGATAATGAAGTCGGCGATATGATACGTTTTGCCGCTAAAAACACTGACATCATACGAGGTCTAATATTCCAACCCATAGCTTTCACAGGCAGAGCAACGGAGAACCCCTTCCGCGAAAACTTTCGTGAATGGAGCTTTGCAGAAGACGTAGAAAAACAAACAAGCGGTGAAATAAAAACCACAGACCTATACCCCATGTCCGTTATGACCTCTCCCATTAAAATAATGCGAAAATTCATGCAAAAGCCATGGCCACTATTTAGTTGCAGTCCACAATGCGGTATAGTAAACTGGATATACGTTTCCAAAAATGGTAAAATGTTTCCAATTAATCAATTTGTAAACTTTGATAAATTCTTCAACTATATCCGAAAGACAGCTGAAAATGCTGAGTCAAAAGGAAAACTATCCCTGCTTACCTCACTATTTATGGGCGCTATGCTATCTATGCGCATGTTGGTTGTCACAAAAGAAGTTGGCACATTTACTCTGCTTAGCAGCATTTTACGCATGCATATCTCTCCCTCATACGCTTCTCTGGGAAAAATACGGCAACAAATATTCCTATTAGGTTGCATGGCATTTATGGACTCATACAATTTTGACGTTAACCGTGTCCGACGATGCGTAGTTCACTATATTACGCCTGACAAAAAAATCATACCCTTCTGCGCATACAATAATGTACATAGAGTACAAATCGAAAAAGAATACATGGAACAACAACAGCAAAACAGGCAAAAAGTAGCTACTGCTGTTGATGTAAGCTAACGGGTTTAAATCACTGTAACGTGTAGGACACAGTAAATGTCTGTGAATCTATAAACTCCTTCTTTTTCAGCAAATAGCTCAAAGACAATACTAAAGTCCCCTTTTTCAGCTAAAACCACTGGTATCTGATAGTTCCACACCTGCTCTGGATCTAGGGCGAACTCAAAAGTTTTATATGCTATAGTATCTATTGGAAAACTAAAAGTGTCTTCAACAATTTTTACCTGAACTTGATAATTGCCCAAAGTAGGTTTATGGTTTTCAACAGCAATTTGTGCATCAAAGACACTATTCTGTTTTACAATAAAACTCTGTGGAGAATTATCCCCTGTTTGACTTTGAATATTTATCAGGTACATTTCATTATACCCTTCAGAACGAGGCGCATATATTATAACACTTACTATAACAATACTGCAGATAACTATAAGCAACGCTAACATGGTTACTAACTTTCTACTTCCTTTATCAAACTTTAATGTACTAGTTTGATCATAGTCATAGTTTTCCATAGGATCACTTATTTACTAAACCTTTAACCATTGTAGTAAAAATCTCTATTGTCGACTTAAACTTTTGTAACTTGGGTTTACCGTACCTGCGAATTTTATACGTACTTTTAACCTCAGCTATCTTATAATTTTTCTTTGTAAACTTGATAAGCATCTCAGTTGCAAAAGCCATATCCCCCTCGACAAGCTTTACATTATCCATAGCCTCATGCGATATAGCCCTAAAACCTGATTGAGTATCACTAAGATATTGACTGTAGAGAAAATCAAAACAAAACGTTATAATCTTGTTACCAACAAAATTAAAAAACCCCATAGCCTTATTTGGATCATACATACGCGTAGCAAGAACTAGATCCGCTTTTTCCTTTACCATTTTATCAAGTAAACGCCCAATATGCCTTACCTCATAAGTGCCATCGCCGTCAACCATTATGATAACATTGCCCTTAGCATTCTCCATACCCGTCTTCAAAGCTCTACCATACCCACGCCTAGGCTCAACTATCAATCTACAAAAACCAGTATTTTTAACAACCTCTTGGGTACCATCAGTAGACTTCCCATCAACAATAATAATCTCATTAGGATAATCTAGCCCATCATGAATAGCAGAAACAACTTCCAGTATATTCCCCGCCTCATTAAGCACCGGAATTACTATCGATACTAGCTCAACCTTCGCAGTCATGCACATCTTCTTTTCCTATATGCTGAAGCATTACTTAACTATTAACTTAAATAAGCTCTTCGTATATTTCAACTAAACGCGCAACATTTCTATCCCAACTAAACCGTTCCTCAACAACCGCACGTAACTCATTACTGCTATTATTAGCCTTATCCTTAACACTTATAAACTCTACAACAGCCTCTGCCATAGCCTCAGGATCATCCGCAGCAATGAGCTTTCCAAAACTCTTCACCAAAACCTCACCTACACCACCAACATCCGTAGCTACAACAGGCAAACCACACGCCATAGCCTCCAAAGCAACTAACGGCAAACCCTCCCCAGACTTCGAAGGCAAAACAAACAAATCCGCCATATTATAATAAGAAGCTAAATCACCATCAGATACAAAACCCGCCAACAAAATATTCCTCTCAAGACCCATACCTACTATCTGCCTCTGAATACTTACCATATCAGGCCCCTTCCCAACAACAACAAAAAGCACATTTTTATACCCCATATCCTCAACAACAACACGCGCAGCATCAATAAACGTGTCAACACCATTTTTATAAACAAGCCTCCTAACAGTCAAAACAACACGCATATCATCCTCTAAAACACCCAGTTTCTTACGCATCAACTCCCTAACCCCCACCATAGGCTTAAAACGATCCAAATCCACACCGTTAAGAAGCACCTCAACACAGCTAGGCTTTACACCTAAACTTAACACATAATCCTTTGTAGCATTACTAACAACAACAACTTTATCAGCCAACCTCAAAGTCTCCCGACCAACAATTAAATCATTAGCCCTCTCAACATGATTAAAAACATTAGCATAATCAATAAACGTATTATGCTGAGTCAAAACAAACGGTTTACCATAAAACCGTGCCAACTTTGCCGCCAAAAACGAAGACAAATACGGATGACCATGCGCATGAACAATATCACAATTCCTAATATTCTTAACAAACAACGGCAAACTCGACACAGAAGGAATAGGATAAGGAATACCCAAACGAAAACCCAAATTCATAGACTCAAAACACTCAACACTCAAACCACCAATAACATACTCCCTCAAAGACTGCAACCGACTCGAAACAACCCTAACACCAAAACCCTCACCAAGAAGCCTCCTACCCTGCTCATATATAACAATCTGAATCCCACCAACCGACGGCAGAAATACACTCGACACAATACACAAACACGTTTGACCCATGAAACCAACCCCATAACCTCAAGCACCCAAATATTATAAAGTTACGGTAAACCCGCCCCTAACCAACAAAAAACCCAAACAAACTATCACCAATAACCCAACAAAACACAAAAACAAAAAAAACCAAAAATAGAAACTAGACACTAACTTTGCCCTTAACCGCCCGAGAATACATATTCGAAGACGCCCCCGCAATCAACGCACCAATAGGATCATTTGTCAACGGCCCCAGCCTCTTAAGAACACCAGGCTTTGCCTGATCAAAACGAACATACTCAAACATACCCTTCGCCCCCGCAATATACGAAGAAATAGCTATACCAAACAACTCATCCGCAACCAAACCCGGACGACCCATAAAATACTCAACAGACAAACCAGGAATTAACCCCTTCTCAGCATCATCCTGCGCATGAAAAGCAGCCGTAATCAAAGTCGCAACATTCGGATCAGAAAGAGCAACCACAAGCTCCTCCTCTAACATCTCAGCCGCCTTCTGAGGTGTCTCAATACCCGGATGAGGCACATACATCTCAAGCGCAGCATTAATAAGATCCTGCATAGTAATACCCCGCTGCTCAAGCCACTTTAACATCGGCACATTTGCCCTATCTACCATAAAAATCGTAATAACTTACTAAATTGACTGCTTTAAAGTTTTATCAAAAAAAACTACCACACCATCTTATCCCAACATAATATACTAACGTTAAAAACACCAAATGAACTATAAACATAATAAATTCTCCAACTAAATGATTACTTCCTTATAAGCTCCAAAAAATATGTCTGTAGGAAACAAAAAAATAGTTTACAATAGCATACATTTATAGAAATCATAAACTGGTAACCTAAAGCAAGGCGAAGATTATGCACACAAAACAGGAAAGTAACCCTAAAACAACTCTTATGCTTCAAATTAACCATGCAAATCCTGAGCCTGAAAAAATCCAAATAGCCACACAAATAATCCAAAACGGCGGGCTAGTCGCTTTCCCAACAGAAACAGTCTACGGTCTAGGCGCAAACGCCCTAAACAGCAATACAATACTCGCTCTATTTAAAACCAAAAACAGACCTATGGACAACCCCCCAATTTTACACATAGCTGATAACAGTCAAGTTTACCTGCTCGCAAAAGAAGTACCAAAAAACGCTGAAATATTAATGAAAAAATTCTGGCCCGGACCACTAACCCTAATATTCAAACGCTCTAACACAATACCTAAAGAAACCGTTGCAAATCTAGACACAGTCGCAATACGAATACCCAAACACAATATAGCCCTATCATTAATAAAACAAAGTGGCACACCGCTCGCAGCACCTAGCGCAAACCTCTCAGGAAAACCCAGCCCAACAACTGCCCAACACGTCTACAACGATTTAAACGGCAAAATCGACGCAATACTTGATGGTGGATCAACAAATATTGGTTTAGAATCTACCGTTTTAGACCTAAGTGCCGACCCACCCTTATTACTACGACCCGGCGCAACAACTTTTGAAGACATACAAGCAGTACTACCCAATGTAATAATGCATCCCATTATTAACTATAAACAAAATATTGAAATCAAGCATGCACGCTCTCCGGGCATGTTACATAAGCATTACGCGCCAAACGCAGAAATGCTACTAATCGACGGCGCAGTTCAAGATATAATCTCTAAAATAACTGCTTTATCTGAACAGTACACTCACGAAGGCAAGAAAATAGGCATATTAGCAACAGATGAAACCCAAAAAGCATATGCAATAACCAACACAATAAAATCCATGGGTAGCCGCTTGAACCTTAATACAATAGCAAAGAATCTGTTTAAGGAGCTACGTGACTTTAACGAAAGTCCTGTTGATATAATTTTAGCAGAAAGCGTACCTTTAGATGGAATAGGTTTGGCCGTTATGAATAGACTGCAAAAAGCCTCAAATTACAAAATTATTAAAGCCTAACAAAACAAATATCAAATAGCGACAAGCGATGAAAACGATAAAACATGTAATACATGTATGTAAACAAAAGACAATATTTAACACTGATATGACCAAATATCCTTTTTACGTAAATTATAGCAAAACTCTTTTTTTGAATACCTTAGTTTTTACGAATTAGCTTTTGAATGTCCAGTTAAACACTGGAAAAATTTATATGTTCTTTTTACTTGTTTCAACTTAATAAATTTCAAACTAAAATCATATTTGGTGAATATTATGTCAACACAAGGTGGACAAGTTCCAGTTCTAGTATTAAAAGAAGGTACCGGAAGAACAATTGGTCGTGAAGCACAAAGAAGTAACATTATGGCTGCGAAAGTTGTAGCTGAGACTGTTAAGACAACATTGGGTCCGCGTGGGATGGATAAGATGCTTGTTACGGGTATGGGTGATATTGCGATTACTAATGATGGTGCGACTATACTGAAGGAGCTTGATGTTCAGCATCCGGCTGCGAAGATGCTTGTGGAGGTGGCTAAGGCTCAGGATAATGAGGTTGGTGATGGTACTACTACGGCTGTTATTTTGTCGGGGGAGCTTCTTTCTAAGGCTGAGGGTTTGTTGGAGCGGAATGTGCATCCCACGGTTATTATAGAGGGTTTTAAGAAGGCGAGTGAGAAGGCTCAGGAGATTTTGACTGGTATAGCTATGTCTGTGGGTTTTGATGATGATAAGGTTATTAGGCAGGTGGCTATGACTTCGCTTCATAGTAAGGGTATTAATTTAGCTCAGGATCATTTTACAAAGTTGCTTGTTGATGCTGTTAAACAGGTTGCGGAGAAGGTTGATGGTAAATATAAGGCTGATCTTGATTTGATTAAGGTGGTTAAGAAGCATGGTAAGAGTTTGGATGAGTCTGAGTTAGTTAAGGGTATGGTGCTTGATAAGGAAGTTGCTAGTTCTCAGATGCCCAAAGTTGTTGATAATGCCAAGATTGCTATACTTAATGCTAAGCTTGAGATAGAGAAGACAGAGTTTGATGCTAAAATTAATATTGAGAGTCCTGATCAGATGCAGCTTTTCTTAGATGAGGAGGAGAATATGATAAAGGATATGGTTGCCTCTATTCAAAAGTCTGGTGCGAATGTTGTCTTCTGTGAGAAGGGTATGGATGATATGGCGATACATTTTCTTGGGAAGGCTGGGATTTTAGCTGTTAAGAGTGTTAGTAGTAGTGATATTGAAAAGCTTGCTCGTGCGACTGGTGCAAGTATAGCTGCGAGTGTGAAGGATCTTACAAAGGAGACTTTGGGTAATGCTAAGCGTGTTGAGGAGGTTAAAATTGGTGATGACAAGCTTCTCTATATTCGTGATTGTAAGAATCCTAAAGCGGTAACCTTAGTTATTCGTGGTGCGTCGAATCATGTAATTGATGAGGCTGAGCGTAGTCTTCATGATGGTCTATGTGTAGTTCGAAATGTAATTGAAGATGGTAAATTTGTTGCAGGTGGTGGTGCGCCAGAGGCTGAGTTAGCGAAAGGTCTGCGTGCATATGCTGTTAAAGTAGGTGGTCGTGAGCAGCTTGCAATTGAAGCATTTGCTGAGGCTGTAGAGGCGATTCCTTTAACTCTTGCAGAGAACGCTGGTTTAGACCCTATAAACATCATGGTTGCTCTACGTAGTGAGCATGAAAAGAAGGATAGCAAATACATGGGTATCGATGTTAATACAGGCGAAATCGTTTGCATGTGTACTAAAATGATCCTTGAGCCCTTACGTGTTAAGCAGCAGGTTATAAAGTCAGCTACAGAAGCTACTAATATGATCCTTAAAATAGATGACCTAATTAGCATAAAGGGTGGTAGTAAAATGCCTCCAATGCCTCCGGGAGGAATGGGTGGTATGGGCGGAATGGGTGGCATGGGTGGTATGGGCGGAATGCCCTATTAACCCGACTCGGCTTTTTTACGGGTTCTAGCTTCGTTTTTGCTTTTCATGTTACATGCTTATTTTTTTGTTTCACGTTTACTCACTGTTAGACTTATATTTTTGGAGAACTGTTAGATAACCAATATGCAGCGAAGGGTGTTTTGGAGAATTTGAAGCACATAAAGATTTCAGCGTTTGACTGTCCTGATGCTTGGTTTAAAACTTTAAGTAGAATCTGGTATGAAGGTGACGTTTTTCCTGTTGGGTTTGGTTCTGAGGAGACGGAGACAAAAAAGTTGAACCTTACAATTGAAATTGAGCACCCTGAAACTCGGCCTCTTGTAAGTGATAAGGCGTCCTGTGACTTCAAATATGTTCAAGGATATGCACTTGAATACCTATGGTGTGGTGAAAAGCAGGATGATGAAACTTATACCTACGGTAGTCGTTTAAACAATCCCGTTAACCAAATTCAAGAAGCTATAAACCGGTATGCTGAGGAGCAAAGAGACCGTCAAGTAACTATGGTAATAAGGCAACCATTGGATATTAAAAAGTTTGATGAAAACCATAATAAAAGTGAGCCGCCCTGTTTAAGCTTAATTGACACCGAAATCTCAGATGGTAAACTACACTTAACCTGCTACTTCCGCAGCTGGGACGCATTTGGCGGTTTACCTGCAAACATTGCCGGATTACAACTCTTCAACGAAGCATTCGTTGATGAAATAAACAAAAAAGGCAACCTGAACCTAAAACCAGGCAAATTAATATTCCATAGCAAAAACTGCCACATATACCAACGCCAATACAACCTCATAAAAGAATTACTCGAACCTAAAGATAACAATACAAAACGCCTAGCTAAAACAATAACAGACAAAAAAGACGCCTAAACCAAGACATCAATAATAATCATATCAACTAATTTTTTAGCAAACGTTTTAACCCTTAATAGTAACAAAAGACTACCTTTAAACGGAGCTACACATGGGTCATAATCTGTTTATTTGGAAAACTCTGGAAGACCTCTTAATTGAACTTCGAAAAAAAGATGTACAAATTCCAGCAAACATTCTCGAGGATTTGCGGACGGCAAGATCTCTGATTGAACTATCATATAGTAATGGTGCTTCTGAGGAAACTGTAACAAAGACTGAGGTATACCTTACAAATGTCGAAGCATATCTTGTAGATCAAGCTCAGAGAGTTTTTGAACCAGCTACCGTAACTGCATGGTTTAAACGTCTCCAAGAGGGCAACATGCAAGTAGTTAAAGAAGAAACTATTTTGCCTAAAAGTAGATTTGTATCTGATGTGCCTTGTGATCGACAATGGATTCGTATTGAAACAGACAGCAAACTATCTGAGGAGTGCGTGCTAAAATTAGCTACAGAATGGCATTTAACTGTCAATAAGCAAGACGACGGCCGCCTTATAGTACACGGCCAATTAGATGATGTTAAAGCCTTTGTAAAGCAAATAGCTGCCAAATTTGCTTAACCCTTTTTTGCTTTCAACCTTTCTGCTGCGTCCTAGTTTTTACAATTAAATGAGGCTGTTCAGTTAAAGCTTATTAAATTGTAAACATATCAACATGTAAGAAGAAAACTAGATGAGGCAAAATTTGTGCCACTTCACTTACCCATAAATCCCTTTCAGGAGAAATATTAATTGATTTTATTAATGACTACTGCACCCCCTTCTAATGCGCCATGGTTTCATGGAAAAAGGCTTCCCCCACTTGGACTCATGTACATAGCCGCTGCCTTAGAGCAAGCTGGACATGAAGTACAAATGCTAGATAACTATCTAATGCAGCAAAGCACCGAGGAAGTCCAACAACTTGTATTAAAACTTCAACCCACTATTGTTGGTATAACCTGTGGAAGCGCCACATACAAAAAATGTGTAGAAACAGCAAAAGCAATAAAAACAGTAGCTCCAAACTGCAAAATTGTTGTCGGCGGATGGCACGCTTCTTATATGCCTGAAAGCCTGCTTGAAACCCCAGAGATAGACTACGCCGTTATAGGTGAAGGAGAACGCGCAATAACAAACCTTGCCGAATTTATCCTAAAAGAAGACTACCTCGGAGCCTCAAACGTGGCAGGCATAGCATGCAGAAGCACAACAGGGGTTATAAAAAATGAACCCTGCTTTATTAATATGGACGAGTTGCCCTTTCCCGCACGTCACCTCTTACCATTGGAAAAATATGATCGCAATATAGAATTCTTAAAAGCTAAACCAGCTGACGTTATGAGCATAAGCCGAGGTTGCACTTTCAACTGTGGTTTTTGTGAAACTACAAAACTCTGGGGAAACATTAACCGTCAATTTAGTCCTCAACGTGTCATAGCTGAAGTAAATGATTTAGTAAATAAATACGGTACACGAGGTATCTATTTTATCAACGACAATTTTACCATGCGTAAAAATCAAACTGCTGAATTCTGCGATTTACTAATTAAAAGTAAATTGGACATTGAATGGGTCTGTGATACTCGCGTTGATCTTGTCAATCAAGAAATTCTTGAAAAAATGGCCTCTGCTGGTTGTAAAACTATTTGGTTTGGTATAGAATCTGGTTCACAAAAAGTTCTAAATCATATTAATCGTAATATAACTTTGGAGCAGATAGAGGAGGCTTTTAAAATGTGTCGCAAGGCTGGTATTCAGATTGCCTGCTCTTTTATGTTAGGTATGCCTAGTGAAACTAGAGATGATTTAATAGCCTCTTATCGCTTTGCTGAAAAGCTTAACGCTGATTGGTGTCAATTTAACGTGTTTATTGCCTATCCTGATAGTCCATTGTGGCGTGAAATGCTTGAGACAGGTAAATACACGCAGCTTGATGATTTTCTCTATAGTTATAAGACAGATGAATTTGACTATGATGAGCTTATGCGTATACAGAAACAGTTCTTTAGAGATTACCATCGTGCGCCAAAGCGTATTTTACAGCGTATTCAAAGAGAGGGTGTGCTAAATTTTGCCAAACGCCGTCTCAGTCTAAATCCCTTTGATAATGCAGGTATAGCCTAGAGGCAGGGATGCAGTTGCAGACGCGGCGGCTTGGCAGAACAAATCTTAATGTATCCATAGTTGGTTTCGGTGGAACATGGATATCTGAAATAGATCTGCCTACTGCTGTTGATGTTGTTAGGCGAGCTTTTGAGTTAGGCATTAACTATTTTGACACTGCCCGCTGGGATGGAGATAGTGAAGCTAAAATCGGCTGTGCCTTAAAAGATACTCGTGACAAGTGTATTATTGCTACAAAAACTGGTTCTCGAACAAAGGCTGAGTCTATTGATGACCTGAAAAGGAGTCTTCAGCTTCTCCAAACAGACCACGTAGATATAATTCAGTTACATGGTATAGATGATGAAAAAACACTAGCTAAAGCGATGAGCTCCGATGGTGCCCTGCAAACTTGTAAGCAGGCGCAGAAGAAAAAGCTGGCAAATTTCATTGGTATAACTGGGCATAAGCCGCAGATTTTAGCTAAAGCTATAGAAACAGGCGAATTTGACATGGTACTTGTTCCTCTAAATATTATAACCAGACAAGCTGAAGAGGAACTTTTACCCATTGCTAAAGATTTAGATGTCGGAGTAATAGCTATGAAACCGCTTTCAGCCAAAACCTCAAACCTTATAACTTGCACTTATCAGCCATCACTATCACTTGTCTCTGATGAACCCGAACTCAAAGATTTACTCGGACAAAATAATGCACAAATGGTTAACAGCCTTCTTAGATGCAACTTGTCAAAGTCTATCGCCTCAACAATTGTAGGTCTACGTTCAATACTTGAAGTTGAAACCGCTGCTAACGCTGGAACAAACTATCAGGGCTTAACGGATATAGAGCAGAAGCGTTTCAACTTTAAACTTGACACTTACTGCCGCGACTGCGGCCTATGCATGTCCTGCCCTGAAAAAATAAATATACCTGCAATATTGCGCTTCTACACCTTTTACTCAACCTACGGTTTAAAAAATTGGGCACGCAAACTATACACTGGCTTAGAGGTAAAATCTGACAAATGCACCAAATGCGACCTATGCCAACAAAAATGCCCCTACAACTTGCCAATAGAGTATATGCTAAAAGAAGCTCACAAAAATTTTGTTAATTCTTCTGAAATAAACAGATAAAAGTCGCTGTTGGAGCACCCCACTCAGGCGAATACGTTTTCGATTGAAGAAGAGTAAACTTTTTGCCAAGCATATGCTGAAACCTCTCTACAGTAAACCAGTTCTTATGCGCATCATACCGCAAACCCTCAATACCCTCCGGAGCCTCTAAAATAAGTAAACCCTTAGGTTTCAAAACTCTATAAGCATCATCAAGAAAACGTTGAGGATTCCAAAGATGCTCAACAACCTCCGAAGCTAAAACAACATCAAAAATTTCCGATTTGAATGCCAAATTTTCTGCGTCACCTGCAAAAACATTTGAAACACCACGCTTATGAGCTATCGGCGTAATTGTTGGCAAATCAAACCCTGTCACAGTATTACCTTGTCTTGCAATAGGCTCACTTAATACTCCATCACCGCAACCCACGTCAAGAACGTTTAGATTTTTACCTCCCCTACTTATCATTTTAAGAAACGTCTTAATTCTCGCCTGATTTAGAGGTCTTGCGTAGGAAACTGCTGTACTATGTTGAAATGCTGCGGTGTATGTGTCATATTTTTGCCATTCAATCCAACCTTGGCGGCTCGTGTTTCTATGGCGATATATCGTTTCCCGTATGATAATGTGTTGTACCTGCTTTGGATTTCTAAGAAGCCATATTACACCGTGAATATACGCTTTAATACCGTTTGACATTAACTTTTAATTGTCTATTCTCTACAATTTAAGTATTACATCACTTAACAAAGCATAAAAACCAATTACACCAAAGCAGAAAGCATTTTGTCATATCTCATTTATTAAAACTTGACGAGAATACTGCAGCCGTTAGGCTGCAGATGAATTGTCGTTAGGTTCTTTTGTGTGTTTGTTTTGTGTTTTTTCTAGATGGTAATTTGGGTTTACCGTCTAGGAGGTGATACAACATGGGTTTGATGTCTTTTGGCCATGGCTATGGTTAGTGTGCGTTCCACGTTGTGCTTGTGTCCAAGTATAGGCATAAGTTATTTGTGTCTTTGGAGATTAAAAGTTACTGTGAGCTTGCTTTGTGGGAGACTGCTTTTAAGGCTGGTTGCGAGGTGTTTGTGCTGCAGGTTGGTGATGATCATTTGTATATCTTTGTTGGGCTGTATCTAAGCTGTTCTGTTTCTGTTTTGATTAGTTTGTTGAAGTGTAACTCTGTTAGTCGATTGTTTTTGGCGTTTCTTGAGCTAAAAGGTAAGCTTTGGAAGGGTCACTTATGGTCTAGAGGCAAGTTCTACCGTTCAATTGGCCAAGTCAATGGTGGAACAATTAAATACTACATCGAGAAGTCCAAACACCAATAGGTCGAGATACCGCAACCGCAAGGTTGCGGTAATTCATTGTTTTTCAATCGTAAATTGAGGCGTCTTGTAGCTGTGGAGTTGAAGATAGGGCGTTTTAAGCCCCAATATATGGGGCAGATGCGGTTCTATTTGAAATGGCTTGACAAGTATGAACGGCAGGAAGGTGAAAATCCGCGCCCATTGGTATTATACTTTGTCCAACTGCAAGTCATGATCAGATAGAGTTGATGGAGCTTTCTAAGAAAGGAATTGCTGTTGCTCAATATTGGACTGAGCTGCCTCCGAAAGCAGAGTTTGAACGAAAAATTAAACCTAATTTCCCGAAAGAATTATACATAGGTTGTAAAAACTCTTAAAATTACAGGTGATTTTGAAAATACGACATAAATCACTTCAATACCTAACCAAAACATATGTATAATTGCATTTGAATTATACATATGAAGTTGGATCCATGGTCTCACTTGTCTACCTCAAAAACAAAACAAACAACACCACATACGTCTACCAAAACACCTCCACATGGAACAAACAAACCAAACAATGTAACACCAAACGAAAATACATAGGAAAACTAGACCCAAACACAGGAAACATTACCCCAACAAACAAACACAACACCAAAAAAGAACAAACACCCCCACACTATGCAAAAGTACAATGCCAAGGCCCAACCCTAATACTTGACAAAACCGCAAACAACCTAAACCTAACACACCACCTACAAACCACTTTCCCCGACAACTACCAAAAAATCCTCACCACCGCCTACTACCTAATAAGCGAAAACAAACCACTAAGCCACATACAAACATGGAGCACCCACCACACCCACCCCAACAACACCCCACTAACAAGCCAACACATAAGCGAATTACTAAAAACAATCTCTAAAGAAAAACAATTACCCTTCTTCACCAAATGGATAAAAGAACATGCTGAAAAAGAATACATAGCACTCGACATCACAAGTGTATCCTCCTACAGCAAACAAAACCACTACGTTCGTTATGGATACAACAGAGATGGAGATAGTCTGCCTCAAATCAACCTCTGTATGCTACTAGGACAGACAAGTAAACTGCCCCTCTACTATGAGAGCCTTAACGGCAGTATAAAAGATGTCAGCACACTTGAGAATATACTTAAAATGCTCTTCTGGTTAAAGGCAACTCACATCCATCCGGTGATGGATAAGGGTTTTTATAGTGAGCACAATATTGATTGTCTTTATGAATATGGGATTTTGTTTACAGTTGGGGTGCCTTTTACACTGAAGTGGGCTAAAGATTTGGTGGCAAAGTTGCGTGGTGGGATTGAGCGTTTTTCGTGTTTTCATCGTGTAGGTGAGCAGGGTTTTTTTGCTGATACTGATACTACGTCTTGGAAGGGGCAGGTGTGTTATCGGCATGTTTATTATGATAGTGTGCGGGCGGCTGAGGAGTATATGTTGTTGTTTTTGAAGCTTGAGGAGTGGAAGAAGGAGTTAGAGTTGGGTTGTTTGGTTGATGGGAATGAGGTGTTTTATGAGCGGTATTTTACTGTTATAGTTGAGTCTGATGGTAGTTGGCGGGTGGAGGTTTGTGATGGGGCGGTTTTGGAGTTTAAGTTGAATGTTGCTGGGTTTTTTGTTTTGTTGTCTAATGATATTTCTGATGTTGTGGAGGCTTACAAGGTGTATCGGGAGAAGGATGTGGTTGAGAAGGGGTTTGATAATTTGAAGAATGGTCTTGATATGAAGCGTTTGTGTGTTCATGATGCTTTGGCTATGGAGGGTCGTTTGTTTGTTCAGTTTGTTGCTCAGGTTCTTTCTTGTGGTGTTCGCAGGGTTATGGTTGATTCTAAATTGGATGAAAAGTATTCTTTACCAGAGCTTATGAATGAGTTAAAGTCTTTTCATAGTGTTAGTTTAGAAGGTCAGCAAAAACTTGTTTTTTCCAAAATGTCCAAAGCACAACGCGAAATTTTTACCGCTTTCAACATAAACAAAGAAACCTATGTATAATTACACGGGATTTTAGGATGCTAAAGGAACACCGGTATTGTGATCTATTGCCCACCAGAGCCAACATTGATGAGCTTTATCTGAAACAAACGACCACATCTTATCCATTTCCACCTCAGCCACCAAAGCCTGATTAGAGCAGACAATTTTTAACCTCAATACCACGACCTTTCATGTTGCGTATATAGTTATAGTTTACTTGCCAGGACCATTGTTGTGTTTTTTTAAAATAGCTG